>ERZ779624.416-NODE-416-length-13783-cov-7.670090_pt1 | contig 13783 bp, 11 predicted proteins | sample MGYA00514190_ERZ779624 | MGnify/ENA primary metagenome ERZ779624 (study PRJEB29562, sample SAMEA4376706) | mouse gut metagenome | isolation source: Cecum | study: EMG produced TPA metagenomics assembly of the A DSS colitis mouse model was used to assess the... | reverse complement strand
TATAATCCCGAGTTTGACACTTGTGAAATCAAAAAGTGGCTGCAAACCCAGTAGTTATGCTGGCTGTAGCCACTTTCTCTGTGGAACCGATTTGTGCTATTTTTTCCCTTCTTCTGTTTTGGTACTTTTTATTATGCTCCGCATGGCTGATTTTGAAATAAATTCATAATCCGTATGAAAGCCAAATGCCTTGTGTAAATCATCCGTCAGAACTGTTCTCTTGTAAGAAGGGATATAGCCGCTTTCCTTTGACAAAAGTGTTACCTGCATGGAACGAAGTGTACTTAGAAGCTCATTACAGGTATAATTATTTCCGACCTTTTTCTCAAGCAGGCGATACACAAGCAGGCTGATGTAACAGATGAGGAAATGTGCTTTGATGCGGTCTTCCCGCCTGACATGGACAGGACGTGCCTCAAAATCTGTTTTCATAATGCGGAAGTTCTCTTCTATTTCCCAACGCTGCCGGTTGATTTTTAAAATCCCGCCTATATCGCCTTCGAGGTTTGTAATGACAGCATAAAAGCCGTCGTATTTTTCCTCATCCCTGATTTTGTCTGAATCAAGTTCACAGACTTTCTTTTCTGCGATCTCTCCATCATTTGTCACATTTGTGGTTTTTATAAAACGGGCAGGATCGTTTTGATTTTTGCTTTTGCGTTTTCTTCCGGGCTGTTCGATCATCTTCATGGCGCGTGATATCTGCTGCTCACGGATCCGTTTCTGGTATGCCTTGTATTTGGGGGAGTAGGTAACTATAACTGTTTCATCCATGTTTCCATTTACAACAGGGATCTCCTTGTAATAAATGGTTTCGTAAACTTCCGGTGCAGATTCATCCAGTGTGGAGATGTCGATCCATTTATCAAAGCCGGGTTTTTTAAACTGTGTAGGTTTCAGGGCAATTTCCCGGTCTTCTTTCCGCATCTTTTTTAAAGACTGGGTGATAACATAGGAACGGTTTGCAAGGCTGTTAAATCTGCGGTTTGCACTGCTTCCAAGCCCCGCATCAGAGCAGAAGATAAATTCACTGCAGCCAAAATCTTTTATTACCTTTGATTCAAGAGGTTTTAAGGTTGTCTGTTCATTCTGGTTTCCGGGGAAGATGTCAAAAGCCAGAGGAATTCCATCAGCATCCATAAACAATCCCATTGTAACGATGGGATTAGGGCGGTGTTCCTTACTCTTTCCATAGCGCCTGAGTTCATCTTCCTGTTCAATCTCGAAGTAGTAGTTTGTGCAGTCGTAGTAGAGCACTTTTTTGTTTCTGGGATGAACAAAGTTTGAGTTTTTGTAGAGTTCCTCCTGAATAAGATCAGATTCCTCAGCCATAACCGAGAGTGCACGGTATACATTTGGCAGTTCATACTTTGGCGGTTCAAGCAGTGTTTTGCAGTAAGAGAAACTGCTGAGCCTGCTGGAAGGGGAAAGGATCCTCGCATAGATCAGGTCAGTTAAGATGGCTCCCAAGTCATAAGTGTATTTGTGGCGTTTAGAGATTTTTCGACAGATGGCATCGATTTTTAATTCCGTGCACAGTTTTTGGAGGAACAAATATCCGATCTGAAAACAGCGTTCTTCATTCTTAGGTATGTAAGCTTTTCTGGAAAGAGAAACCGACACATCGCAGGTTTTGGCATTGTATTCGGCTGTGTCTTTTTCGGCTTCAGATTTTGCCCAGACCATCATGGCATCAAAGTCACCATCAAACTGTCGGAGTAACTCATTGAGTTTTCCGAGTTTTCGGTAGATCCGGGAAGAAGTCTTACCGTTTTCTTTCCGGTAGGATTGGTTGATATAAACGTCTTTGTTATTCTCTACACCAGTAATGGAAACATACATAAAAATCACCTCATAAGTATTATAACACAACTAGCGTAAACTAGCACGCATTATTTTTACAAATTTGACAAAAAAATAAGCCCAAAGCAGGCTTAAATACAAGATTTGTGTGTTATGATGTTTAAACGGAAGTGTCAAACTCCCGCCTATTACATTGAAAGGATGGATCTGAAAAAGTATTAGATTTTTCCTGTCTGGCTGTCAATGTTTTCAGAAAAGCGGTTTCCATGGTTTTGGGTTTGGGCTTTTCAGGAAAAGAGGTTTATGGTATAATTTTGAAGATAAATTTTTAAGTTGTAACAGTAAGAGGAATTGCATATGAAGAGAAAAGCATTAATTGTTATACCTGCATTGCTTTTATTGACAGGGCTGTTGACGGGCTGTGGGGATCCCCGGAGAGATACAGGAGGAGAAAACTCCGCAGGTGGGTCGGGAAAGACTGCAGAGACAGATGCTTCGGTTTCGGGCACGAAGAATAGGGTGGAACTGACCTTATGGGGCGCTCAGGAGGATGAGGCGCTGTTGAATCGGATGATCCAGGGGTTTCAGCAGGAATATGCGGAAGAAGCTGTATTTGATATCACTCTGGAATTTGTGGGAGAGGCACAGTGTAAGGATAAACTGGTGGAAGACCCGGAGGGCGGCGCGGATGTGTTTGCGTTTGCTGATGATCAGCTGAGAGTGCTGGTGGCCGCGGGGTTGTTGGCAGGTGTGGAGGACGAGGATGCAATCAGGGCATCCAATGTGGAAGGCTCCTGGCAGGCAGCATCGGTAAATGACAGAATGTATGCGTACCCCATGACGGCGGACAACGGTTATTTTCTCTATTACAATAAAGCCTATTTCAGCGATGAGGACGTAAGGATGCTGGATACTGTTTTGGAGAAAGCGGCTGCCGCGGAGCGTAAGGTGACGATGGATTGGACTTCCGGCTGGTATTTGTATTCCTTTTTCGGACAGACGGGGATGGAGTTGGGCATGAATGACGACGGAGTGTCTAACTACTGTAACTGGAACGCCACGGACACGGCGGTCAGGGGAGTTGATGTGGCCGACGCATTGCTTCGCATTTCTTCCAGTCCGGCATTTATGAGCGTTACGGATGAGGAATTTGTAGTGGGTATGCAGAACGGCGATGTGATAGCCGGAGTTTCCGGCGTGTGGAATGCCACTGCTGTGGAGAAGGCCTGGGGAAAAGATTACGGTGCGGTACGTCTGCCGTCCTACACCTGTGCGGGCCGTCAGATACAGATGGCTTCCTTTGCGGGATATAAAATGGTTGGGGTCAACGCTTATTCGGATCATACAGAGTGGGCCGGAAAGCTTGCGGCATGGATCACAAATGAGGAAAATCAGACGCTTCGGTTTATAGAACGGGGGCAGGGGCCTTCTAATATCAATGCGGCCAATTCGCCGCAGGTAGCCGCTTCCCCGGCCATTCAGGCTGTTATAAGCCAGTCGGAATTTGCAAATTTACAGCGTGTGGGCGGTAACTACTGGGATCCCGTGCAGGTTTTTGGTGAGACGATGCGGGACGGGAATCCTCTGGGAAAGAATCTTCAGGAGCTTTTGGATACCATGGTTCAGGGAATCACGCTGTCTTATGATTAGAAAAAGGGAAAGTATATGAAAGAGTGGAAAAAAAGCATTGGCCTCAAATTCATAATTATGCTTCCTGTAGTAACACTGGGGATTGTATCAATTATATCCAACATTACGGCCATTAATAACATACAGAAGGTGAATTCCAACGCGCTGGTCATAACGGACAGGATGCTTCCGGATTTTCAGGAGCTGTCGGCCATGCGTCAGATGGCGCAGGAAATTCACAACAGGGCATTGGCTCATATTATTGCTACGGATTATGATACCATGATTCAAGTGACGGAGCTGATCAAGGCACAGGAGGCGGAGCTGGACAGTCGGCTTGAGCAGTACAGCGAATATGTGAATGAGCAGGATCGGACGGTTTACGATAGTCTTCTGGCCAATTATGATTCGTTCAAGAAAGCCATTGTTCACTTGACAGCCTGCAGTGCGGACAGTAAAACAGCGGAGGCCTATGCCTGGGCCAACGGTCAGGTAGCAGCGTCCGGGGAAGCCATGCTGGAAGACATGAATACGATGATGGAAGATATCACGTTCCGGGCGGAGACGGCCAGAGAACGGCTGGCCGTAGTATACCGCCAATCCATTGTCAGCAACAGCATTACCATTTGTGTCAGTGTAGCTGCGATGGCGGGAGCTTTGGCCATAGTGATAATCCGGGTGGTTCGCCCTGTGTCAAAGGCGCAGGGGGAGATCAAGGACATCATTTCCTGTATTGACAGAAGGGAAGGGGATCTGACCAAAAGAGTATCCTTCCGGTACGATGACGAGATAGCGGCATTGGGCAGCGGTATCAACACCTTTATGGGAAAACTGCAGCAGATATTGAGAACGATCACACAGAGTTCACATAAAATGGATATCGTGGTGAGCCAGGTCATGGACAGCGTCAGAATGTCCAATGGCAATGTATCAAGTCTGTCTGCCCTGACGGAAGAGCTGTCTGTCACAATGCAGGAGGTTTCCGGCTCTACCGGCCTGATCAACCGGAGCGTGGAATCGGTTCGGGAGGAGGTTAATGTCATTGCCGAAAGGTCCGCCGCCATGGATGCTTATTCCATGGAGATGAAGGATCAGGCGGAGCGTCTGGAACGCGACGCAAGAAGCAGCATGGAAGAAACCGAAAGTCGGATTCATGAAATAATGGAAGTGCTGACAGGGGCGATTGAGGATTCTGCAAGTGTGGATCAGGTCAATGTACTGACAAATGACATTCTGGAAATTTCCGGCAACACCAACCTGTTGGCACTGAACGCATCCATTGAAGCCGCCAGAGCGGGGGAAGTGGGAAGAGGCTTTATGGTGGTAGCAGAAGAAATCCGCAGGTTGGCGGACTCCAGCCGTGATGCGGCAAACCGTATTCAAAGTATAAACGGCACCATTATCAGCGCCGTACATAATCTGGCAGAAAACGCCAACGGATTGGTGGAATACATTGATCAGTCTATTCTGCCGGAGTTTCGAAAGTTTATGGAAAGCGGAGTCCGGTACAGAGAGGACGCTACCTATATAGAACGTATGATGAAAGAATTTAAGGAAAAAACAGACGCATTGAAGGGGGAAGTGGATGGAATCGCGGTATCGGTCAATGCCATAACGACCGCCATCGATGAGGGCGTCAGCGGCGTTTCCAGCGCATCTGAGAGCACCTGTATGCTGGTAGAGGACATGGACAGAATCAGCATACACATGGGAGAAAATCGGGAGATTACGGAAAAGCTGCAGGAGGAGACCGCCATATTTAAAAAGCTGTAACCGCATTCCTGTTTTAAATCCTTCTATCCTGTTATGGCACAATTTATTTGTTGTAATTGACGGAATAAAATGATAAAGTAGATACCGGGCAGTGAATTTCACCGCCCGGTATTTTCTGTGAAAGAACGAAAATGAGAGAGGAATGTACGGATGAAACAGCTGATAGCCCGGTATCTGAGTCCTTACTATGGCAGGATGAGCGCCGGTTTTGCAATCAAGTTTACAGGAACCATCATGGATCTGTGTATCCCATATATTCTTGCGCATATTATAGATGACGTAATTCCTCTGAAAAACAGTACCCTTGTGTTTGGCTGGGGAGGACTGATGCTGTTGTGTTCGGTGCTGGCGGTGTCGTTCAATATTATTGCCAATCGGATGGCGTCCAGGGTGGCCAGCGATGCCACGGAGGAAAGACGCCATGATTTGTTTTCCAAAATTCTGTACCTGTCGAATGCACAGACGGACTCTTTTACCAAGCCGTCTCTGATTTCCAGAATGACTTCCGATACTTACAATGTGCATCAGATGTTGGGCAGGGTACAGCGGCTGGGAGTCCGGGCGCCCATTCTGCTGCTGGGCGGTATCTGTGTGACCTTTACGCTGGATGCGCCCATGGCCTGTGTTTTGCTTGCGGTGCTTCCGCTGCTGGGATTTATCACGGCTTATGTTTCCAGGCGCAGCATTCCCATGTACAGCGGGCTGCAGGAGGCCAGCGACCGCTTTGTGCGGATGGTGCGGGAGGATATCGCGGGAATCCGGGTGATCAAGGCGCTTTCCAGAACAGACTGGGAGCGGGAGAAGTTTGAAGGCATCAACAGGGAAGTGGTGGAGCGCGAGAGAAAGAACGGAATGGTGATGGCGGTCATCAATCCTTCCATGAATATTCTGTTGAATCTGGGACTGGTGGGAGTGATTCTGGTGGGAGCGTACCGGGTGAACGCGGGAACCTCCGAAGTGGGTAAAATTCTGGCGTTTACCACCTACTTTACGATTATTTTAAATGCCATGCTGTCGATCTCCAAGATGTTTACGGTTCTCTCCAAGGCCATTGCATCCGGAAACCGTATCTGGGAGGTATTGGAGCAGAAGGCGGATCTGGAGATACTGGCGCCTGATTCCGGGGAGACGACGAGGGCTGAAGAAGGAACCGGCGGCGATGCAGACCTGACGCGGCAGAGGGGTCTGTCGGGAGAGAATCAGAGCTGTGGTCTGGCGGCAGAGGATGGGATGCGGGAATGCAGCGGATTTGAGGAGCAGATCTGCTTTGAACAGGTGACTTTTTCCTATCTGAAAAAGGGGGAAGCCAACATCAAGAACCTGTCTTTTCGGATTCGGAAGGGCGAGACGCTGGGAATCATCGGAGAGATCGGTTCGGGCAAGTCCACCATTATCAATCTGATGATGCGTCTGTATGACGCGGACGAGGGGCAGATCCGGATAGGCGGCAGGGATGTGCGAAGCTATCAACCGGATGAGCTGAAGCGGAAATTCGGGGTGGTTTTTCAGAATGACACCATCTTTGAAGATACCATCTCGGGGAATGTGACCCTGGGACGGGAGCTTACCGGAGAGCAGGTACGGGAGGCGCTTAAGTATGCCCAGGCCGGAGAATTCGTGAAAAAGAGGGAAGACAGGGAGGCGGAAGCCCTGAATATCAAGGGGGCAAACTTAAGCGGCGGACAGAAGCAGAGAGTGCTGATTGCCAGGGCCCTGGCCGCCAGGCCGGAAATCCTGATTCTGGACGATTCCTCCAGCGCTCTGGATTATCGGACAGACGCGCAGCTGCGGCGGGGAATCCGGGAACATTTTCAGGATACCACCCTGGTCATTGTGGCACAGCGTGTCAGCTCCATCCGCAATGCGGATCATATTCTGGTGATGGAGGACGGCGTGCCCATTGGCTATGGAAGCCATGAGGAGTTGATGGAGCGCTGCGCCGTCTATCGGGAGACGAGTGTCAATCAGGGCGAAAAAAATTTCTAAAAATTTCCTGGTACAAAGGCTCTGGGGGAAGAAGGATGAAATCCGTGGAATTGTCAGAAGAAAAAAGAAGATATTCCGGCAGGACAGTGATTCAGCTGGGGCGATATATGTTACAATATAAATGGATGCTGGCGCTGGCGTTTGTGTGTACTTTGGGCAGCAACCTCTTTTCCCTGATCGGGCCGAAGCTTACCGGGCTGTGCATCGGAGCCGTTGAGCCGGGAAGGGGAGGCGTGGATTTTGGAGCGGTATTTTACTATGCGGCCTGGATGGCAGGCTTTTATCTGGTGTCCGCCGTTATGTCCTACGGGCTGCAGGTGCTGATGCTGACCATCAGCCGCAGGGTGGTGTACCGCATGCGGCAGGATGTGTTTGAGAAGCTGCTGTCCCTGCCGGTAGGGTACTTTGACGTGCATCAGACGGGAGATATCATCAGCCGTATTTCCTATGATATCGACACGGTGAACGCGTCCCTCTCCAACGATCTGGTGCAGCTTCTGACCACGGTGATCACGGTGGTGGGAGCGCTGGTGATGATGATTACCATTTCGCCATGGCTTGTGCTGGTGTTTGCCTTTACGGTGCCGGTTTCCATTCTGATTACCAGATATATCACAGGGAGAACCAGGCCGCTGTTTCGGCTGCGTTCGGCAAAGATGGGCGAGATGAATGGTTTTGTGGAGGAGATGATCACAGGCCAGAAGACGCTGAAGGCCTACGGCAGGGAGGAGTACACCCAGGGCCGGTTTGACAGAAAGAACAAGGCTGCAGTGGAGGCTTACTACCGGGCGGAATACTATGGCAGCACGGTGGGGCCCTGCGTAAATTTTATCAATAATCTTTCCCTTTCCCTGATCAGTGTCTTCGGGGCGCTGCTGTATCTGGCGGGAAAGATGACGGTGGGTAATATTTCATCGTTTGTATTGTATTCCAGGAAATTTTCCGGCCCCATCAACGAGGCGGCAAATATTTTCAGTGAACTGCAGTCTGCGCTGGCGGCTGCGGAACGGGTATTCAGACTGCTGGAGGAAGCTCCGGAGCCTGCGGACGCAGAAGGGGCAGAGGAGCTTTCCCGGGTGGAGGGAGATGTGCAGATGGTTCATGTGAGCTTTGGATATCAGCCGGAGCGAACCATCATCCATGACCTGAGCTTTCGGGCGGAGCCGGGCAGGCTCATTGCCATTGTGGGCCCCACGGGAGCGGGAAAAACAACCTTGATCAATCTGCTGATGCGGTTCTATGATCCGGACAGCGGGGAGATCCTGGTGGATGAAAGAAGAGCGGATCAGCTGACCAGAAGAAGCCTGCGGAAGGCGTATGCCATGGTGCTTCAGGATACCTGGCTCTTTTACGGCAGCATTTATGAGAATCTTTCCTATGGGAAGGCAGGAGCCACCAGGGAGGAGGTGGAGGCAGCGGCCAGAGCTGCCCGGATTCATTCCTTTATCATGCGTCTTCCCGAGGGGTATGACACGGTGCTGACCGACGAGGGAACCAATATTTCCAAGGGACAGAAACAGCTGTTGACCATCGCAAGAGCCATGCTGCTGGATGCGAAAATGCTGATTCTGGACGAGGCCACCTCCAATGTGGATACCCGCACGGAGCAGCAGATCCAGCGCGCCATGCGGGAGCTGATGAAGGGGAAGACCTGCTTTGTCATCGCCCACCGCCTTTCCACGATTGAGAATGCGGATCACATTCTGGTGGTGGATAACGGAGAAGTGGTGGAGCAGGGAACCCACAGGCAGCTCATGGGAGGGGACAGCATGTACAGGAGACTGTACGAGGCACAGTTTGAGTAATGAGAGGAGAATGATATTATGGCAAGGGCAGATTATTTAAAGGCATATAAACTGGGAAAGAAGGACTATCAGGCCAGAATGCTCAGGGGGGAGCGGCCTACTCTTCAAGTACTGGATGATATTTTGCCGAACCCGGGCTCGTACTATGAGGTGCCCCTGGGACTGGTACAGATTCCGACGGATCAGATCGTGGGAACCAAGACGGACGGCAGGAGCAGTTCCTTTGCGGGAAACTTTATGCCAATTTTGCAGGATAATACCGAGTTTGCATATAAATGGGCGGCGCTGAGCACCAGTCATGTGGAGGAGGGAATCCGTGATCCCATCAAGGCATATGAGTATATGAACAAATTCTATGTGCTGGAGGGAAATAAGCGCGTCAGCGTGATGAAGTTTTTCGACGCGGTTTCCATTCCGGGAAATGTGATCCGCATTGTGCCCAGGCGGACCAACGAGAAGGAGAACCGGATTTATTATGAATTTCTGGACTTTTATCAGTGCGCGCCCATCAATTATATCTGGTTTTCCCAGGAGGGCAGCTTTGCAAAGCTCCAGGAAGCGGTGGGAAAGGAGCCGGGCCAGGTCTGGACGGAGGAGGAGATTCTGGCCTTCAGCGCCATCTATACCATTTTCTCAGGGGAATACAAGGCCCGGGGCGGAAACAAGTATAAGATCACGCCCGGAGACGCGTTTCTTTCGTTTATCACCTTATATGGGTATCAGGCGGTGGCAGAAAAGTCTACGGCGGAGCTGAAGGAGCTGCTTGCGAAGAGCTGGAAGGAGTTCGCGCTGCTGCAGGAGGAGCAGGATATCGACCTGAAGATGAAGCCCAGCCAGGAGAAAAAGCCGCTTTTGAGCCTGCTGCTGCCGGTGGGAGTCTCCAAGCTGAAGGCGGCGTTCATCTATGAAAAGACGCCGGAAAGCTCGGCCTGGACCTATGCCCATGAACTGGGCAGACTGTATCTGGAACAGACCTTCCCGGACGAGCTGAGCACTATTTTTTACGAGAATGCAACCCAGGAGAACGGGGACGCGTTGATTCAGGATGCCATAGAGAAGGGATGCAGACTGATCTTCACCACAACGCCTGCCTTTGTGCAGGCCAGCCTGAAGGCGGCGATTGCGAATCCGGATGTCCGGATCCTGAACTGTTCCCTGAACACCTCCCATCGGTACATCCGCACCTACTATTCACGGATGCATGAGGCGAAGTTTTTGATGGGCGCAATTGCGGGAGCCATGGCGGAAAACAATAAGGTCTCCTACATTGCCGATTATCCCATATTTGGTTCCATTGCGAATATCAATGCCTTCGCCCTGGGAGCCAAAATGATCAATCCGAGAGCCAAGGTCTACCTGGAGTGGTCCAGCATGAAGGGAGTGGATATCGGTGAATGGCTTCGGGAGACGGGCCCTTCCTGCATCTCGGGCAGGGATATGGTGATACCGGAGGAGGGTTCCCGGTTTTTCGGAATCTATCACATGGACGGGGAACACCCCAGAAATCTTGCCATGCCTCTGTATCATTGGGGGAAATTTTATGAACAGCTGATCCGGACGATTATGGACGGCACCTGGAAGCATGACGAGAAGACGGCTTCCGAGAAGGCTATCAACTACTGGTGGGGGATTTCCGCCGGAGTGATTGATGTGGTTTGCTCCCAACATCTGCCCATCGGAACGAAACGTCTGATCGAGCTGCTGAAGGCTACCATCAGTTCGGAGCAGTTTAATCCCTTTTCCGGGATACTCTATTCACAGACAGGCGTGGTGGTGGATGACCCGGAGAGAAGTCTTCTGCCGGAGGAGATCATGGAGATGGACTGGCTGGCGGAAAATGTCATCGGCAGTATACCGAAGAAGGAAGAACTGAAAGAACAGGCTGCGCCTGTGATGAAACAGCAGGGAGTAGTAAAAAAGGAAGGTTGACAGATACATGAAGATACTGGCCATTGCGGATAAAGAGTCCAAACTGTTGTGGGATTTTTTTGATAAAAGCCTCCTGGAGGGAATTGATCTGATCATTTCCTGCGGGGATCTGGATCCGCGCTATCTGTCCTTTCTGGTGACGCTGTCCTCGGTGCCGGTGCTTTATGTGCATGGGAATCATGACTCAAAATACGCGCAGATTCCGCCGGAGGGCTGTGTCTGCATCGACGATCAGGTTTATGTTCACGAGGGAGTCCGCATCCTGGGGCTGGGGGGATCCATGCGGTATAAGCCCGGGCCGCATCAGTATACGGAGAAGGAGATGAAGCGCAGGGTCAGGAAGCTTCGGTTCAGACTTCATCGGAGCAGAGGCTTTGATATTCTGGTGACTCATTCGCCGGCCAGTGAGCTGAATGACGGTGAGGACCTTCCTCACCGGGGATTTCAGGTTTTCCGGGAGCTGCTGGAAAAGTACCGTCCCAGGTATTTTCTGCACGGGCATGTTCATATCACATATGGGAGACAGTATAAAAGGTACGACAAATATCTGGATACGCATATCATCAATGTGTATGAGAAATGTGTGATTGAATTTGAGGACGAAGATCCGCAGAACCATATTATCTGACTGCTGTGCATATACTTGAGGTAAGAGCACAGGAATCAGGAAACCATGATGAAAAAAATGTGCACGGCAATCCTGCTTTTTGATCTTCTGGCGGGATTGCTGTTTTTGGGTCTGGGCGAGTTGGAAAGTTACAGGAGCCGGGAAGCGGGAAGCGGCAGGATACAGGTGTCGGAGGAGGAATCGGAAGATATCAGGAAGATTGCCATAACCTTTGACGATGGTCCCCATCCCTCATACACGGAGCAGCTCCTGGACGGGCTGAAAGAGAGAGGTGTGCATGCCACTTTTTTTGTGACGGGGGAACATGCCGAATTACATCCGGATATCATTGAAAGAATGGCGAGTGAAGGCCACTTGATCGGAAACCACACCTACAGCCACATTCAGCTGACCAGGAGCAACCGGGAAAAATTCAGAGAGGAGCTGATTAAGACCAATGAAATTCTGGAGGAGATCACCGGGGAAGAGGTGCAGTATGTGCGTCCGCCCTACGGTTCCTGGGACAAAAGCTTTGAGAAGGAGCTGAATATGTTTCCGGTGCTGTGGAATGTGGATCCCCTGGACTGGTGTTCCGGCAATGTGTCCTGTATCGTGGAAAAGATCGTTGATCAGGTGGAGGAGAACGATATCATTCTGATGCATGACTACTATGATACCAGTGTGACGGCAGCCCTGAAGGCCATTGACGAGCTGATGGAGGAAGGGTATACCTTTGTGACGGTGGAGGAGATCCTGTTTGATTGATTGACGGGGGTTCAGGGGGTATGATACAATACAATAAACGACATAGGTTATATCCGGCCTGTCCTGATTGCATAGGAGGTGAGGGTAGATGAATGAAATTGTATTAAATGATGAGATTATCGAAAAGGTAAAGAAAGAAACTACGGAAATGGTTAAGGCAGTAATGGGAAAGGACCTGGTAAAGGTTGTTTTATATGGTTCCTGTGCGCGTGGAAATTATACACAGGATTCAGATATTGATATAGCCCTTATCACAGACTGCGACAGACTGGAAGTAAAAAAGTATAATAGCAGAATTGCTGAAATTTCAATGAAGCTGGCAATGAAATATTTTTCAATAGTGAATTTTGTTTGTCTGCCATATGCTGAATTTAATCAGAAGAAATCATGGTATTCCTACTTTCGGAATATAGATTCAGAGGGCGAGGTGTTATATGGATAGAGAATACTATGATGAACTTGCGAAAGTAAGGCTTATAAGAGCGAACGAATTGTTGGAAGAAGCAGTCGGTTTATTGGAGAGAGATTCTTATAAGTCTGCAAATAACAGAGCATTTTATGCAATGGAAAAGAGTATCAAGGCGCTTTTGGCAACAGAGCAGATAGAGGTGACAACGCATAACGGAGGATTAAAACAGTTTAATTACTGTTTCATTTATAGTGGAGATGGTACTTTTACACCTGAAGATTATCAGAAAATTGCAAGTGCGGAACAAATCCGAAATGCGTCTGATTACGACGATTTTTATGTTGCCAGTAAAGAAGAGACGCGGCGGTTATTAGAAAGTACGAAGTATATTGTGGAGAAAATCGGAAGCTACATTGCCGAAAGAATATTTTGAGTGTTGAGGGCGAGGTTCACACGATACAGGAAGCAGAAGCAACAGAAATGTCAGAAAAGGATATGGAGCGGTAGAGATTGCTTCATTATGAAGGAAGGTCACGATATATGTGCTATATTGTGACCTTTTCTATTTGTCGGGCCCCAAAAGATGAAAATTTTTGGTCTTTACTTACAATTAGCTGATTGTATAGTAAGGACTATTCAAGTGTGTTTGGGTAGTCAAAGAAAAACAAGACGGAAAAACAGACATAAGGAAATGAAAAGAAAAAGATGAATACAGGTTTTCCATGGCTATTTAGCCGTGCCTGTGTTATACTATAAGAAACATCAGGAAAGGAGCGGTCTTATATGCTGGTAAGCAGGGATAAAAAATGGGATTATGCCATTGGTATGATAAAGGTTGACGGCCTGCTGTAGTTTTTTGCTATTCCTGATATCCAGAAGGTTTTTTAAAACCGCCGAATCCGGGTAAAGGTACGGGTCACGCATCCTGCCTCACTCCTTCATCTTGTACCGCCTGTCAAGCGCCTCCTTGATCCCTTCCATGGTGATCTCCCCGCGCTTTTCCTTCTCGATCAGTTCCCTCATTTCGGGCGTGGGCTCAAGGCCGTCAACCTTTATCATACCAATGGCATAATCCCA
>ERZ779624.410-NODE-410-length-13840-cov-5.304026_pt1 | contig 13840 bp, 10 predicted proteins | sample MGYA00514190_ERZ779624 | MGnify/ENA primary metagenome ERZ779624 (study PRJEB29562, sample SAMEA4376706) | mouse gut metagenome | isolation source: Cecum | study: EMG produced TPA metagenomics assembly of the A DSS colitis mouse model was used to assess the... | reverse complement strand
GGTATCAGGAGGACGAGAAAAAGGACGTGTCCCTGCGCATCCTCGCGGATCACGTGAAGTCCTGTACCGTCATGATCTCCGACGGCATCATGCCTTCTAATGAGGGGCGGGGATATGTGCTTCGGAGGCTTTTGCGCAGGGCGGCCCGCCACGGCAGGATCCTGGGCATTGACGGTAAGTTTCTGGCGGGATTAAGCGAGACGGTCATCGCACTTTCAAAGGACGGCTATCCGGAACTGGAGGAGAAAAAGGTTATGATCCTAAAGGTCCTTACCGAGGAGGAGGACAAGTTTAACAAGACCATCAACCAGGGACTGGCCATCTTAAGCGATATGGAGCAGGCCATGGCAGACAGAGGCGAGACGGTTCTTTCCGGGGACGACGCCTTTAAGCTGTACGACACCTATGGATTCCCCCTGGATCTGACGGTTGAGATCCTGGAGGAGAAAAACTTCCAGGTGGATGAGGAGGGCTTTCAGGCGGCCATGAAGGAGCAGAGAAAGAAAGCCCAGAAAGCCCGCAAGACCACCAATTACATGGGGGCGGATGTGACGGTTTATCAGTCCATCCCGGCAGAGATCACCACCAGATTTGTGGGGTATGACAGGTTAAGCCACGACTCTGTCATCACGGTCCTCACCACGGAGGATGAGATGACAGAGGCCCTGACAGACGGCCAGAGAGGCACCGTCCTTGTGGAGGAGACGCCGTTTTACGGCACCATGGGCGGCCAGCAGGCAGATGTGGGAACCATTTTTTGTGAAATGGGCAGTTTTCAGGTGGAGGACACCATACACCTTCAGGGCGGCAAGGTGGGCCATGTAGGCGTGATGACTGCCGGTATGCTGAAAAAAGGGGACAAGGTGACCCTGAGCGTCTGTGAGAAGAACCGTCTGAATACCGGAAAGAACCACAGCGCCACCCACCTTCTGCAGAAAGCCCTGCGGACTGTTCTGGGGGATCATGTGGAGCAGGCGGGCTCCTATGTGGACGGGGGCAGGTTAAGATTTGACTTTACCCATTTCTCCGCCATGACAAAGGACGAGATCAAAAAGGTGGAGGATCTGGTCAATGAGAAGATTAGGGAAGATCTGGCTGTGGTCACCCAGGAGATGTCCCTGGACGAGGCCAAAAAGTCCGGCGCCATGGCTTTGTTTGGCGAAAAGTACGGGGACACTGTCCGGGTGGTGAAGATGGGAGATTTCTCTGTGGAACTGTGCGGAGGAACCCATGTAAGCGCCACAGGGGTGATCACGGCGTTTAAGATCCTGTCCGAGACCGGCATCGCGGCTGGGGTCCGCAGGATCGAGGCCTTGACAGGGGAGGGGCTGATGGCCTACTACGAGGATGTGGAGCGGCAGCTCCATGACGCGGCACAGGCGGCCAAGACCACTCCCGGGGAGCTTAGCCACAGGATCGAGACCCTCCTCGGGGAGATCAAGGCTCTGAACTCCGAGAATGAGAAGCTGAAAAGCAAGCTGGCGAACAACGCCATGGGCGACGTGATGAGCCAGGTTGTGGAGATAAACGGTGTCAAGGTTCTGGCCACAAAGGTGGCGGACGTGGATATGAACGGCCTTCGAAATTTGGGAGACCAGATGAAGGAGAAGATGGGAGATGGGGTTATCGTCATCGCGTCGGCTCAGGGCGGCAAGGTGAACCTCATGGCCACTGTCACGGAAGAAGCCCAGAAAAAGGGTGCTCACGCCGGGAATCTGATCAAAGCCATCGCCGGGCTGGTGGGCGGCGGCGGCGGCGGACGGCCGGGCATGGCCCAGGCAGGCGGCAAGAACCCGGAAGGCATTGACAGCGCTCTGGCCAAAGTGGCGGAGGTTGTGAGAGAGCAGGTACGGTAAACGCGCAGACCTGCCTGAACTGTTACTAAGATTTGTAACAGTTCAGATAACCCTTGAACTGTTACGCATCCGGCCATGAAAATCGCTTCGCGATGGGGCCGGATGCCTGCTACCATTACGTTTTCGTACGGTCAGCGCGGTAAACGCGCAGACCTACCTGAACTGTTACTAAGATTTTCCTTATTGATCAAAAAAATTGCAAAAACCAGTTGACGAATGAATAATTTATGCTATAATCATAGCAGTGCTATAAAATACCCAAACAGTTGTATTATGCACAAGTACACAACTGGAGGGAGGTTAGGTGTGAGCTATGTCAAACGTTATTGTTAAAGATAATGAATCGTTAGACAGCGCTTTACGCAGATTCAAAAGAAACTGCGCAAAGGCTGGTATTCAGCAGGAGATTCGTAAAAGAGAGCATTACGAGAAGCCCAGCGTAAGACGGAAGAAAAAGTCTGAAGCTGCGAGAAAACGTAAGTTCAATTAAGCTGCCGGATTTTAAAAGTCCTCAGTCGCAAGATTGAGGACTTTTTTCTATGGGTATCACATAGATTGTTAGTAATCTCTGACGTGTGGGAAATGAGGCCGTTGTATGGGGAAGATGATGGAACAGGCAGGCTCCATGCTGCATATCCCAAAGGACGTGGCGGCGGGGGAGCCGGTGATCACGATCACAGGGCGCAGGAACGTGTACATCGAGAATTATAAGAGGATCGTCAGCTTTATGGACGATGAGATAAAGATCCAGGGCAAGACCTGCCGGATCACGGTCCGGGGCAAGAGGCTGGCTATTGAGTATTATACAGGGGATGACATCCTCATATCCGGGCTGATCCATTCGGTGGCTACGGAGTGCTAGATTTTTCTATAAGGCTGAAAGGTGGAATGGGGTTGATCGCAAAGCTTGGCCGATGGGCGGGAGGGTATCTGGAATTAAGAATACAGGGGTACGGGGCGGAGCGTTTTTTGAACCTGCTAAAAAGCGGGGACGTCAGCTTTTGGGGGGTGCGGCAGAAAAAGGACGGGTATTACCTTTTTATGGGGCTTAAGGATTTTTACAGGATCCGTCCTCTGCTTCGGAAATCCCGGGTGTCCATGAGGATCGTCGCCCGGATGGGGATGCCGTTTTTTCTGCATCGGAATCGAAAGAGAAAGGCCTTCGCTTTGGCGGTCCTTTCTTTTTTTGTGTATCTGTATGTGATGAGCCTGTTTATCTGGAATATTTCTTTTGAGGGAAACTGGCACTACAGCAGGGAGACTCTCCTGGATTATCTTGAGACCCAGAATGTGCGGTACGGAATGAGAAAGTCCGGGATTTCCTGCGATGCTCTGGAGGAGGGGATCCGCAGCGCGTTTCCGGAGGTGACCTGGGTGTCGGCCAGGGTATCGGGAACCAGGCTTTTGGTAAAGCTAAAGGAGAACGAGGTGCTGTCTGACCTTCCGGAGGCTAAGCAGGAGCCATGTGAGCTCATCGCCAAAAACGCCGGCGTCATTACCAGGATGATTGTGCGCCAGGGAAAGGCGGCAGTGGCTGTGGGGGATGAGGTGATCGAGGGGCAGCAGCTGATCGGGGGACAGCTTTCCATCATGAACGACGCCGGGGAGACGGTGCGGACAGCCTATGTCCACGCGGACGGGGATGTGTACGCAAAGACTCAGTACCGGTATGAGGAGACATTTTCCCAGTATCACACGGTCACTGCAAAGACCGGGGAAATGCGGTATGGGGCGGGATTTATGGCGGGCTCTTACCGGTTTCGCGTTCTTTTGCCGTATTTTGGGGATACGTCCTGGAATTATGTGACAGACTTGACCCAGGTGCGCCTGTTTGGCGATTTTTATCTGCCTCTTTATGTGGCGCGCAGACGGGGGGAGGGATTTGTGTCCTATGAGCGTCCCTACCGCCAGGAGGAGAAGGAGGAGGCGGCGAAAAAGCTTCAGGAATATTATCAGAAAAATTTAATGGAAAAGGGGGTTCAAATTATTGAAAATAATGCTAAAATACAAGAGGATGGAGTTTTGTGGAAAGTGGAAGGGATCGTGACCGGGGAGGAGCAGATCGGCACAGAGCGGTATCTTACGGAATTTGAGGAGACTGAGGAGAACAAAGAGTAGATGAGCGTGATTGAGACAATGATCGATATTCCCGCGGAGCATGAGCGGAATGTGTGCGGGCAGTTTGACGAGTATATCAAGAAGATCGAGAGGACCCTTCATGTGACCATGGTGGCCAGGGACGGAGCGTTGAAGGTCATAGGGCCGGAGGACATGATACGCAAGGCAAAAAGCGTGTTCAACAACCTGATTGAGCTGTCAAAAAGGGGCAATGCCATTACCCAGCAGAATGTGGACTACGCGCTGGCCTTGTCTTTTAGCGAGAGGGACCATGAGATCCTGGAGATCGACAAGGATATTATCTGCCGCACCGTAAACGGTAAGCCGGTGAAGCCAAAGACTCTGGGGCAGAAACAGTATGTGGACGCCATCCGGAAAAAGATGGTGGTGTTCGGCATTGGTCCCGCGGGAACCGGCAAGACTTACCTGGCCATGGCCATGGCGATCCAGGCGTTTAAGGACGGGGAGGTGGGGCGCATCATATTGACCCGCCCGGCTATTGAGGCGGGGGAGAAACTGGGGTTTCTGCCGGGGGATCTGCAGAGCAAAATAGATCCCTACCTGCGCCCTCTCTACGACGCCCTGTACCAGATCATGGGGGCGGAGAGCTACCTGCACAATTCGGAGAAGGGGCTCATCGAGGTGGCCCCTCTGGCCTACATGAGAGGGCGGACTCTGGACAATGCCTACATCATCCTGGACGAGGCCCAGAACACCACGCCGGCCCAGATGAAGATGTTCCTCACCCGCATCGGCTTTGGATCCAAGGTGGTGGTGACCGGGGACCAGACCCAGAAGGACCTGCCTGGGGGCAGCGTGTCCGGGCTGGACACGGCCCTGAAGGTGCTTAAGAAGGTGGAGGATATTGGATTCTGCCATCTTACCAGCAGCGACGTGGTGCGCCATCCTCTGGTGCAGAAGATCGTACAGGCTTATGATGATTATGAGTCTAAGGAGGCCAAAGCCCAGGACAGACGGCAGGGAAGGAAGTACCGCGGAGGCGACGGCAGGAGGCAGGGGCGCTGACGATACGGATATCAGGCGCTGTTTACCTGCAGATTGGCGCAGGGCCGTATGAGTATATCGCTGCGCGAATTTACTCGTGAACGAATACATGGATGTACCAGACAAAAAGGGATGCTTTGACAGGGACAAGCAGGAGATAACAGCCATTTGGCGGAAGGGACAGATTCTTATGACCATTAATATTGATTATGAGGCGGAGAAAAAATTAGACCTGGACTGGAGGGCCATCATTCAGGATATGGTTCTGGGGGCCATGGATCTTGAGGGGTGTCCCTACGAGGCGGAGGTGAACGTGGTTTTGACGGACAACCCGGGGATCTGCCAGGTAAACTTAGAGTGCCGGGGTGTGGACGCTCCCACGGATGTCCTGTCTTTTCCCATGCTTGAGTATGAGGATCCTGGCTGCTTTGACGGGGTGGAGGAAATTTTTGCCGACTGTTTTAACCCGGAGAGCGGGGAGCTGATGCTGGGGGATATTATGATCTCTGTGGACAAGGTGGAGGAGCAGGCAAAAAAATACGGCCATTCTCAAAAGAGGGAGCTGGCGTTTCTCACTGCCCACAGCATGCTTCACCTGTTTGGGTACGACCACATGGAGGAGGCGGAGCGCCTGGTGATGGAGGAAAAGCAGAGAAGAATCCTGGAGGACAGGGGGTACGTCAGATGAGGAGGAGTTTTAGAAAGCTGGAGGCCGTTCTGGCTGCCGCGTGTGTTCTGGCCGTGTTTTGTCTGGCGGGATGCGGGAAAACCTATGTGGAGACGGACGTGACCGTTGCTGTGGTCCAGCCGGAGACCTCCAGGGTGGAGGTGACCACAGCCAGGGAGACCGAGGAGGAGACTCAGCCGGAGACGGAGCCGGAACCGGAGGAGCGGGTGGAGGTGGACGGAAAGATAAGAAGCTATCTTACCGGGGAGATGGTGGACGCGAAAAAGGCCAACCGGCGTCCTCTGGCAGTGATGATGAGCAATGACAAGCAGGCCCTCCCCCACTATGGCATCAACCGGGCCGGGGTGGTGTATGAGGCCCCGGTGGAGGGCGGCATGAACCGGTATATGGCTATCATAGAGGACTACGACGGGCTGGAGCGGATCGGGTCCGTCAGGAGCTGCCGCACTTACTATACGTATTTTGCCAGGGAGTTTGACGCCATTTACGCCCATTACGGACAGAGCACCTTCGCGAAGCCCTACCTGAAAAATGTGGACAATATCAACGGGCTGGAAGGGGTGGGAGGCAATGCCTACTACAGGACCAATGACAGAAAGTCCCCCCACAATGCCTACACCAGCTTTGATCGGCTGCAGACCGCCATGGAGAAGCTGGGGTACTCACAGGAGTATGCCCCGGAGTATGAGGGGCATTACCGGTTTGCAAAAAGCGGGGAAGAGGTGGTCCTTGAAAATGCCCTGGAGGCGTGGAAGGTTTATCCCGGATATGGAATGAACCAGCCGTATTTTGAGTACAATGAGGAGGACGGGCTCTATTACCGGTATCAGTACGGCGGACCCCACTATGGGGATGAGGGACAGATCGCGGTGAGGAATATTATTTTCCAGTACTGCGCCACAGGGCGATACGCCACCACGGAGTATCTGAACATTGACGTCCGTGAGCCTCAGTACGGCTATTACATAACTGGCGGAAAAGCCATTGTCTTGTCGTGGGAAAAGGACGGCCAGTTTGGGGTGACCCATTATTATAATACGGAGAATGAGGAAATCACGCTGAATCAGGGAAAAACCTGGGTTTGCATCATCCCTACCAGCGATTTTTCGAAGACGGAAATCCATGGAAAGAACCAATAGACCAACACAGGTGGGAGCGAGAGCTCCCAGGGAAGGTCAGCCCAGGGGAGTGGGACAGACTTTCGGCGGACAGACAGCCGGAGGTTCGGGAAGCAAAAACCAGGACGACGGGTGGGCCCGGGGGCTTGCCCGGGAGTATGACAATAAAGTATCGGAGCAGGATATGGCAGGATATGAGGATAGCCAGGGCAGTGGTCCGGGCCAGAGAGGAAGCAGAGAAGGAGCCGGTCAAACCTATGGACCTGGAAGCAGACGTTACGGCGGCCAGGGGACCGGACAGGTGCCGGGGTACGGCAGCGGGCAGCCAGGCGGGATGCCGGAGAGCAGCACTCAGAGTCAGGGCGGAGGCGCGGTGGGATACGGCGGCCGGGGCCAGAGCGGAGGCGCGGTGGGATACGGCGGCCGGGGGCGCGGCGGAGTTTCGGCGGGATACGGCGGTCAGGGGCAGGGCGGAGTTTCAGCCGGACATGGAGGTCAGGGTCAGGATGGCCAGGTGTCAGGGGCCGGGGGCCGTTTTGGAGGTACTGCCTTTAAGTATGGAAGCCGGGGCAAGGACAGCAAAGCGTCAGGGACCGGCAGCAGCCGTCCTGGCGCAGCTGGGGCCGGATACGGGAATCAAGGTCATGAAAGCGGCGATCAGGCGCCTGGGCGGTATGGAAATCAAAATCAGAATATAGGGGCGTCGGAGCCGGGGGGACAGGGGCAGAATGTGATCCCCTCCAGGTATGGCGGACAGAGCCAGGGCGGCAGGCAGTCAGAGCCGGGCGGCCGCCGGAACGGAGATTTGTCCGGATCAGGCATTGGTCGTCCGAGTGCGGGTTCATCGGGTTTGGCGGGTCGAGGTTCGGGTGTCGGCGCGCCGGGCTCTGTGGGCCAAGGCCAGGGTGTTGGTGCGCCGGGCTCTGTGGGTCAGGGCCGGGGTGTCGGGACGTCAGGCTCAGGCGGTCGAGGGCAGGGTGTTGGCGCGAATGGCTCAGGCGGTCAGGAGCAGGGTGCTGGCGTGTCTGGCCCGGGAAGTCAAGGTCCAGGCGGTCGTCCGGGTGTGGGGATATCCAGCCCGGGCAGTCAAGGCCAGAGCGGCGGTGTGCCGGGCTCTGCCGGTCAAGCGTTTGGCGCCGGTGTGTCAGGAGCCGGCGGCCAGAGCGGCGGTTCGCCCGTGCCGGGTGGTCAAAGTCAGAGCGGCGGTTTGCCAGGGTCAGGGATTGGTCGTTTTGGAGGTGTTCAGCCTGGTTCTGGCAGTCAAAGCCAGGCAAAAAGGGCGCCGGACGCCGGTATGCCCGCTACCGATAGAGGGGCTGCAGGTCCGGGACGTCAGCAGAGTGCCAAGAGCGCGAAAAAGCACAGCGGCGCAGTGGCAAAGGCCAGCGCCTCCAAGGGGTCCATAAGGCAGCCGGGCGGTGACAGAAGGCGGACAAAGGCCGCCAGGGCCGACGGCAGCAGGAAGCCCCCCGGTACGGGGGCAGGCCGTTTAGGAATGCGGCACAGCGCGGAGAGCAGAGACAAAAGGGAAGCAGGCGGGAACTATGAGGCCAGGGCGGAGCGCGCGGGAAGCAGTATGCATAACAGCGGGGCCTATGGCCGGGGGCGGGCCGTTCAGGCCAGGCCTTTGGGATACGCCTCCGGCGGCAGGAAAAAGCCGGGAGCAGGGATCAATTTCCTGGTCCAGGGAAGCATCCTGGCGGCGGCGGGGATCGTTGTCCGGCTTATTGGCATGGTGTACCGGATTCCTCTTGCCAGAAAGATCGGGGATGTGGGCAACGGCTACTATAATGCGGCCTATTCCATCTACTCCATCCTGCTGATCATGTCCTCCTACAGCCTGCCTACAGCGGTTTCAAAGATGGTGTCAGCAAGGCTGGCCAAGGGGCAGTACCGCACATCCACAAAGATCTTTCGGGCCAGCATGTTCTACGCAACTATAGCAGGCATGGCCGGGTTCTGCGCTTTGTGGTTCGGGGCGGACTATTTTGCCAGCCAGGTGATCAAGATGCCTTACAGTTCCTATGCTTTAAAAAGCCTTGCGCCCACCATCTGGGTCATGGCATATCTGGGGGTGCTGCGAGGGTATTTCCAGGGACATTCCACCATGATCCCCACGGCGGTGTCCCAGATCTTTGAGCAGGTGGTCAACGCAGTGGTCAGCATTGTGGCGGCCTCCGTGCTGTTTGACATAGGGGTTAAGTCCAATCTGGTGTTCCATGATACGGAGTACTCCTACGCCTTTGGCGCGGCGGGAGGAGCCATCGGAACCGGAGCCGGGGCATTGACGGCCCTTGTGCTGTTCCTTCTCCTGACCATGGGTTATGTGCCTACGATGAGAAAGCAGGCAAAGAGGGATAAGGGAACCCGGGTGGAGAGCTACGGGACCATCTCCAGGGCGTTGTTTGTGACCATTGTGCCGATCATCATCAGCAGCGCCATTTACAATATCAGCAATGTGGTGGACAACAGTATTTTCGGCCACGTGATGGAGAATCTGGGGGAGAGCGGGCAGACTGCCTCCCAGTGGGGTGTGTATATGGGGCGGTATCATATGCTCTTTAACATCCCGGTGGCTATTGCCAACTCCCTGTCCTCGTCTCTGATCCCGTCTCTGTCCAGGGCCATAGCGGGGAAGAACCGGAAGGAAGTCCTGTCAAAGATCAACAGCGCCATCCGGTTTTCCATGATCATTGCCATCCCCTCGGCAGTGGGGCTTACCGTGCTGGCGGAACCTGTGAGCAATTTGCTGTTTTCCGGCATGGACAATGAGATGCTGATCCGGATGATGGCAGTGGGCTCCTCGGCAGTGGTGTTTTTCTCCCTGTCAACCGTGAGCAACGCCATTCTCCAGGGGCTGAACCGGATGCAGGTGCCTATCATCAATTCGGCTGTGGCCCTTGGGGTCCATGTGGCTGCCCTTTACGGAATGCTACGGGGACTGCATCTGGGGATCTACAGCGTGGTGTACGCCAATATCCTGTTTGCGGCGCTGGTGTGTATCCTGAACGCCGTCTCCATTGCCCGGTATACGGGATACAGACAGGAGTTTTTAAGGACGTTTCTTATTCCCTGCGCCGCGTCCGCAGCCATGGGAGGGGCGGCCTGGGGGATTCATGCCCTGTGTGTGAAGTCGGTGGGAAACGGGATCAGCACGGCTGCTGCCATTGGGGTGGCTATTGTGGTGTATTTCTTGCTGCTCATCCTGCTAAAAGGCGTCAATGCTCAGGAACTTTTGGGAATGCCGGGCGGCGCTAAGGTTCTGGCAGTGGCGAGAAAAATGCGGCTCATGTAGCGGGCCGGAGCTTTGCCGGCCATGAAGGGCCGGGCGCGGGGGCTGAAACTTATGGCGGATCTGGGTCATGGCGGAAAGCCCTCTTTTGCATTTGAATGGTTTAAATTACTAAAATGTGCGGATACTACCTTTAGAATGCTTTGGCTTCTAAAGGAGGGATGATCCATGAAGAGAAATGGTTTGCTGTCCAAAGGCAGACGGGACAGGACGGGGTACGGATGGTACCTTGTCTGGGGGCTGGTGATCCTTGTGACAGCCCTGGTCTGTTTCGGCGCCGGCGCGCTGGCCGCGAGGCCTAAGGTGTACCAGGAGAGCGCGGTGCCGGGGACTGTGTATGAGACGGAGACTGTGACGGAGCCCAGGCTGGTGATTAACCAGAGGGAGGTGGAGCCGGTCAGCGCGGACCCCAAGGAGGAGTTCTATCTGGTGTCGGAGACAGGGTATCTTTTGGTGTTTGCCCAGGATAAGTCTACCATCTGCCTTCACACTCACATCCCCATCACAGAGTTTCCGGAAAAAGAGCAGGACCGGCTTAGGGAGGGCATTTGGTTTGAGTCCATGATGGAGATCTTCCAGTATCTGGAGTCATATACCAGTTAAGGGTTTGGATGAGGCAGAACAACAGGACAGGATAAGAGGGTGTTATGGGAAAAAAGGTTTTGGTCATCGGCGCGGGGGCGTCGGGTATGACGGCGGCTATACACGCCGCAAGGGCAGGAGCGGATGTGACGCTTTTGGAGCATGGGGACAGAGCCGGAAGAAAGCTTTTGTCTACTGGAAACGGAAGGTGCAATCTGACGAACCTGGACCAGAGGCCGGAATGCTACCGGTGCGGCGGGGACGGGTTTGTGTCAGGGGTTTTGGAGCAGTTTACTGTCCGGGATACGCTGGCCTTTTTTCGGGGGCTGGGGATCCTTCCAAAAGACAGGAACGGGTATGTTTATCCTAATTCCGACCAGGCGTTGTCAGTGGTGGAGGCGTTTTTGCAGGAGCTTAGGCGCCTGCCTGTAAAGCTGCAGGTTCAGTGCAGGGTAGAACGGGCGGTCAGGGACAGGGGAGCGTTCGCGGTTTTTTCTGACAAGGGAGTTTACAGAGGTCAGGCTTTGATCCTGGCCGCCGGGTCCAGGGCAGCCCCGGTCACCGGGTCCGACGGCAGCGGGTATGAGCTGGCGGCGTCTTTCGGCCACCGGATCATCACGCCCCTTCCGGCCCTGGTGCAGCTTCGGTGCGGAGAAAAGCATTATAAGAAGCTGGCAGGGGTCCGCAGCGACGGGGAGATCGGGCTGTACGTGGACGGGAAGCTGGCGGCTTCGGACCAGGGGGAGCTGCAGCTGACAGATTATGGGCTTTCCGGAATCCCCACGTTTCAGGTAAGCCGGTACGCCGCGGTGGCTCTACATAGAAGACGGAAGGTTACGGCCAGGATCAATTTTCTTCCGGCCTTGTCTGGGGACGAAGCCCGGTCTATGTTTCGGGAGCGGTTTAAGATCATGGCGGGAAGGAATTGCGGGCAGTTTATGAACGGGCTTTTAAACAGCAAGCTGTCCGACGTTTTGCTGGAATTGGCGGGAATCCCAAGGTCAAAGGCCGCTCAGGCGCTGTCGGAGGGGGAGAGAGAAAGGCTGTTTCAGATGATGACCGCCTATGAGACCCACATCGTGGCTGTCAACCCCTTTGAGAACGCCCAGGTGTGCAGCGGCGGCGTGGATGTGAAACAGGTGCGGCGGGAGACTTTGGAGTCAAAGCTGGTAAAGGGGCTGTATTTTTGCGGGGAGATCCTGGATGTGGACGGTATATGCGGCGGGTATAACCTGCAGTGGGCTTTTTCCAGCGGAGCGGTGGCAGGGCGCGGCTGTTTAAGGGGGTAATGGGTTGACTTTATGGCTGTGCAGCGAACCGCCCATCTGCCGCCTTCAGCCCTGAATGGGGGTACCATTTGTGGGGGCTAAATTTGGTGTATTATTGAGTGAGCATGGGGCGAGGATTGTCGTGGGGCCAGGCAGAATTCGCTGGTTAGGGTTTGCGCATCTTATTTATCGGAACAGATCCTGCCTGGCGTATTTGGGGTGTCAGCTCAAAAGACCAGGATGGAGTGTGAGAATAGGATTGACTTTTTACCCAAAATAGGCTATAATCATCCAACTATCTTTTGCTGTAAAAGACGATGCCGCTGATTCAGAGAGGGATATTTGATGAATACGATAAAAAAGATGTGGGATAGTTCCTGTTTTGACCGATATATTTTGGGCGTTCTGATTGCCATGGAACTTCTGATGTCGTTTACGTTTTTGGGATATATCCATATACCGCCTATTTCCGTCACCATTGCTTACATACCGATTCTGGCGGCGGGATGTATCTTTGGTCCCATGGCGTCGGTTATCGTGGGGGCGGTCTTTGGCCTGGCCAGCATGTACAAGGCGTCCGCGTCCTACGTTCTGCCGGCGGACGCGGTGTTTTCCCCGTTTTTAAGCGGCTCTCCTGTGGCCAGCTTTTTGCTGAGCGTAGGGACGCGGGTGTTCTTTGGCCTTGTGATCGGGCTGGCGTTTTCAGCCGCAAAAAAGGGGAAGTGGTATGGGCTGTGGGCAGGGGTGATCTCCGCCGTTGCGCCCAAGATCAATTCCCTTTCAGTGTACGCCGCCATGGGAACCTTATTTCCGGAGCTTGGATACCGCTACCGCTCGGCCCTTCAGTGGGACTGGGATGACGCGGTCTTTGCCCTGATCTGTGTGGTCATTGTGGAATTATTGTGGGCAGTGTATGAGAGCGACACGGTACAGGAGATTAAGTTCGGAATCGACCAGTCTGTGAACAATCCTTACGCGTCCGGAAGGATGAACCTGTTTCTGGCGGCCTTTGAGTGCTTTTTGCTGTGTATGGCGGTCTCCGCGGCCATCTATTTTTCCCAGAGGGCGTCCTACATGCTGGGGCGCCACGGCATAGCGGTGTCGTATGCCATTTCTTCAGATCTTCTGCATTTGCAGATACAGTTTTTGGTCGCCTCCCTGTGCCTGAACATCATCTCTGTGATCTTGCTGCTCTCTGTGTACAAATACATGTCGTACAAAGAGTACCGGGGGGAGATGGATGAGCTGACCGGCGTTATGGGGAGAAGGATGTTTCTCTACCACTGCGACAAAGCCCAGGCGGCAGATGACGGGAACCAGGAGAGGAACGGGTGGTTTTTATTTGTGGACGTGGATTATTTTAAGTCTATTAATGATACCTTTGGACATTCTGTGGGGGATAAGGTCTTAAGCGAGATCGCGTCGAATCTGCAGAGCACGTTTGAGGACAGCGGAAAAGTGGGCAGGCTTGGAGGAGATGAGTTTGCTGTCCTCATCGGGGAACATATGGCGCCACAGGAGCTTCGGCGCAAGCTGGAACAGTTTCTTAAGGATATTTCCGGCATTGTGCCTGAGAAGAAGACCAGCTGCAGCATCGGCGCCTATCAGTTTGTCTTTCCGAAGAATGTGAAACATATCCTGACGGAGACGGACGAAATGCTGTATGAGGCAAAGGAAAATGGACGGGCCTGCTATGTAATGAGGGCGTGCGTTCCCGGGGAAGCGGGGGTTTATGTGGGCTCCCAAGAGCTGGCTTTTAAGGATAATGAATCACCATAGAAACGCTGGACAGGCAGCTGCATGTTTATGACAGTTTCCTGCCCAGTGTTTTTTGACTCTTGTATCACTGTGATGTTGTGGTCAAATAAGGCCCATTTAGCACCTTGAAAACTTCACACAAATATAGCGAAAAT
>ERZ779624.409-NODE-409-length-13850-cov-6.417253_pt1 | contig 13850 bp, 18 predicted proteins | sample MGYA00514190_ERZ779624 | MGnify/ENA primary metagenome ERZ779624 (study PRJEB29562, sample SAMEA4376706) | mouse gut metagenome | isolation source: Cecum | study: EMG produced TPA metagenomics assembly of the A DSS colitis mouse model was used to assess the... | reverse complement strand
TGTTTGAACGTATCTATGAGGACAATGTATCGGGCAAGCTGACGGATGAGCGTTTTATGAAGATGTCCCAGCGGTATGATGAGGAACAGCAGCAGCTCAAAAAGGACATTGAGGAATTGCAGCGCCAGTGTGACAGGGAGAACGACCGGGCTTTCTGCAAGGAGCAGTTTTTGAAAGCGGTGCGGAAGTTCATGGAGATGAAAACGCTGACGCCCACCATCCTCCATGAGCTTGTGGAGCGCATCGACGTGTACCAGACCCAGGGCAGGGGAAAGAACAGGACACAGCGCATCGTGATCCACTATAACTTCATCGGCGTCCTGGATTTGCCGGAGGTAGAGGAATACCCGGAGAACGTGGTGCTGGACAGCCGCCAGGGTGTGGCGATTGAGTATCTTGTCGGCAAGGCTGGGTAAAGAAAACGGAGCGGCCCGAAAGCCGCTCCACTGGGGCAGATTGCCCCGTAAAAATAGCAAAGGAACAGCCTTTCGACTGTTCCTTTACATACGAGTGTTCAGTTGCGTTATGAACACTCGACATGGTCCGGGTGACACGACTCGAACGTGCGACCTCCTGCTCCCAAACTGATGTAAAAATATTCAAGCGGCACTTTTGAACGCTGTTGGGCGGTGTTTTATCCAACAGCGTTTGCTGTTTGGAACTGCCCGGCGGTGGCGTGTACATTGGCCGCTGTCCGCCCGTGGGGCTGGTAGTGGGTCAAAATTCTGCGTATTTATGAAATACCGGCGGTTTGGGCACCCTGTCTGAGAGGTGATGGGATGCGCAAATTCGTTTTGCTCGCCGCTGGGTTGATGGCCGCAGTGGCCATTCTGCTGTCAACAGGCGCGGCGGCGCAATCAAAAAGCGAGCTGCCGCAGGACGCCATGGAGCAGGTCATTTTGCGGCTTTTGCACCAGCCGGTCAAAGAGGCTGTGAATGACTATTACAACGAGCCGAGACAGTACTGGGAACAGGAAGTCCTCAGCGTCCAAAAGGTTCCACAGTCGCCATATTACGAGGTCGTGATTTGGGTAGAGACCTTCTATGGGGCCCATAATCCGCCCTATGGACTGGAGACGATGACCTTCTATGTCGGGCCGCTGGACGCCGTTCGGCTGGTCAATTTTGACCATCAAGATGAGCCGGACTGAGGACGGTTAATCCTCCGCCATCCTGCGCAGTGCGTCCCCGGTGAGGCGATAGACGGTTCATTGATCCATGGGCGTGGCATCCAGGGAGAGGTAGAAGTCGATGCTGGGCTTGTTCCAATTCAGGCAGGCCCATTCCAGCCTGCCGCAGCCCCGCTCCATGGTGATTTGGGCCAAGCGCCGCAGGAGGGCTTTGCCATAGCCCTTGCCGCGGTGCTCCGGCATGACGAACAGGTCTTCCAGATAGATCCCGGCGCGGCCCAGAAAGGTGGAGAAGTTGTGGAAGAACAGGGCGAAACCTACGGGGATGCCGTCCTCTTCAGCCAGGAGAACTTCGGCCTTCTGCTTTTCAAAAATCCACTCTCGCAGGAGGTCTTCGGTGGCTACCACATCATCCAGCATATTTTCATAAATGGCCAGCTCTTTGATGAAATAGAGGATTTTGGGAATATCGCTTTCCTGTGCGTATCGAATCGTCAAATGATCCATGACCGCTCCTTTCAGCCCTTCTGTGTGGTTTGTCCGTCAGTCGCGGCGGGGTACAGCTCCTGCCCAAAGTCGTAGGCCCGTTCCAGGTGCCCGGTTTTGCCGATCTGGGGCGGGCCGTTGGTATCCCCGCAGCCGCCTGCCAGCAGCATTCCCCGGTCATGGAAGCCGATGTAATTTACCAGGGCGAATTGGTAATAGGACTGCGCCTGCTGGAACGTCCAGAAGAAGTCGTCCGCCGCCGTCATGAGCAGGGCGCAGTCCTTCACGGGGTACTTTTCATACCGGCCCAGCGGGGGCGCGGGGTCTTCCTCTGCGATGCAGTAGAACCGCTCGATGAACGCCTTGATTCGGGCGGAGACGGTCCAAAAATACAGCGGTGAGGCAAACACGATGCAGTCTGCCGCCCTGATCTTGGGGACGAGGTCGTTGAACGCGTCCTTCTGGACGCAGGGCTTTCCGTAGCGGCAGGCGTTGCAGCCCAGACAGCCCTTCACCTCGTTTTTGAGAAGGGAGACCGTTTCCACGGTGTGGCCCGCGGATTCGGCGCCCTGGGTAAACGCGGAAACAAGCTGGGCGGTGTTGCCCTTGGGACGGCCGCCGCCCTGGACGATTAAAATGTGCTTTTTCACAAATATCCACTCCTGTCAAATCGGGGTAAGCGTTCCCAAAAATTTCACGCGCCATGCTTGAAATTGGCTGATTGTTCCGCTATACTGCTGAACAGATGTAGATCCTTCGGACGTTATTGAAAAGGAGCTGTGAAAGCCATGAAGCGGATTGCCTGCGGCCTGTTTGCCATCATTGGTCTGCTGTGCGTTATTTTTCCTGAACAGATCACCGTAGCACTACCCTATGTGCTGGGGATCACTATGGTAGGGACGGGTATTCTATACTGTCTGCCCTATTTCCGCAGCCGCGAAGCACGGGCAGAGCATTCCGCAGAGCTGGCCAGTGGATGCGTTTTGCTGGTGGTGGGAATCGTCTGTGTCGTCCATGGGGCGGGGTTCATCGGCCCTATGGGGATCGTTTGGGCAATCATCGGCATCCGAAAGGCGGCAAGATCCTTGTCCTGCGCCATCCAGGAATTCGGGGCGAATATGGCGTGTGTGACCTCGCTCATTGAGTTCATAGTGAGGATGACCCTCTCCGTCCTGCTGCTCCTGTACCCGATGGAAAAATTTGTGGGACATATCGTCCTGCTGGGTTTGGAACTGATCGCGGTAAGCATCCGGCCTGCGAAACAGCTTCCCCTGATGCTGGATGGGAATGAATAAAGGGCATGACGGCGGGGTGTCACCTCGTGCGGAAAATTTTGGATTGGAGGCTGTTGAGTATGGAGACAAACAAGCTGCTGGAGGTTGGCGCGAAAGCGCCTGATTTCACACTGCCGGACGCAGAGGGAAATTCCGTTTCCCTGGCGGACTTCGCTGGGAAAAAGGTGGTGCTGTACTTCTACCCAAAAGACAACACACCCGGCTGTACCCGGCAGGCCTGCGCGTTCGCCGGGGCGTTTGAGGAGTTCAAGCAGATCGACGCGGTGGTCATCGGGATCAGCAAGGACTCCGCGGCGTCCCACAAGAAGTTCGCGGAAAAGTACGACCTGCCGTTCATCCTGCTTTCCGACCCGGAGTTGACCGCCATTCAAGCCTATGGTGTGTGGCAGGAGAAAAAGCTGTACGGCAAGGTGAGCATGGGGGTGGTGCGCTCCACCTTCGTCATCGACGAGAGCGGCGTTATTGAGAAAGTCATGCCCAAGGTGAAGCCGGACACCAATGCGGCGGAGATCCTGGCTTATCTCAAAGGGGACAAATGAATACGGCCCGGGCGCCTGCGGTCAACCGTGGGCGCTCATTTTTATGTACTGCTTTTGAGAAATACATCATGGTTTTCGCTGGACAGTTCCGGCTGGAACCGATACCCCAGCTGGTCAAAGGCACGGATATCCGCCCAGCTTGTGACGTTGTTCTCCGCCAGCCAGCGCACCATTTGGCCCCGGGCCATTTTGCACATGGTGCCCTTTTCGATGACCTTGCCGTCCTTATGCTCACCGAAGGTGCAGGTGAGGAAGCGGACGGACTTGGGCAGATGTGGTTCCACCGCGCGGCTGTATTCCTTGGAGGCCCGGTTGAGCACAAAATCCGTTTCCGAAGCAAGCTGGCGGGCCAAAGTATCGCCCCAGAATTCGTACAAATCGCGGCAGTCACCCACCGACAGCTTTGCCTGCATCTCCAGCCGGTAGGGGGTCACGCCGTCGAAGGGCCGCAGCAGGCCGTAGAATCCGGACAGAATGAGCAGATGCTCGCGGAGATAGTCCAGCTGGGCCGTCTCCATCACCCCCGGGGCCATGTACTGGTACTGGATGCCTTCATAGGAGACGATGGCGGGGGTGAGGCGCCGGCGCAGATCCATGGCGGACAGCCGCTCTGTGTTCAGCTTGGCAATGGCGTCGTTGCATTTCCAGAGGGCCTGCAATTCTGACGGAGACATTCTCTGGAGCGCGGCTTTCAGTCGCTCCGTCTGCTCCAGAAAGACGGGCAGCCCGTCCACGGCAAAGCTGTCCGTATCCACCACCATTTTCTTGGCGGGTGCGATGATGATCCGCATGATTTACCGACCTTTCTGTCCGCGTTTTTTGGAGCGCCCCTCCCTAAAATCTGGGGAGGAACTATATCAACAAGACGCATACAACAAGATAGGGAGCCCCTCGAAAGTCCCATTGGGGCGGGTAGAAAATCAGGCGGCAGCTGGTGCATAGGCTGCCGCCTGGTCGGAGCACTCACTTGATGTAGAACACCCGGTTTTCTTTGCGGGGGGCGGCCTCCGGCACCTCGCCGTCGATGTAACCTAGGGCGCAGTGGCCGATCCCCTCATACTCGCCCTCGATACCCAGGGATTTCAGCAGGTCCCTGCCCCACTGGGTGTCGAACTCCTCCTTTGCGCGGTTGATCCAGCAGCTGCCCAGCCCCAGTTCATGAGCGGCCAGCATCAGATTGCCCATGACCAGACTGCCGTCCGCCACATGGTTGGGCTGATCCTTCTTCCCGAGTACGATCAGCATGACGGGCGCACCGTAGAACGGATCGTGGCCCTCCGGTCGGCCCATGATCTGGGCGTTCATCCGGGAAATTTCGTCGCGCAGCTCTTTGTTGGTCACCTGGATGATGATGGCGCTCTGCAGATTCTTGCCGCTGGCAGCGTAGAGCCCGGCCTCGATGATCTGATCCAGCAGCTCCTGGGGCACCTCGTCCGGCTTGTATTTACGGATACTTCTTCTGTTTTTGATTTGTTCCAGCACTTGGCTCATAGGTGAACGCTCCCTTCCATAATTTAGTCCATGATACCACATATCCCGTTCCGTCACAAGCGATATGGAGTGAATCCAGTTCTTAAAAGCCTGCATACCGGCTGGGCTTGATGTTGGCGGTCTGATCCGGCAGAGGCATTTCACACCCCTTTTCACGGTGTCACAAGTGAACTGATCCCCCGCGCAATCCGGGCTGGAATATCTTGAAAATGTCCGCCGTGGTTCATCTCAAATATCGCCGGAATACTATGTGTCCCCAGCAGCTCCGCGGCCTGACGGGTGCAGTTCTCCACCGCCGCCAGCCGGGGGTTTTTAGCCAGCTTCTCTTTATCTCCTAAAGAAAGGTATACGAATTTTGCTTTGGGTGTGCTGCTTTTCATAAACTCCAAGAATCCGTCAAACCACAGCGAACCGGAAATGGAAGCGGCCCGGTCAAAGAGATCGGTCTGATAAACCGCCCACAGCGCGAACAGGCCCGCCAGCGAGTATCCCGCAATGCCGCGGAACTCAGGCGCATATCCCAGGTGACTTTCTATCAGCGGAATTATTTGCTGTGTCAGCGTGTCCAGCAGGGCGGGCCCTTGGCCACCAAAATCTTCGCTGCCGCGAAATGCCTTGGGCGCTTTCCATGGGGCCAGCTCCCGGTTCCAGTCCACACCGGAGATCGCCGCTAAGGCCAGGTTATGTCCTTCCAAAAGGTGCCAGGTCTCTTTGATGCCCTGCTGATCCATGACTGCATATATGATGCCCCGGCACGTTTCTTCCGTAAACAATTCAACCGTATACGGTCCGTAGGTCAATGTTTTCATCTGCTCACCCGCTCTGTTTCAATTTGCGCAGTGTGTCTGCCAGCCGTGCCGACGCTGACCCCAACTCCTCGAAACCTACACAGCGGCTGGGTTGAGCGTTGACGATCTGATCCAGCAGGGGCTGGCTTTGGGCGCTCGCGTCCAGGGCCAGTTCAGCGGCCATCACGTCGTCCCAGGCCCGGTTCAGGAAGGCCACCTCCCGGCGGCCGTGGGTTTTGGTGAACAGCGGCTGGTCAGAGCCGCACAGCAGATCAGCCGCTTCAGCCGGAAACCCGGCGGCGGACAGACTGCGCTCCAAACCTTCCCGGAAAACTTCCGGCAAGTGCTCCCAGTCCAGGTGGCTCAAATCATAGAGCACAAAGGTGTACCGGCTGTGGCAGTGGACGGCCAGCAGGGAGGGCCGTCCCCGCAGGGGGATAACGTGGAGATCCCAGCAGAAGCGGCGGCCTGGCTCCTGGTTGTAAGGCAGGGCCTTGATGTGCAGGTGCCGCTGAAGGGGGATGGTCAGGCCCAGCTCGATGGGTTCACTTCGGCTCATGGGGAATGGTCATCTTCTCCACTTGGAACTGTCCGCCCTCTGCGGTCATGACAGCCAAAGTGATCTCCTGGTCGAAACGCCGCCTGCCGCAGCTTCCGGGGTTGAGCCAGAGCACGCCGCCCCGCTGTTCGCAGGCGTACTTGTGGGAGTGGCCGTAGACCACTACGTCTACGTCGGACAAGTCCGGGGGCACATCCCGCTTGTTGTGAACCAAAAAGAAGCGGACACCCTCAATGGCAAACGTGAGGCTGTGGGGCAGATTCTCCGCCCACTCCTTATCGTTATTGCCCCGGACGATATACAGGTGCGCGAAGCCTTGCAGGGCATCCACAATGGCCTGGGTGTTGATGTCGCCGCCGTGAATGATGGCGTCTGCCTGGGAGAGACAGTCCAGCACCTCCGGGCGGAGCAGGCCGTGGGTGTCGGAGAGGATAACGATGCGCTTCATATCAAAATCCCCTCGCAGTGGTCGATCTCGTGCTGGATGCTCTGGGCCGTCCAGCCGGTGAAGGTTTTGAAGCGGGTCTGGAACTTCTCGTTTTGATATTGAACTTTGATGGATTTCCACCGCTTGGCCTTGCGGATACCAGTGAGGGACAGACAGCCTTCCTCCGCTTGGTAGGGCCCGGACTTCTTGACGATTTCCGGGTTGAACATGACCATATAAGCGCCTTCATTGTCAAAGACGATGATGCGCTTGTTCACGCCAATCATGTTGGCTGCCATACCTACGCAGCCGTCCTTGTGGGCGGCGAGGGTGTCCAGCAGATCCTGGGCGACGGGCAGGTCTTCCGATATGGCGGGCTCGGCTTTCTGTGCTAAAAATGTTTCGTCGTGCATGATCTCACGAACCATGGAAATCAACTCCCAAAATATCGCCGCCAGTACTTTCCCCAGCGGTAAATCTATGATATACTCCAATAAGATACCATGAACAGGGGAAGAAAGCAAATCCTTCCTGTGTCTGGAGGCGGCATCATGATCGACTTTTTCAAAAAGCTGATGGAACAGGCGCTTGACCTGGAGCTGACCGTCCGCTTCACCAAGCGGGACGGGGAGTGGTTCGCGGCGCTGGGCGACGAGCTGGACAGCCTGTCCCTGGAGGAACTGGAGGAATACCGGGCCGAACTGGAAACCCGGCTGTGCGATATGGACGATGACGAGCCGGAGGACATGGCCGGCGAGGCGTTCGAACAGTGGGCGGACGCCCACGAGAGCCTGGAGGACTTGCTCAGCGAGGTGGAAGACCGCATCGACGAATTGATGTGAGGACGGTGGCGGACATGGAGAAAACAGTGACAGAAGTGGTGGTGGCCCTCATCTGGGCCGGGGACAGATTCCTCATCTGCCAGCGCCCTGCCCACAAGGCCCGGGGCCTGCTGTGGGAGTTCGTGGGCGGCAAGGTGGAGCCGGGGGAGACGAAGGAGCAGGCGCTGATTCGGGAGTGCCGGGAGGAGCTGGCTGTCACGATTTCAGTGGGTGAAGTGTTCATGGAGGTGGATCACGACTACCCGGATCTGAACGTACATCTGACGCTGTTCAACGCCGAAATCCGCGAGGGAACTCCGCGGATGCTGGAACACAACGACATCCGTTGGATCACGGTGGAGGAGATCCCTCGGTATGAGTTCTGTCCGGCGGATGAGACAATTTTGCAAAAATTGCGGAGCGGGAATACCGCCCGGTGAGAGGAGAAAATCTGGATGGAACCTGTTTATTATACCGTGACTTCCATCGACGGGGACTACGCCCATATGGTCAGCGACAGCGGTGTGGAGAACCAGGTGGCGATGTTCCTGCTGCCGGAGGGCACCACTGTGGGGAGCCGTCTGGTGCGGGAAATTTTGGAGTGGAGCCTGGTTTGACGGCGAGAAAGCACTTGATTAAACCGCCTGCGGAAAGCCGCAGGCGGTTTTTTACAGGAACTTTTTCATATAGCGAGGGGCGTATTCGATATATCCGTGCTTAGGGTAGAAGTGACGGGACTCAAAGTAGTACTCCTCCTCGCCCAGATGGACAAGAGCGGCGGTCTTTCCCTGTGCTTTGATGTGCTTTTCCGCCGTTTCCAACAAAGCGGAGCCGATGCCCTGCCGCTTGAGGGTGCATTTTACATATAGGCGATGCATCCTTGCTTCGGCCGTATTTTCAATGGAATTGTATCCGATACAGCCAATGACCCGGTCGTTCTCGTCCAGCGCGAGCCAAAACATATCGCCCTGATCCAGATAATTCGCCTGGATGTTCAACAAATCCTCGATCAATCTCGGAATACAGCCCAGCGCATTTTTTGCTTCCAACACCATGAAAATCATGTCGTCCCGGTATTGATTTTCAAAAGGTATGATCCTCATAATCTGATACCTCCCACGTTACCATGCAGCTATGATACAATATTTTTGGGATCGGCGCAATTCTTTCTCTGGATATTTCCGTCCTTCTGTGGTATATGTTTGTGCTGAGAGGAGGGAATGCCATGGAAATCACATTGGAAGAATGGGCGGAGGAGTGGTTTCGCGTCCATGAGGAAGGAAAGCTGGCACCCAACACCGAGGGTGGGTACCGAAACCTGATTTTCAACCACATCGTGCCCAAGCTGGGCGGCGCAGCACTCACCGATTTGAACGAAAAGCGGATCAGGTCATTTTACCGAAAGCTGTCCAGGGCGGGGCTGAATGACCGCAGTGTGTGGTGCGTCCATCTGCTCTTGCGGCGGATCTTGGATGAAGCCTGCCGGGAGGGGCTGATCTTGGAAAACCCGGCCTGGGGCATCAGCGTTGAGCGTGGCGAAGCGCCGGAGCCCAGCCGTCTGCGCTCCGGGCAGGTCAAGCGGTATCTGGACGCAGCCCAAGAGCTGAGCGCGCACCCAATTTTATATGTCGGACTGGCCAGCGGCCTGCGGCAAGGGGAACTGATCTCCCTGCCGTGGGCCGCTGTTGACGTCTGCGAACGGCGGGTGGTGCTGAAAAAGCGCTGGGTAGGGTTGTCGGCCCGAGCGGCGGAGCTGGTGATGGAGGAACACGCCCGGCACCCGGACAGTCACGAAGCCTTCTTGGATGCCAAGACCGGACTGCCATACACGCCTCATCGGCTCTATTACCTGCATCGGAAGGTATTGAACGAAGCGCGGCTGCCGGTGATTGGATTTCGGCAGCTCCAACTGAGCGCGAGGGGGTTGGGGTTATGACAGTGCGGGAGTGGGCGGAGCACTGGCAGGAGAAGTATGATGCGCCTGTGGTTCGGCGGACGAGCTACGAAGCCCATCGGTATGTGCTGGGCAATCACATCATCCCCTGCTTGGGAGAATGTGAATTGATAGAACTCACTGCCGGTATGGTGGGAGGGTTCCTGGTTGAGCGCAGGGCCCACGGAAATTGTCGCACCGGCGGGCCGCTGTCCGAAGTGACGATGGGGCACATCTGGCGTCTGCTGACCTGTATCCTGGATCGAGCTGTGGAGGAGGGCCAGATGGCGGAGAACCCGGCGCGGGCGTTTCACTACGGTACGGAGCGGCAGGTAAAGGCGGCGGTGTTCACTGACCGGGAAATCGAGGCATATCTGGATGCAGCCGGGGAACTGGGCTATCTGCCCATTTTCCTGCTGGCGCTGGAACAGGGACTGAGGCAGAGGGAGCTGATTACCCTGAAATGGAGCGACTTGGATGTAAAAACCCGCACTCTGACCATCCATGAGGAACGGGTGGTAGAGTGCAGGAAGCTGGTGGAGCATAGCGGCAAAACGCGGACAATCGATCTGCCGCGGTTTACGGTGGAGCAGTTGATCAGGGAACACGAAAAACACCCGAGCAGCGAGACCATGTTCATCCATCCCGGCACGCTGAAGCCTTATTCACCGGGGATGATCCGTCTGCTCCACGAGCGGGTTCTGGAACGGGCTGGGTTGGAGCATATCAGCTTCAAGAATCTGCGGCACACCTGCGTAGTTCGGGGGCTGGAAAACAAGCAGAATGTAAAGACGTTGTCAGCCATGTTGGGCCATACGAGGACTTCAGTGACACGGCAAGGGTATCGGGAGTATCTACCTAAGGTGGAACAGGAGAAGACAGTGTGCGATACCTGTGTCCCCGCAGAGGAGGAGATGCGGCAGGCGGCAGATAAGCTGGGGGAATTGTTCATTACATAAGAAGGGGGTACAAAATCTATAAAACTTAAAATACATCCAGTTAAAATTACCGACTTAGAATGAAAATGGATTCTATTGATGAAACCACTTTCTCTTCGATGACAGACCCAGACAGGGGTATTCTCGCAAAACAATTCGGCCATTCGAAGATATTCAAAATGCAAAGAATACAAATGCCTTCAAGAAATCGAATATTGTGACCTTTTTCTGTTAAAACTTCGCAGCTGTTCGGATACTCTTGTGTTTGTGAATTATTTATGGTATAAATTAAGATATACTGTCGATTGGGAGACATCATGGAATTTGGATCCGGTAACGCGCAAAGTCCGCTGCTAAGGCACGCTGCGCACTGCCGGTACATTTATCAGGGCGATACACGATGGAGTGAGGTTTATGGGATATAGATATATTGGGTCGAAAGCGAGGATTGCTAATGACATTATCCAATATCTTGGCGTTCCTCAAACAGAGGACGGATATTTTATCGATGCGTTCTCCGGAACAGGTATTGTGGCGAGTAAGGCTGCAGATGCAGGCTGGAAGATCAAGATCAATGACATGATGCACAACGCCGCTGTAATATCGGAAGCCAGGTTGCTTTCGGCCGGGGACGTTCCTTTCTCCGCCCTCGGGGGATATGAGGTTGTATTGGAAACTCTTCGTCAGACAGAGCAAGAAGGATTCATATGGAAGGAATATTCTCCAGCGTCTCTTCAGCAGGTGGGGATCGAGCGAAAATACTTTACGGAAGACAATGCAAGAAGGATTGACGGTGCAGTTGAAAAAATACATCTATATAGAAATAATGGCACGATCAGCAGGCAGGAGTTTTCTCTGCTTATCGCCACGCTCATTAGCGCAGTTAACGACATCGCAAATATTGCTGGAACATACGGTTGCTTTCTCTCAAAATGGACAATGCAGTCCTTAGGAACGCTGAACCTCCAACCCTTACAGGTGAGGGATAAAAAGGTGGATTATCTGGTCACTACTGAGGATGTTTTTGCCATCAAGAGCAGACCGAATGATGTGATTTACCTCGATCCGCCTTATACCAAGCGCCAGTATGCATCGTATTATCATGTCCTTGAAACCATCACGCTTGGGGATAATCCCGGCGTTGAGGGCGTGGCGGGACTCAGACCCTGGAAGAGCAGAGCTTCTGTGTTTTGCTATAAGGCTAAGGCACTCCAGGCGCTTGTAAAGCTTGCTTCTTCGCAAGGTGCAAACCGAGTTCTGATTTCTTACAGTGATGATGGGCACGTCCAGCTCAATCAGTTGGTCAACGAGCTTGAGAAGACCGGAACGGCAGAAGTGGTTGAGCTTGGCTCTATTGGACGCTACCGCCCGAACTCGACTGCCAGCTCGCGCAAATCGGAAGTCAAGGAATACCTGATAGACTACAGGCACGACGGGAGGACGCAGGATGAGCAGACCATTAACGCTGGAGCAGTCGCTGCTAAATGAAGCCGACCGTCTCCTAACGGATTTTTCTCTCCTTTACGAGCGGAGACTGCAGGTTCTTGAAGCCTGTGCGTCGAGAACCGGGGGTTTTGACATAGATGAATACTGGAAAGAGTTTAAGATTGACGTCACGGATGGAGAAGCCGTAAAAAGCGCGGCGGAAACGCTGTCAACCGTGCTTGCGGAGACTGATATCCCGGCTTCACTCGCCATATCGAGTTTAGCTCGAGAGCCGATTTCCGTCTCAGAAAAGAAGCAGCATGGGGCGTTTTATACAGACTTCCGTCTCGCTCAATTTGTTGCAGAGGACTGCCAGCACTATTTGGAGCAAAATAGCAGGATCGCAGATATTGCCGCCGGCTCGGGAATACTGCTCGCTGCGGTTGCCGCACAATATTTCGATATGTTCCCTGAAAATTATAATCAGTGGATTTCAAGGTGCGTTTACGCATTTGACCTGTCGGAAAATGCGCTCCGCGGGGCGAGGATAGCAGTAGCAGCTCTCTCTTCGTCGGTCAAAGCGATAAAGAAGATGTGTGAGAATTGGCTGGTCTGTGACAGCCTGTTATCTGAGCATTTTCCTGAATATGGTTTTGATATCGTAGTGGGAAATCCACCTTGGGGAAGGGTCAAGCTTTCGCTTCATTCTTTTGTAAATGGAATGGAAGGCAATTATCATGTTTATGGTACGCAATATGGGGACTTTGATAAGGAGCGATTTATAGCGAAAAAACAAGATGCGCTCTCTTATAGCAAGTTTCTCAAAGAACGATATCCTCTCTTGGGTGATGCAGAACCAGATATGTACATGGCATTTCTCCAGAAAGCGATCAGCGTCCTTAGGGCCGGAGGCCACCTGTCTTATATCGTTCCTGCTGGGCTAATCCGATCCCTCGGGACAAAATCACTTCGGAAATTCCTGATCAACTGCAGTGAGGATCTCAAATATTACTTGCTTGACAATAGGGCAAACTTCTTTGAGATTGATACCCGGTTTAAATTTGTAGTTGTTTCGCAGAAAAAAGCGCTCCCGGAAGTGGCGGGATGTACAGGATTCGGCTTTGAAATATGTACAGGAGATAAGTCTGGAGTCTACGGAAGCGAGGAGATCCGATTCAGCACGAAAGAACTGGAAAAAATCCGGCCGGATCTGACTGTACCAGAATGCCGTAACAAATCCGAAAAAGCTCTGTTTGTAAAGATATATAAAAATGGGCGCTCTTGGAAAGATGAGTGGCACGCAGATATCGCCCGCGAGGTCGATATGACGAACGACCGGCCAAATTTTCACGAGAAGCTGTCTGAAACGGATATCCCGGTCATTGAGGGGAGAATGATCCAGCAATTCCGCTTCGGCGCAAAAGCCTATGGCTACGGAAGCGGCAGGAGCGCTAAATGGACTCCCAGTGTTGCCGCGGTCAAGCCGCAGTTCTTTATGAGCCGCGAAGTCCTTAGTGAACAGCTACACAGCCGCGTTAACACGCTCAGAGCCGGTTATTGCGATATCGCCGGCCAGACAAACGAGCGCTCGATGATGACCGCGGTTATTCCGCCTGGCGTTGTATGCGGGAATAAAGTGCCGACGATTATCTTTCCGGGCGGCGGCGGGGAGGATCGGCTCTATTTCTTCGTAGGCGTGACAAACAGCTTTGTGTTCGACTGGATCCTGCGGCGAGTTCTCTCAACGACGGTAAACTACTTCTTGCTGTTTAGTCTGCCGATGCCCAATATAGACCTCTCCGGCGAACGGGCAAAAAGAATGATCTCGCTTGCCAAGCGCCTGTCCCGCATGGGGGCCGAATACTACACCGAAGATGTAATGGCAAAGCTGCGGGTTGAGCTTGAAGTGGAGACGGCAATGGCGTACGGATTGGACTTTGACGATCTGGAGCTTATAATAAAGGACTTCACGTTGCTCGACCGCCGGCAGCCAGCCCTTCATGGAGAGACACGCTCGA
>ERZ779624.408-NODE-408-length-13852-cov-14.426107_pt1 | contig 13852 bp, 18 predicted proteins | sample MGYA00514190_ERZ779624 | MGnify/ENA primary metagenome ERZ779624 (study PRJEB29562, sample SAMEA4376706) | mouse gut metagenome | isolation source: Cecum | study: EMG produced TPA metagenomics assembly of the A DSS colitis mouse model was used to assess the... | reverse complement strand
CGGGCCTCGTCCCGGGCCATCTCGTGGACGGTGTCGTGGATGGCGTCCAGGCCGTTCTTCTTGGCGCAGGCGGCCAGGTCGAACTTACCCTTGGTGGCGCCGAACTCGCAGTCCACCCGCCAGGCCAGGTTCTTGGCGGTGCTGGCGGTCATGTTGGGCTCCAGGTCCGCGCCCAGCAGCTCAGCGAACTTGGCGGCGTGCTCGGCCTCCTCATAGGCGGCCTTCTCCCAGTACAGGGCCACCTCGGGGTAGCCCTCCCGGGCGGCGATCCGGGCCATGCACAGGTACATTCCCACCTCGCCGCACTCGCCGTTGAAGTTGGCCATCAGCTGCTCGAAGATATACTTCTTGTCCTCGTCGCTGATGTCGGGGTTGTTCTTCACGGTCTTGGCGTAGATGCCGTACTCATGCTCGGCGGCCAGCTTCATCTCGCCCTCCTGGAGCGTGAACTTGGAGCCGGCGACATGGCACACGGGGCACTCGGCGGGGGGGTTCTCACCCTCATAAACATAGCCGCACACGGGGCAGATCCATTTTTTCATGATAAATTTCCTCCAATTGTTAAAAATCTTCGCAGGCCTCGCACAGGCCGCGGACGATGAACTCACAGCGTTCCGCCGTGAATCCGTATTGCACGCCCAGCCGTTCCACCCAGTCCTCCCCCGGGGTAAGCGGGGGCAGGTCGGCGACCCGGCCGCAGCGGTTGCAAATAAAGTGGGCGTGGGGACGGGTCCGGCCGTCGTACCGCTCCTGTCCGTTCACCGTACCCACCCGGACCGCCAGCCCCTGCTCGCACAGCTGGGACAGGTTGCGGTAGACGGTGGCCAGGCTCAGGCCGGGGTAGCCGGGCTTGAGGGCCTGGTACACCTGGTCCGCCGAGGGATGGGTGTCGGTGTTCCGGAGCAGGGCCAGCAGGGCGTCCCGCTTTTTGCTCTGTCGGACGATTGCCATAAAAACAAATCCTTGTACTTGGTGAGAGCTTAATAGGAATAATTCCTGTTAAGGATACTAACACAGTTTGTCCCGTTTGTAAAGCCCCTTTTTGAAAAAAGCGGGAAAATATTTTGCCAGGGCCGGCATCACTCTCTCCCGGGCTCCTCTTTTGGCTCCAGGAGGACCACGGGGGTGTCCGTGGCGTTTAAGTACATTTCCTCGCAGTCCTGCTGGGCTTTTTGCAGGAGTCTGATGGCCCGGGCGGTTTCGTGCATCAAGTGGAAGTACATTTCTTTATAGTCTACCATCTTTCTCACCTCGAACTCATTATACAATTTATCACTTATAAATACAATGTAAATTTATCTGTTATGAACCTCATAGAATATATATTAAAATATTCTGTGAGGTGATGCGGGATGCCTTTTGAGCCCAAGAAAACGCGCAATAAAGTGGAATCGGCCTATAAAAGCATTTATTTGAAGCGGAGCGTCATTGCCGAAATCGATCAGCTCGCGAAAAAGTACAACACCAGCTTTAATAATATTGTAGTCACCATGGTGGAGGACCGCTTGAAGGAGCTCCGGGAGGAGGAACAGGACTAAAAGGCCCCGGCGCGTCACGCGCCGGGGCGGCAGAGCCTTGACAATTTCCTGTTGTGCGGTTATACTAATAACATAGAAAGGGTGCTGCCGGCAGACGGCGAGCCCCCTTACGCCACAGAAGTAACCGCTTGGCTTGGGGAAGCTATGGGGCGGTTACTTCTTTTTGCTATATACCTGTAGGAACAGGCCGCAAATGCCGATGATGACCAGGCAAAGCTGGAAAACTTCCGAAGTTGTCACATCGCAGCCCCCCTTTCCGAGGATCAGGGGGCAAGAAGTGCCCCCTGTCAGGAGGGCTCCACCGCCTGCCGAATACGGGCAGCACCAAGCACAGCATAGCACACATTCCGACAAAACGCAACAAAAAATCAAGGCCCCGGCGCGTGACGCGCCGGGGCCTCCCCTTATCCGCCGAAGCTCCGCAAAAGCTCCTCCCACCACTCGATGATCCGGAATCTCAGCACATATCCCCCGTCCTGCCCGGTGATCAGCGACACCTGATCCTCCGACAGCACCCCTCCGGCGGCGGTCTCCACGCTCTCCTCCGTCACCGAGCCCAGGCACAGGGGCGGGAATACCACGCACCACCAGTTGCGGCCCTCCCCCGCCCCGATGGTCACCCGCAGGGCGCGGTACTGCCCTGCCGGGAGGGAAAAGCCGTCGTATGCCTTGGTGGGAAACCATTGATCCGTGATCTCCGCCGCCACGGGGAGGGAACAGCCCGCCGCCGCCAGAGCGTCCGCCCCGGCCTGGGCCAGCTCATCCAGCCGCCCGGAGAGGACGGCCTCGGCCTGGGCCCGGTGGGACACGCCCTCCAGCAGGCGGGACGCCTCCGCCAGCACCGCGTCCCGGGCCAGCAGCTTCAGGGCCTGATCCGCCTCCGAGTCCGAGTGGGCCACCACATGGAGCCGGAGCACCTGGCCCGCCAGCGCGCTCTCGCTGGCGGACGCCCACACGCCCAGGGTGAGGGTGATCCCGAAGGCCAGCAGCAGGGCCGCCTCCCAGCGGCGCAGCCTGTGAGTGAAGCAAGAAGTCATAAAAAGCACCGTCCTTATGTACCGTTGGAGGCTCCCGGCCCTCTCCCCGCCCTTCGGCGGGGGGAGGGCTTCCTGTGCCCCGTGACAGGTACAGTATGGACGGCGCGCTTGGCTTTTATACCTCCGGTCCGGCGGGCCGGCAGACAAACACGTCCCGGAAGCTCTCCCGGAGGAGGGAGAAGGCGTCCTGGGCGGCGTCCGACCTCTCGAACAGGCCGAACACGCTGGGGCCGCTGCCCGACATGGACGCGCCCAGCGCGCCCCGGTCGATGAGGGCGGCCTTGATGGCGGCGATCTCGGCGGCGGGGCGGCGTTCCACCACGTCCTCAAACACGTTATACATACGCCGGGCCACCCCCGCCAGATCCCCGGCCTCCAGGGCGGCGAGAACCCCCTGGGTGTCCGGGCGGCGGACGATCTTCCGCACGTTCACCCGCCCAAAGAGCTGGGGGGTGGAGATGGAGAAGGGGGGCTTGCAGATGACGATATGGCAGGGGGGCAGGAGGGGCAGCGGGGTGAGCCGCTCCCCCCGGCCCTCCGCCAGGGCGGTGCCCCCCAGGACGCAGAAGGGCACGTCGGAGCCTGCCCGCGCCCCGATCCGGGCCAGCTCCTCCAAGGACAGCCCCGCCCCGGTGAGGGCGTTCATGGCCCGGAGGACGGCGGCGGCGTCCGCGCTCCCCCCCGCCAGCCCCGCGCACACCGGCACCCGCTTGCGGATGCTCACGTCCACCTCCCCGCCCAGCCCGGTGGCCTGCCGGAAGACGGCGGCGGCTACCTGGGCCAGGTTCTTGTTCCCGGTGGGCAGGAAGCGCAGGTCGGCCACCGCGTCCCCCTCGGGGCCTTTGGCGGGTGCCACGGTGAGCTGGTCCGCCAGGGTGACGGCCTGCATCACCATTTGCAGCTCGTGATAGCCGTCCTCCCGCTTGCGGAGTATGTCCAGGGTCAGGTTGATTTTCGCGTTGGCGGTCAGTTCCATGTCGTGCTCCTTTTCCCACATCAAAACAGCTGCTCATGTTCCAGCGCGGCGGACGCTGCCGCCGCCATCGCCCCCCGATCCAGGGGGCGGTTCAAAAAGTGCTCCAGGGCCAGCACCGCCTGCCACACCAGCATGGGCAGGCCGTTCATGGCCCGCAGCCCCCGGCGGCGGGCCTGGGCGAGCAGCTCCGTCTCCGCCGGGTGGTAGATGAGATCGAACACCGCCCCGTGGGGGGGCAGGGCGTCCAGGAAGGAGAAGCCCTCAAACTGGCGGGGGCACCCCTCCATCCCCAGGCTGGTGCAGTTCACCAGCAGATCCGCCCCCCGGCACAGCCGCTCCAGGGTGTCCGGATCGAAGGGCGCGGGGGTCAGGCGGGGGTGCCGGGCGCACAGCTCCACGGCCCGCTCCAGGGTGCGGTTGCAGACCTGCACCCGCTCCGCCCCGGCCTGGGCCAAGGCCAGGGCCACCGCCTTGGCCGCGCCCCCCGCCCCCAGCAGGGTGACGGTGCTTCCGGCGGGGTCAAAGCCCAGCACCTCCCCCAGGGCGGACAAGGCCCCGGCCCCGTCGGTGTTGAAGCCCACCCACGCCCCCTCCCGCAGGCAGACGGTGTTTACCGCCCCGGTGAGGCGGGCGGCGGGGTCGATGCCGTCCAGCAGGGGGAGCAGGTCCTCCTTGTGGGGCATGGTGGCGTTGAAGCCCGCCACCCCGTGGTCCCGGGCCCAGCGCAGGTAGTCCGGCAGCTCCCCCCGGCGCACCACCCGGGCGTCATAGGCCGCGTCCAGCCCCAGGGCGGACAGCATGGCCCCGTGCAGGACGGGGGACTTGGAGTGGAGCACCGGATCGCCGATGACCTGGAGCCTCATCCTCTGCCCTCCAGAAAGTGGTCCATGGCCATGAGGTAGCCGTCAAACCCGTGGCCGTAGAGCTGGCCCACGCAGGCGGGGGCGGTGACGGACACCGCCCGGAAGGGCTCCCGCTGGTCGATGTGGCTGATGTGCACCTCGTAGGCGGGCACGTCCACCGCCTTCAGCGCGTCCAAGATGGCGTAGCTGTAGTGGGTGTAGGCGGCGGGGTTGATGATGATGGCGTCATACACCCCGTCGGCGGCGTGGATGGCGTCGATGATGGCCCCCTCGTGGTTGGACTGGAAGCAGTCCGCCGTGGATTGGTGGGCGGCGGCGTGCTCCCGGATGCGGGCGCACAGGGCCTCGTAGCTCTGATCGCCGTAGATTCCCGGCTCCCGCCTGCCCAGCAGGTTCAGGTTGGGGCCGTTGATAATGAGGAATTTCATGACTGGGACACCTCCAAATAAATGGTGGAAATCAGGCGTTCAGCCTCCTGGGGGCCGTCCCCGCAGGGGATGATATAGTCCGCCCAGCGGCGGTAAACGGGGGCGCGCCGCTCATAGCGTTGGAGGAAGTCCTCCCGCCCCCCCTGGGCCAGGGGACGGCCCGACAGGTCCAGCCCGTCATAGGTCTCCCCCGGGTCCCGGTCCAGCCAGAACACCAGGCCGTTTTCCTTCAGGGCGGCGATGGCCTCCGCCTGGAGGGGCAGGCCGCCGCCGCAGGCGATCACCAGCCCTCGCCGCCGGGACAGCTCCCAGCACAGCTCCAGCTCCATGGCCCGGAAGGCGGGCTCCCCGTCCCGGGCGAATATATCCGGGATGGAGCGTCCCTGCCGCGCCTCAATGAGGGCGTCGGTGTCCGCCGGCTCCCGGCCCAGCCGTTGGGCCAGCAGACGGCCCACGGTGGTCTTGCCGCAGCCCATCATGCCGATGAGAACGATATTCCGTTCCATGGTATGCTCCTTTCGGCCTTCTCCCTTCCAGGGAGGAGGCGGCACGGCGAAGCCGTGACGGAGGAGGACACGCCTAACGTCCGCCCCCTCACCCGTCAGCCTTCGGCCGGCACCCTCCCCCCTGTGGGGGGAGGGCTTAGACCCTGTACAGATTGGACGGGAACCAGCCCAGCACCCGGAACTCCCCGGTGGTCTGGGCCAGCTCGTGGAGGGCGTCGCCGACCGCCGGATCATCGGGCTGTCCGGTGAACTCCAGGAAGAACAGGTACTCCCAGCTCCGCTCCGGCAGGGGCCGGGATTCCAGCTTCACCAGGTTCAGCCCGTGGAGGTTGAACACGGTGAGGATCTCGTGGAGGGACCCGGCCTCGTGGGGCAGGACGAACAGGGTGCTGATCTTGTCCGCGCCGGGGCGCAGCTCCAGCCGGGGGGACACCACCACGAACCGGGTGGTGTTCCGGCTGTTGTGGTTGATGCCCCGGGCCAGTATGTCCAGGCCGTAGATCTCCGCCGCCCGGGCGGAGCAGACGGCGGCGCGGGTGAGGTCGCCGCTGTCCGCCACCAGCTTGGCGGAGCCCGCCGTGTCCGCCTGGGGCACCTGCTTCCAGGCGGGGTGGGCGTTCAGGAACCGCTCGCACTGAAACAGGCCCTGCTCGTGGGAGTAGACGTGGGTGATGGTGTCCAGCGAGGCCCCCGGCAGGGCCATGAGGCAGTGCTCCACCTTCACCGTGGTCTCCCCCACCATGTAGCACTCGTACTGGGTGAGCAGGTCGTAGATCTGCCGGATGGCCCCGGTGGAGCTGTTCTCGATGGGCAGGACGGCGTAGTCCGCCCGCCCCTCCCGCAGGGCCAGGAAGCAGTCCTCAAACTGCTCCAGCCCGGCGGCGTTCACCGGGGGGCCGAAGAAGTCCAGGGCGGCCTGCTCGCTGTACGCCCCCGGCTCCCCCTGGTACACCACCCGGGGGGCGGATACGGGCTGGCGGGCACTGTCCTGGGCCTCCCGCCAGCGCAGGACGCCGGGGTTGTCCGCCCCCTGGCCCATCAGATCCCGCTGCTGCCGCCGGGACAGGGCCATCACCGTCTGGTACAGGGTGATGACGGCGGGGCGCAGCTCCTCCCCCGCCAGCTCCCCCTTGTTTTGGAGCACCTGCCGCTCCCGGGCCTGGTCCAGCACCGGGATGCCCCGCTCCCGCTTGTATTGGCCCACCCGGGCCGTCACGTCCATCCGGCGGCGGAACAGCTCCACCATCTGCCGGTCGATGGTGTCAATCTCCCCCCGCAGGTCCTGTAAGCCGTCCATCAGCGGTATTCCTCCCTCAGCTCCCTATAGTGCTCCGCGCCGGGGCGCAGTCCGGCGATCTCCTCCGGGGTGAGGGGCCGGACCACCTTCGCCGGGTTGCCCAGCACCAGGGTGCCGTCGGGCGCGTCCAGCTTCCCGGTGACCAGCGCGCCCGCCCCCACGATGCAGTGTTTCCCCACCCGCGCGCCGTTGAGGAGGATGGCCCCCATGCCGATGGTGGAGTTGTCCCCCACGGTGCAGCCGTGGACGATGGCCCCGTGGCCCACGGTGACGTACTCCCCCAGGGTGGTGGGGAACTTGTCCGAGTGGAGGATGGCCCCGTCCTGGATGTTGCAGCCCGCCCCCACGGTGATGGGCTGTCCGTCCCCCCGGAGGACGGCGTTGAACCACACCGAGCAGCCGGGGCCGAAGGACACGTTCCCCACCACCGCCGCGCCGGGGAGAATGACCACGTTTTCGTCGCTTTGACGCAGATTTTTTAAGTCCATAATCATCACCCAATGAAAAAGAGTAGGGGAGGGGCTTGCCCCTCCCGCGGGGCGGATCTGCACGAGGGGAAATAGAGGGGCAATACAGGCCCTAAATCCCCAGCAGCTCACAGGCCGCCAACGCCGCCGCCGCCTCAAGGACGGGCACCGCCCGGTGGACCACGCAGGGGTCGTGCCGCCCGGACAGCTCCAGCTCGGCGTTCTCGCGGGCCGCCAGGTTCACGGTGAACTGCCGCCGCCCGATGGACGGGGTGGGCCGCAGGGTGGCCTCGAACACCAGGGGCATCCCGTTGGTGATGCCGCCGTTGATCCCCCCGGCGCAGTTCTGCTCCGCCCGGATGGAGCCGTCGTCGTCCACGAATAACGGATCGTTGGCCTCCGAGCCCCGCATGAGGGCGAAGGCCGTCCCCGCCCCGAAGGCCACCGCCTTCACCGCGGGCACCGCGAACAGGTACTGGGAAAAGATCCCCTCGGCGTTGCGGCCGAAGTCGGGGGAGCCCGCCCCGGCGGGCAGGCCGAACACCCCGCACTCGATGGTCCCGCCCACGGAGTCCTGCTCGTTTTTCGCCTCTAAAATGGCCTCCCGCATCTCCGCCCCCTTTTCGTCGCTGAGGACGGGGAAGTCCTTGGCGGCACAGGCCCGGAGGGATTCCCAGTCCTCCAGGGGGTCGTCGTTGACGCCGTAGATGGTGGAGATGTGGGCCCCCACGAAAATGCCCCGCTGGGCCAGGAGCTGCTTGGCCACCCCCCCGGCGAACACCAGGGGCGCGGTGAGCCGCCCGGAGAAGTGCCCGCCCCCCCGGTAGTCCTGGAAGCCGCCGTAGCGCACATGGGCGGGGTAGTCGGCGTGGCCGGGGCGGGCCAGATTCTTTGTCCGTTCGTAGTCCCCCGAGCGGGTATCCGTGTTCTCAATCACGGCGCACAGGGGGGCCCCGGTGGTATGGCCCTGGAACAGGCCGGAGAGGATGTGGGGCTCGTCCGCCTCCCGCCGGGCGGTGGACAGGGCGTTTTTTCCCGGGGCCCGGCGGCTGAGGTCAAACCGGACGGCGTCCAGGTTCAGGGCCAGGCCGGGGGGCACGCCCTCCAGCACCACGCCGATGGCGGGGCCGTGGGATTCGCCGAAAATGGTGTATTTCATGGGGGAAGCACCTCCTTGAGAAGATGTGTAGGGGCGGACAATGTCCGCCCGCGGTTTTTCGCCTGCGGTGGGTGGGCGCACGGGGCTTGCTACCTGCGGCGGGCGGGTGCGGCCGGGGTCTTTCGCCCACGGCGTGCAGGTAGATGCGCCCCGGGTTTTTGCCCGCGGCGGATGGAATGCGGGCGCGCAATGCGCGCCCCTACAGGGGGCGTTACAGCGTGATCCAGTACCGTTCCAGGTCGATGCCCTGCCCCGGTTCGTGGAGGGTATTCTCATACACCCCGCCCGCCGACAGGATGGTACGGCGGCTGGCCTCGTTCTCCGTTTTGCAGGTGATGAGCACCCGGTCAAGGCCCAGCGTCCCCTTGCAGAAATCCAGCGCCAGCCGGAGCTGCTCCTTGCCGTACCCCTTCCGCCGCTCACCGGGCCGGGCGGAGTAGCCGATGTGGCCGCCGAACTGCCGCAGGTAGTCGTTGAGGGTATGCCGCACCTGGATCATGCCCACCAGCCTGCCGTCCGATTCCCGCACACTCAAAAACTGGGTGGCCTGGACCTTCCCCTCCGGGACCGTGGCGGGGTCCATATAGTTTCTGATGTCCGTCAGCCACTGTTTTGGATTTTCATTGAACCGCAGGGGGCCGCAGCCGTCCATGGAGCTGTCCGCCTCAAAGCACTCCTGGCGGTAGGCCCAGACCTGGTCTAACTGTTCCTCTGTGGGAATCACTAATTTGATGATGTCCATTTCTCTGTCTCCTCGTGTTTGGGTGTAGGGGCGGACACTGTCCGCCTGTGGTGTTCCGCCGGGTTGGGCGGGACGCGGGCGCACAATGTGCGCCCCTACAGGCCCCGTTCCAGCTTCCCGCCCAGCCGCTCATACTCCTCCCAGAAATTGGGGTAGGATTTGGCCACGCATTCCGCCCCCGTGATGGTGATCGGCCTGATACAGCGGGTGGCGGCGATGGCGGCCATCATGGCGATCCGGTGGTCGCTGCAGCTGTCCACCGTCACGCCGCCGGACAGGGCCTCCCTGCCCCGGATGGTGAGGCAGTCCGCCCCCGCCTCCACGTCCGCCCCCAGGGCGTTCAGGGTCTGGCTCACGCTCGCCAGCCGGTCGCTCTCCTTGAGGCGCAGGCGGGCGGCGTTGACAAGGCGGGTGGTCTCCCCCGCCCGCAGGGCCGCCATGGCCGCCAGGGGGGGCGCGAGGTCGGGACAGCCGGACACGTCGATGTCCACCTTCCCCGGCCCCCCCAGGGGCAGGAGGTGATCCGCCACGGCCCGGTCGCCCTGGAGGGAGTAGGGGTCCAGCCCCGCCGCCGTCACCGGACTGCCCAGAAATCCGGCGGCGTACCAGAACCCGGCCTGGGACCAGTCCCCCTCCACCGCGGCGCGGGCCGCCCGGTAGGTCTGGCTGCCCTGGGGATGGTACTGGGGGGGCAGGGACAGGGTGACGGGCATTTCCACCCCGAACCGGCCCATGGCCTGGAGGGTCATCTGGATGTAGCCCTCCCCCTCCAGGGGTCCGGCGGGGATGAGGACGGAGGGGCCGTTGAGCAGGGGCAGGGCGAACAGCAGCCCGGTGAAGAACTGGGAGGACACGTCCCCCGGCAGGCGGTACTCCCCCGGCGTGAGCAGGCCGGAGACGGTGAGCACGCCGTCCTGGAGCCGGTACGAGATCCCCTTTTCGTCAAACAGGTCGAAGTAGGGCTTCAGGGGCCGCTCCATCAGCCGCCCCCGGCCCGTGAAGATGCCGCCCCCCCGCACCGCCAGGGCCACAGGGATCAGGAACCGCAGGGTGGAGCCGCTCTCCCCGCAGTCCAGGTGGGGGAGGGCCAGCCGCCGCAGGGGGGACATGGCGTTGGCCCCCATGCCCTGGACGGTGACGGTGGAGCCGTCCACGGCAAAGCCCGCCCCCAGCTCCTCCAGGCAGCGGAGGGTGGCCCGGATGTCGTCGGGAAAGGCCATGTTGGTGATAACGCTCTCCCCGTGGGCCAGGGCGGCGGCGATGAGCAGGCGGTGGGCCTGGGATTTGGAGGGGGGCGGGGTGACGGCGCCGGACAATTTGGCTGGGGTGATGGTGACGTTCAAGGTGGTTTCCTCCTGACTGTAGAGCGTCTGTAGGGGCGGGGCTTGCCCCGCCCGTTGTGCCGAAATGCTCGTTGTTTTGCGGGAGGGGCAAGCCCCTCCCCTACAATATGCGGGAATCAAGCAGCCCCATGAGCTGTGCCTTGGGCAGCTTATGGGGGACGGCATGGCCGAGTTTGTCCAGCAGGATCAGGGTGATGTCCGTCCCCGCGCCCTTCTTGTCCAGGCCGACGGCGGCGGCGTAGTCCCCCATGGAGCAGGAGATGGCGGTGGGCAGACCCAGGCCTGCCAGGGCGTCCTCCACGCGCCCGGGCACGTCCGGCGGGGTGACGCCCAGGGCCGCTCCCAGCTTGGCGGCGGCACACATTCCCGCCGCTACCGCCTGACCGTGGCTCCATTCGGTATAGTGCCCCGCCAGCTCGTAGGCGTGGCCCAGGGTATGGCCGAAGTTCAGGATCATCCGCAGTCCGGTGTCCAGCTCGTCCTCCGTGACTACTTCCCGTTTGATATCACAGCAGGTATACAGAATGTGTTCGATATCCGCCATCAACTGGGGGCGGGAGGGCCGGGCGGTGAGGAACTCGAAGAAACCGGCGTCCCGAATGCAGCCGTACTTGACCACCTCCGCCATGCCGTCCATGAACACGGGCAGGGGCAGGGTGTCCAGCGCGTCCGGGTCCATGAGCACCAGCCTGGGCTGGTAGAAGGCCCCGGCCAGGTTCTTGCCGTGCTCCAGGTCCACCGCCACCTTGCCGCCCACGCTGCTGTCCACCTGGGCCAGCAGGCTGGTGGGGATCTGGACGAAAGCCACCCCCCGGAGGATGGTGGCGGCGGCGAAGCCCGCCAAATCCCCCACCACGCCGCCCCCTAACGCCACCACGCCGTCGGTGCGGGTGAGGCCGAAGTCCATGAAGCCCTCCCAGAGCTGGGAAAGCTGGGCGGCGTTTTTGCTTTTTTCCCCGGCGGGGAGGGAAAACAGCCCCAGCTCAAACCCGGCCCGCTCCAGGCCGGCTTTCACCTTATTATAGTAGAGGGGGCCCACGTTGGTGTCGGTGACCACCGCCAGCCTGCGGGCGCGGGGCAGGACGGCCCGGATGCGCTCCCCGGCCTGGGAGAGCAGGCCCCGCTGGATGGCGATCTCGTATTCCCGGCCCGGCAGGGCCACGGTGAGGGTTTTCATGGCGTACCTCCTTTTGGGGTGAGACGGGCCACTTCCCGCGCGTCCGTGCGGCCCATGAGCCAGTCCAGGGAGACCTGGTAAAATTCCCCGATGGCCAAAAGGGTGTCCCCCCGGGGGGTGGCACCCAGCTCCAGATCCTGATAGCCGCGGGTGGACAGTCCCACCGCCTGGGCCACGTCCGCCTGGGTCAGGTGCCGCTCGCCCCGCAGGAGCCGGATTCGTTCAGAAAACATGAAACTCCCCCCTTGGGACGTGGTCATTTTACCAGGGCCTGCGGCTGGGGCTTCAGGCTGCGGACGCCTGCCTGGAGAAGCTGTGATAAACGCGCGTACAGACCGGGCTGGCGGGCGGACAATGTCCGCCCCTACAGGGTGCGGCTCCTTACACCAGCTTCTTCCCCATCAGCCCGATGAGGGGGTTCAGCCTGTCCATCAGGTGCCGGAACTTCTCCGGCGTCAGGGACTGGGCCCCGTCGCATTTGGCGTGGGGCGGGTCGTTGTGGACCTCCACCATCAGGCCGTCCGCCCCCACCGCCACCGCCGCCATGGCCAGCGGCTCCACCATCCAGTACATCCCGGCGGCGTGGGAGGGGTCCACCACGATGGGCAGGTGGCTCATCCGCCGGATGGCGGGGATGGCGGACAGGTCCAGGGTGTTGCGGGTGTAGCTCTCGAAGGTGCGCACGCCCCGCTCGCACAAAATCACGTTTTCGTTGCCGGAGGCCATGATGTACTCCGCCGACATGATCCACTCCTCGTAGGTGTTGGACAGGCCCCGCTTGAGCAGGATGGGCTTGGACAGCTTGCCCGCCTCCTTCAGCAGGTCGAAGTTCTGCATATTCCGCGCGCCGATCTGCACCAGATCCACCTTTTCCTCAAACAGGCCGCAGTCCCGGGGGGCCATGATCTCGGACACGATGGGCAGTCCGGTGTCCTCCCGGGCCTCCAGCAGCAGCTCCAGGCCGTCCGCCCCCATGCCCTGGAAGGAGTAGGGGGACGTGCGGGGCTTGAAGGCCCCGCCCCGGAGCAGGGCCGCCCCCGCCGCCTTCACGTCCCGGGCCACCCCCACGATCTGGTCCTCGCTCTCCACCGAGCAGGGTCCGGCGATGACGGTAAAGCGGCCCCCGCCGCCGATGGGCACGCCGGACACGTCCACCACCGTGTCCTCCGGGTGGAACTTCCGGTTGGCCTTCTTGTACGGCTCCTGCACCCGCATGACCCGCTCCACGTCGTCGTTCATGGTGAGCTTGTCCATGTCGATGTGGGCGGTGTCCCCCACCAGGCCCAGGATGGAGCAGCCCACCCCGTTGGTGATCCCCACGGTGACGCCGTGGTCCCGCTCCAGCGCGTCCACCAGGGCGTGGATGTTTTCCTGGCTTACGCCGGGCTTCATGACGATAACCATATCAACAACCCCTTTTCAAAGAAAAAAGCCCATGATCCGCGCAGCGCGGGCCATGAGCTTCATAAGATACCCATACAGGCGGGGCCTTCCGCCCCCCGCTCACGCCGCCCGCTGATCCACGCCGAAAAAGCCGAACCCGGTAAATCGAGTCCAGCCGGAGGCGGCGGCAGAGCTGCGGACGTGGGAGAGGGTCATGGCAAAATACCTCGCTGCGTTTGGATTGGGGACATTATACTCTTTGCCGGGGTAAATTGCAAGAATTTTTTCCGAGGCCCTACCCCGGGGGCAGGCGGCCCAGCAGCAGCGCGGCCCCCGCCTGGGCCAGCAGCAGCTCCGGCGGCTCCCCGGCGTAGGGGAGTATGAGCTCCTGCCGCTCCACCGCCCTGCCGTCCAGGGTGAGGAACTCCCGCTGGACGGCCACCGAGGCCCGCTGCCCGTCCAGGCTGGACAGGGTGAGGGTGTTCCGGGGGGCGGGGCCGTAGCTGATGAGGGCGTCCGCCGGGAGGGCCCGGGTGAGGGCCGCCAGCCCGCCGGGGAGCAGGGCGGTCCGGCAGGCCAGGGCCCCCGCCCCCGCCCAGCCCGACGCGCCGGGGGACACCACCAGCAGGTCCAACGCCAGCCCCGCCAGCAGGGCCGGGTGGCGGCAGGCCCGCACCAGGGCGGGCAGGCCCTCCGCCAGACCGCTGATCCGCTCCGCCAGCCCCTCGTCCCGCTCCCATACGCCGATCTGCCACATGGCGGCGTCCCCCTTATCGCCTGAAATCCCCCGCCCCGGAGGGCGGGGGATTCCGGGTTAGTAATCTGGGGATAGTTTGCCGGGGGGCGGGGGTTTTTATGCGCGATAGCCTCCCCGCTCTTTTCGGTGGGTAAAGAGGACGAAATTCACCACGTTGCCCATGATCAGGATGTTGCCGC
>ERZ779624.407-NODE-407-length-13858-cov-8.761574_pt1 | contig 13858 bp, 10 predicted proteins | sample MGYA00514190_ERZ779624 | MGnify/ENA primary metagenome ERZ779624 (study PRJEB29562, sample SAMEA4376706) | mouse gut metagenome | isolation source: Cecum | study: EMG produced TPA metagenomics assembly of the A DSS colitis mouse model was used to assess the... | reverse complement strand
AGTGATCCACAAATTTGAAAAAGTGAAAAACTAAGTGATTCCCAAAAGCAAAAAAGCGGGGATTCTCAAAGGAAAAAGAGCAGGTATCCTCAAAGGAGAAAACGGGAACAGAGAATGGATTCCCAAAGGGAAAAGAGCGGGAATTACCAAGAAAAAAAGAAAAGGGATTCCCCGGAGCAAAAAAGTTTAAAAGAAAGGCTAAAGTTTTAGAGGAACCGTCCGAAATATGTTATGTAAGCAGGAATGCAACATTTGTTATCAGTGTGTTGCATTCCTGTTTTTTTATACTTCTCAATTTTGTATTCTACTTCCATCTCCGTTTCATTCGGAACACATTTCCCATTGATTTCGTGTTATTCTTAAAACAGAAGTCACCGGCTGGCGAAGCCGGCAGGGCGCACCGGCGAAATTCAACCGTAAAATTCAAATTCATGGAGGAAAAAAATGAGTACGACACAGCCGATCCGAAATACCAGAGAATTACAGCATTTTAAGGAATATTATCTGACAAAAAAGCCACATTCCCGAAATTATGCCCTGTGCATCCTGGGGCTGAATACCGCACTGCGTATCTCCGATATCCTTCGCTTGAAATGGAGCCACGTCTATGATTTTTCCGAAAAAACCTTTCGCACACATATCTCCCTGACAGAACAGAAAACAGGAAAAATAAACACAATCGCACTGAACAGTACGGTTGCGGAGGTGTTAAGAAATTTATACGCATTTCGCGGGATTCCTTCCGCAGAGGATTACCTGTTCCCAAGCAGGAAGGGAACAAACTTCCCCATCAGCCGGAGTCAGGCCTTCCGCATCATCAGGGAAGCAGCCCTCCGAACCGGAATGGAACAGCGTGTCAGCTGCCATTCGCTCCGCAAAACCTTTGGCTATCACGCCTGGCGGCAGGGTATTCAGCCTGCGCTGCTCATGGAACTCTACAATCATTCCTCTTACCGCGTGACCCGGCATTATCTGGGCATAGATCAGGATGACCGGGACCAGGTCTTTCTGAATATCTCGCTTTAAAGCAAACCGGATATGCATTTCGATTTTCGGCTCCGATGTTTCCCCTATACAGCTATTTTTTCCTATGCTATAATACACTCAGGAATCCGGCCTGTGGGCCACTGCCGCGCTTTGCGCGGAAGGATTCCTCGTTGCCATGTCAGTTGAAATCAACTCTACGTTCATTCGCCCTGGATTTCCTGCTGACACGAAATAATATGCGAAAGGGTTGAAGAAAAAATGAGCAGAAAAAAAGCAGTCGTCTCCCTGGGGCACAGCGCTCTGGGATATACCACCGAGGCACAGCGGGACGCCGTAATGATAACCGCAAAGGCTCTTGCTGACCTGGTGGAGGAGGATTATCAGCTGACCATCACGCACAGCAACGGCCCCCAGGTCAGCATGATCCACAAAGCCATGACAGAACTGCGCCGGATATATATTGATTATACGCCTGCGCCCATGTGCGTCTGTTCCGCCATGAGCCAGGGCTATGTGGGCTACGATATCCAGAATGCCCTGCGCAGCGAACTCCTCTCCAGAGGAATCTCCAAAACCGTCAGCACCATCCTGACACAGGTCACTGTAGACCCTTACGACGACGCCTTCTACGAGCCCGACAAGGTGATTGGAAGATATATGTCAAGAGAAGACGCGGAGACGGAAATCAAGAAGGGAAACTATGTGAAAGAATACCCGGAGAAGGGGTTCCGCCGCGTCATTGCAGCTCCCCGTCCGATTGATATTGTAGAAATAGAAGCAATCCGCACTTTAGCGCAGGCCGATCAGATCGTCATCGCCTGCGGCGGAGGCGGCATTCCCGTTATCGAACAGCAGCATGTTCTGAAGGGAGCTTCCGCCGTCATCGAAAAGGATGCCATTGCCTCAAAGCTGGCTGCGGAGCTCTCCTGCGAAGAACTGATCATTCTCACAGACGTGGATTATGTATATAAAGACTTCGGTGCCAGGAGCCAGGAACCGCTCCCTGCAATGACCGTGGCCCAGGCCCGGGAACTGGCCGTCCAAGGACAGTTTGAAGCGGGAACCATGCTCCCCAAGATCGACGCCGCAATTCATTATCTGGAAAAAAGAAGGGACGGAAAAGTCCTGATTACATCCATGTCAAAAATAAAGGATGCCATAAAGGGCAGAACCGGAACCGTCATCACCGCGTGATGACAGTTCCATTCTCTCAGCCCAGGCAATATCCCAGAGCCGCCAGAAGCGCTCCTATGATAATGCAGAAATCCGAAACATTGAATACAATGCTCCGGAACCATTTCCATTTTACGCCGAAGCTCAGATAATCCACTACATACTTTCGCTTCAGCCTGTCATAGGTATTGCTGAAAGCGCCTCCCAGGAGAAGCGCAAGCCCCAGCCGCAGGAGACGGTTTCCCCTCCTGCCCAGGCTGAAAAGAAATACGGGAACCAGCGCCGCTGTCAGAAGCAGTGATACTGCTGCCACAACAGGGCGCTTTTTTTCTCCTGTATTTAAGATGGCGCCCCTGTTGTGATGCCTGCGCAGCAGCAGCCTGCCTCCCAGAAGCGCTCTTTCCTTCTTGTTTTCCCGCACGGAAAGACCCTTTTCCACCCGGTTTTTCAGCCACAGATCCCCAAAAAAGATGATGGGAACGATCAACACACAGATGATTTCCATAAAACCGCCTTCACAGCCTCCTTCCAGGCCAGACGCCTGGCCTCCCTCCCGGAAGACATGGGGCCTGCCTCGTATTCCCGCCAGGAAATATTCTCAAAGACTCTATCCCTGTCATACACTCCTGCCGTGATTCCTGCCAGATATGCCGCTCCCAGGGCGGACAGCTCCTCCATCCCCGGAACAAAGATCTTCGCTCCCGTCATATCCCCCGTAAACTGCATCAAATACTGATTTTTTGTGGGCCCGCCGTCCGCCCGCAGCACCGGAATCTCCCGTCCGAAATCCAGCCGCATTGCCTCGTACACATCCGCAATCTGATGAGCGATGCTCTCCACTGCCGCCTTCACAAGTTCCGCCTTCCCCGTAGTACGGCTCATACCCAAAATCGCCGCCTTCACATTGTTCTCCCAGTAAGGAGCAGACAGTCCGGTAAAGGCCGGAACCACCACCGTGGTATCCTGAACATTTGCCTTCTCGCACAAATCATTCACTTCATCCACCGACCGGATCAACTCCAGGTCATCCTTCAGCCAGCTGATTACCGCTCCCGTGTAATTGATGTTTCCCTCCAGCACATAGCTGGGGACTCCGTCAATGCTCCAGGCCAGAGAAGCCGCCAGACCATGGCTGCTCATCACCCTCTGTCCTCCGGTGTTCAGCATCATGGACGAGCCTGTGCCATAGGTAGTTTTCATCATTCCGGCCTCATGACAGCGCTGCCCGTACAGAGCCCCATGAGAATCCCCCATGACACACCGGATGGGCACCTTGCAGCCAAGCACACCCTCCATATCAGTTTCTCCGAAATCACCGTTGCTGTCAATGATTTTCGGCAAAGTATCCACGGGGATTCCAAAAATACCACAGATTGTTTCGCTCCACCTCCTCTGCTCCAGTTCCATGAGCTGTGTCCGGGAGGCATTGGATGCATCTGTGGCAAATACCCGCCCGCCGGTGAGACGATATACCAGATAACTGTCAACCGTTCCCAGGTGCAGCTCTCCCGGAGGCACATCCCGGCAGGCGTTTTCCAGAAGCCAGCGCATCTTCGCCGCCGGGAAAAAAGGAGAAAGGGGAATTCCCGTGCAGCTTCGTATTTTTTCTGCATCCGCCGGGTTTCTTCCGATTTTTTCCACAATTCCCGCCGCCCGACCGCACTGCCACACGATGGCCGGACAGATGGGATTTCCCGCATTGTCCCAGGCCACCGTTGTCTCCCGCTGATTGCTGATTCCCAGAACTGCGATATCCTTCCCCGCTATCCCGGCCTTCTCCAGAAGTTCCCGCACCCCTGCAATCACATTGCCATATACCTCTTCCATGTCATGGGACACCCAACCTCTGTCATTGACAAGCTGCCTGTGCGCCCGGTACACCCGCGCAGCCACGGCTCCCGTCCTGTCAAAAAGTAGAAGCTTTGTTCCCTGCGTACTCTGGTCGATTCCCAGCACATATCCTGCCGCCATATCTATCCCCCTTGGCCCGCCTCCGGGCGTCTGTTTATCCACAACTGAAATCCGATTTCCACTTTTTCCTGTTTTGCTGGGTTTTGCCCCATATCTTATCCGAAGTTTACTTCCTGCCCAACATCTGCAGGTTCTCCAGCACCGTCCCGGCAATCCCTTCCGCATTCAGGCCGTAATAGTCAAACACGGCCTGCGATTTTCCGGTGATCACCGGTGCGTCCGGCAGCGCCAGATTGATCACCTTCCGAGGGCATTCCCTGCCCACAACCTGGCTGACCATGGAGCCCAGACCGCCAAAAGGCGCGTGTTCCTCCGCCGTCACCACCAGGACAGATCTGCCCGCCGCTTCCGTCACCGCCCTGCAATCCAGAGGCTTCACACAGCACATGTCAAGGACAACGGTGTGCACACCTCTTTCCGCCAAAAGCTGCCCCGCCGCAATGGCGGGCCGGCTCATTTCCCCACAGGCCACAAGCGTCACCTGTTTTTCCGGCAGACTGTTCCAATCCACCCGGGAAGACACCGCAGCCCCGGCAATATCTCCGTCCGATATCACCACAGCCTCATTCAGGGCAAATCGAAACTCCTCCCCGTAAATATCCTCCACCGGATTACGTCCCACCCGGATATAGGCAGGCTTTTGATCCTCCAGCAGCTCTTCCACCAGTGCCGCCGTCTGAAAACGGTCGCTGGGCAGATAGACCCGCATATTGGGAATCGCTGACATGGCCGCAATGTCCTGTGCCGAGTGATGGCTCATGCCAAGCTCCCCGTAGCTGATGCCTCCGCTGATTCCCACCAGCGTCACATTTGTGTCGGAGTAAGCCACGTCCACCTTGGCCTGTTCATAGCTTCTGGTGGAGAGAAAGCTGGCCGGTGAAAAGCAGAATACCTTTTTCCCGCACTTTGCCAACCCGGCAGAAATACTCACCAGATTCTGCTCCGCAATGCCCACCTCCACGACCTGCCCGGGAAATGTGTCAAAAAAGGGAGCCATGGAGGCGGAGCCTCTGGAATCGCTGCAAAGCACCACAATATCCTTGTCCCCCGCGGCTTTTTTCATCAGTACGTCGCAAATTGCCTTTCTGTTCGGTATCTTATTCATGTAATGCAGCCTCCCTTCCGGCGGCAAGCCTTGCCCGAATCACATCATACTCCTCTCTCGTGGGAACATGATGATGCCATGCAGCTTTGTTTTCCATAAGCTCTCCGCCGCCGAAGCCCTTAACGGTCCTGGCGATAATGCAGGTGGGTCTGTCTGCCGTCCGCTGCGCCTGGTCAAGGGCGCGGTTCAGTTCCCCATAGTCATGTCCGTCTGCCCAAACCACATGCCAGCCAAAGCTTTTCACGCGCGCCTCCAGATCCTCATGACTCATCACCTGCTCCGTGGAGCCGGAAATCTGCAGGCCGTTCCGGTCGATCACCGCGCAGAGATTGCCAAGCTTATAATGACCTCCCGCCATAAAGCCCTCCCACACGGAGCCCTCCGCCAGCTCGCCGTCCCCCATAACCGTATACACTCTGTTTTTCCGGCCGTCCATGCGGCTTGCCAGGGCAATCCCCACACATACCGGCAGCCCATGTCCCAGAGAACCGGAATTCATCTCAATCCCCGGCAGCTTGTTGTTGGGATGACCGATAAATTTGGAACCAAACGCGGAAAATTCATTGATGACCTGCTCCGTGGGAAAGAAGCCCCTGTCTGCCAGTACCGCATAATAGCTTTCCACAGAATGCCCCTTGCTCATGACAAAATAATCCCGGTCAGGATCCTCCCGGTTTTCCGGGCTGATATTCATCCTGTCATACAAAGCAACCAGAATATCCATTACACTGAAGTCTCCGCCGATATGTCCTCCGCCGGACCTCATGATCATATCCAGAACCACCTGCCGCAGTTCATATGCCTTTACCTTCAATTCATTCATGTCTGTTCCCCTTTGCTTTTCACACCTCATAGCCGCCGATATAAGCGCGTACCTCTTCCTCATTGTCATCATACAGATCGGGAGCAATGCCGATGTATTTGCAGGCTTCGTAAAGCACCGGAACCACATTTTTATGAATACCCACACAATGATGAATATAGGGGCCTTCCACAATCTTTGCCTCCAACCGCTTCCAGTTTTTCACCTCCACCCAAACATAGGTGCCTTTTGTGTACGGGCCGTCCACGCCCTTTGCGTTACCAAGCAGCAGAGAATATTCCCCGTTGTCCCCGTCAAAGCGGCAGAGGGTCATCTCACCGTGTTTTGCCTCCGCCTCCACTGCGCCCGGGTGATCAAAGGCCAGAGGATAGCCGATGGTGGGCCGACAGCCCGCGCAGGAAATGGGCCAGGGACCGCAGTGCTGCAGCAGCTCTCCGTTTTCATTATCCGGATGCCTCACGGTCCAGTCTGCAAAAAAGCTTCTGGCCTCGTCCATTCCCGCAGCCTCGCACAGAACCGCCGTAATCGCACCGTGAATATCCGTCTCACACACCACCGGAAAGCCCTCCTCATTCAACAGAGCGTTTGCGGCACAGGGCATGATGCCGATCTCCCCCTGCAGGGCGTTCCAGCACTGGATGGCCGCCGCATTGCAGCCGTATTCGTCGGCAAGTCTGCGAATGGCCACCTTCAGAGCGGCTACATTTTCCAGCTCCGCATCCTGAATGGCTATGTTGAAATGCTCACGGCAATACCGGACTACCGAGGCCACCTCTGTCCCTTCCTCCTTGACGGACTTCATTCGGGAAGTCAGCTCCGGCAGCGGAACAGGCGCAAGCTGAATATTAAATTTTTCCAGAAGCTCTCCTTCGTTGCACATGGTAGACCAGAAGTCGAAGGGGCGGGGGCCGATCTGCAGAATTCTGGTTCTGCGGAAGGCTTTCACCACATTACACACCGCTGCAAAATTCTTAATCCCCCTCTCAAATTCCGGATCCTCCAGGTTACAGTTGGTCAGGTAGGTAAAAGGCACGCGAAATCTCCGGAGTACCTTACCCGTGGCAAACAGCCCGCACTGACTGTCCCTGAGACGAATGCCGTTCTCGTCCGGCCGCTCATCCCTGGGCCCCCAGAGAAGCACAGGCACATTCATCTCCTTTGCCAGCCTGGCTACCTCGTACTCCGTGCCGAAATTTCCGTGTGGAAAGAACAGGCCGTCCACCTCCGCAGCCCTGAATTTTTCCGCTATCCTGATCCGGTCATTGTCGTCATGAAGCAATCCGTCCTCCGCGATATCGTCAATATCCACGAATTCCACCCCGATCTGTCTCAGCCTTGCCCTGGTCAGATTTGCATACTCCACCGCCGCCGGTGCGGAAAAAATACTTCTTCTGGTGGGCGCAAGACCCAGTTTAATGTTTGCCATGTTCTTTCCCTCCCTGTTCTTTTTGTTGCCTGCGTTTGATAAAGTAATTATAAAATTTATTCATCTTAATATCAGTAATATATTCAGTATAATTTACTTAATTTTTTACTTAATTCTTGCCAAAAAAGATTTGGAATGGCATACTGTATGTGAGGATTTGAGTGCGCGCTGATGTGCGCGGACAGGAGCAAATAAAAACGGGGGCAAATAGAAAAATGGGGATTACTGCAAAAGAATTGGCAAAAAAGATGGGGCTTTCTCAGGCCGCCGTCTCCATGGCGCTGAACGGCAAGCCCGGGGTCAGCACCGAGACACGCATGCAGGTCATGGAAGCCGCCGAAAAGTACGGTTACGATTTTACAAGAATTTCAAAAAAGGCACAGGATACCGGTTCCATCTGTTTTGCCCTGTACCGCAAGCACGGAGCCATTGTGGCGGATACGCCCTTTTTTTCCGAGCTTTCCGAGGGAATTCGGACAAAATGCAGAGAAGAAGGCTATAAACTGCGCATCGTTTATCTGTACGGAGACGAAACGTTGACAAAACAGATAGAGGATATTCAATATTCTGACTGTGTGGGTCTGATCCTCCTGGGCACGGAAATGCTTCCGGAGGACTTTGCCCCCTTCGACTGCCTTCCTCTTCCTGTGGTGCTTTTAGATGTGTATTTTGACCATATCAAAAGAGACTGTGTGCTCATCAACAATGTGCAGGGCGCTTATCAGGCTACGGACTATCTGATCACCCGCACCCGGAAACAGCCCGGCTACCTGCGCTCCGCCTACCGCATCAGCAACTTTGAGGAGCGGGCGGACGGATTTTACAAGGCTGTGCGGGCCCACGGAATGTCCGCCTCCAAATCCGTCACCCACTCCCTGACGCCCTCCATCGACGGAGCTTTTGCAGACATGCTGGAAATCATAGAAAAAAAAGAGGAGCTGGCTCCCTGTTATTTTGCCGACAATGATCTGATCGCCATCGGAGCCATGAAAGCCCTCCAGAGATCCGGCTGCCGCATCCCGGAGGACATCGCACTGATCGGATTTGACAATCTGCCCATGAGCAGCTACATCGAGCCCGGCCTGTGCACCGTCAACGTGCCAAAACAATACATGGGCGAGATGGCTGCCGCCCGACTCATAGAATTGCTCCACGCCAGGCAGTTTGTCCCGGTGAAGCTGGAGGTGGGCACCAATCTGGTGAAACGGCGGTCACTTTGAGGAACAGGGCCCCTGTGTCTTTGCCCCAATCGGCCCCTTTGGGAATTGTGTACTAAGGTGCAGGAAAAATGCGCCTTGACGTCCGGAGAACCGGAATATGTATGCAGGCACAAAGCAGGAAACGCCCGGTCGTTCCAACCAGGCGCTTTCTGCTTTTCATTTCTATTCTCATCCGTTCCTATTCATACATCACCGTACAGACAGTGTGGGCCTCCACAAGCAGAGACACGCCCTCTCCGTCCTCTGTCAGACAGACCGGAATCGCCTTCTCCGTGGGATTCAGCAGCACCGTCACACGGCTTTCGTCAGGATTGACAAAGGCCACTGTCTCCAGTCCCGATGTGTAGCAGCTTGCCAGAATCCGCCTTGCGCCGGGCTTCACATACCTGCTGAACTGCCCAATGTAATAGTAGGACAGCCGCTTCTCGATACCGCCGTTTCCGTCGCACATCACCGGAGCGGCGCAGTAATTCCCCACATGATTGGGCCCGCCCTGCACGTTCAGCAAAAGATTCCAGTCAAAGTACGCCTCCATGCCTGTCTTCAGATTTCCAAGGATATCGTGGGCGTACATTTCCGCTTTCTGTACCTCCCCGGAATCGGCAAACCGGGAGTACTCCACGCAGCCCTCCGTGAAAAAGATTCTCTGCTCCGGATATGCCTTTTTCACCGCCTGCACAGCCTCAAAATGATCTCCCGTATACCAGTGCATGGCTATCCCGCTGACGGCCTCCCTGCACCCGGGCACCTGGAAGCTGCCCTTTGCCCTGTGGTACATGTTTTCCTTGTTGTGATCCCAGATAAAGATCTGGATATCCCCCAGCCCGGCTGCCTCCAGGGCAGGCTTCAGATAATCCACCACAAAGGCGCCTTCCTCTTCTGCCGTGTAAATACAGGAATCCCAGGTCTGCACTGCCTCCGGCTCGTTCTGTACCGTCAGATATTTTACAGGCACTCCTTCCTTTTTCAGTTCCAGCAGATACTTTACATAATAATCCGCCCAGAGCTTTCTGTAACGCTCCAACAGCTTGCCGCCATGGTTCATCTCGCCGTTGGTCTTCATGTAAGCAGGCGGCGACCAGGGCGAAATCAGGATCCCGAACTCCTTTGCCCCTGCACGTTCCATGGCCTTCTTAACCAGCGGAATGATCTGCTCCCTGTCATGAGAGATATCAAAGGAATGAAGATCCTCGTCCCCTTCCTCCACATAAGCATAATTTCCCAATCCGAAATCGCAGCTGTTCATATGCATCCGCCCAAGCACATAGCCTAAGCCGCTCTCCCCGAAGTATCCCTCCAGGAACTCCTCCCGTGCTTCCTCCGAGAGCTCCGAAAAGCTCACCGCCGAGGCCTCCGTAAACGCTCCTCCAAAGCCCTCGATCTCCTGCTCCGAAAGCTCGGGATAGACCTTCAGCATATGCATATAGTCCAGCTGACCGGATGTCTCCCGGGTCTGCTCTTCCCAGAATTTTTTCCTGTTCCCGTCCGTTGTTATCACTCTTACATTTTTCAATTCCAAACCCTCCTGCCCGCCCCGGCGGGCAACTTTATTAACAGTTCCTGACAATCTCACAATGTTTCCTGAACACCGCTCCGACGGACAGGCACCACATCACATTAAATATGCGTCGATTTGAGAAATCTTCCCGCTTCTGAGCTTAAGCGCCAGCTCTCCGCCGATGGTGTCTCCCTCTGCCTGGTGCCGCTCTCCGTTCTCCAAAAGCACCATGGAACATACCCTTGCCGCGTCGGAACCATAGGTGTTCTTTCCGCTCTCATTGTGGTAAATCACTTTGCAGCTGCCGCAAAGCATAAACGCGGCCTCCCCGGAAGCGTCAAAGTAATCCGCCCGCAGCCTGGGCGCCAGGGTAAAGGTCAGGCCGCCGTCCTTCAGCCCGAAGCCGCCCTCCCCCAGGAACATGGAAAGCCACATGGAAAGCATCTCCACCGTGGAACCGGAAAGCCTTGACACAAAGCCCTGTCCGTGAACGGAGCTGTCCGGATTTGCACTGGAGGCAAGGAAGGAGGAATTCTCCAGAATACTTCTCCCGTAGACCTCCGGTTTCTGGAAGGGAATCAGCGCGTCCCCCACAGCCTCATAAAATTCGTCGTACAGTCCTGCCTTCAGCATTCCCAGAAAATACTTGTATTCCATATGTAAAAATACGCTCTCACGCTCCAGCCAGCCGGGGGTGAATGCCCTCACACGGCCGTTTTCCATAGACATATTCTCAATGGATTCCGAAGTTTTGTACATCTTCAGACGTTGGTCGTAAATATCCGTCTTTTTAATCTCGGCACACATCTTCCCGGCACGCTCTCTGTCCTCTTTTCCGCAGGCCGCCAGCATTCTTGCCGGTCCCTCCAGAAATCTGGGCACAACTGTCCTCCGGAAGGATTTCACCCGCACGCCCGGCATCCCGTAAGGGCTGATTCTGGGACTTCCGTCCTCATTCAGAAGCGCTTCGTACTCCTGTGCCTCATAGGTAAAATAGGTGGGCATTACTCCGTTGCCCAACTCCAGAGCCCTGGTTACGGCCTGATTCAACTTTTCCCGGAAAGCGCCCAATATCACCGACAGCTCTTCAAAGGAAACTTCTTCCTTCTCTCCGCTGACACAAAGCATGGTCTCCTGCCGAAAAGCCTCCCGCAGATCCGCCGTCTTATCCCAGTAATCAAAATCGCTGACTTTTTGCTGTAATGCGCTGTAAATATCCCGCATGAACCGAGCCAGCTCTTCGGGCAGCTCCTGCCCCTTTTCGCCGGCCTTCGCCCGCTCCTGCACCTCGTCCGCCAGGAAATCAACCACACGCTTCAGCTCCAGAGTCTCCGGCATACTGCTGCCGAACAGTCCCGGCAGACCGTTCATTGCGTCGTTCCAGCCCGGCTTGCCGCCCTCCATCTCCACGCCCAGTCCCTGGGAATCCAGCAGAGCAAACTTGTTGACCGCCAGCGTCATCAGCTTTCCGAACAGGTTCGTGGTCACCTTGTTTCCTTCCCTGTCCTTCAGCCAGTTGGTTCCTTGCGCCTGAAAGCCCGGCCTGGCCGCCTTCTCCTCGCTGTGGTACACGGCTCCGTACTGACGGATCTTGCCGTTGTTGTTCACATAAGTGTCCCGCCTGGGCCGAACCACGCCCACGCTGTCATAAAATCCGTAATCCCCTCTCCCGTACAGCAGCTCCTGCTTTTTGTCGGGATAGACGGACAGATAATTCTCAATCAAATCCAGGTTGTAATCCCAGTGATCGCTCCAGTAACCCTCTCCGAATCCTGCCTCGATCTCTTCGTGAGCCAGGGCAATCAGTCCGTTGACCAGCTCTTCCTCGCTGCCCGTGACCTTCAACTGATAACCGGCTATGGCATTGGGAATCTGTCCCGGTGTAAAAGGCCTGCTCAGGACTTCGGAAATCTTTCCCTCCGGGTCAGCCACATGCCGCTTCACCAGCGCATGTGCCTCCTCCTTCTGCCCTTCGTCAATCCGGAAGGTACAGGGACGAATCTCCAGCGGATTATAGCCGTCCATCTGGATCAGACTGTAAAAATGATGTACGTTGAAGTCTCCCATGGCAGGACAGAAAAACACGTCGTTGCGTCGATTCTGGCACACGTCCCGGTAATTGCCGTTGCCCTGGGAATAGTACTCTCCCGCAATGGAAAAGAAATTATAATCCCTCTCCGGATCTCCGTGCTTTCTGCTGAAGAGATGCACCACCGCAGGCTTTTCCCCGCTTCCCAACACATAGGGATATCCGCCCCGCAGGAAGTTATCCAGATAGCACTGCTCTACATACTGGTCAAACAGCGGATTGGCCGTCCTGGTCCAGACATCCTTTGTGAAGGATGCCGTCAGCTCTCTGGCCTGCCGGAACTTATCTTCCCCGTAGCCGGGAGCGCAGAATGCCGCCGCCTTTTCGTTCAGCAGGGCCAGGGAGGAAGCAAAACCCGCGTAAGCCGTAAATTCCAGGCTCTCCCCGCTCTCAAGCCGCGCCTCCGCCGGCACAAAGCCGCAGGGAACCTTGTTGGCAAAGCACTGCTTTCTTGCAGTCACACCTGCCATGCCCTCCTCCAGGAAGGTCACTGCCGTGATCATGGAGTTGTCACAGCCAAAGATAACGCTCTTATCGTACAGGATCGGCTGCAGCTTTCCGTCTCTCACCACGAGATAAAAGTAACCTCCCTCAATCTCCGAAACCTCCGCGGAATCATCGCTGGAGGCCCGCATGGTATACAACGGCGCGTTTTCCTCAATATTTTTGATATCCGCCCAGCTCTTAAAGAGATTGGACATTTCCTTGTACTGCCCGTTCTGAATCCCGTAGGGAATGATCTGAGCCATGCCGTCCAGCACTTCCAGAGAATGAGCGCAGGAATCCATATTCTCCACCTTAACCTGCCGCATCAAAGCGCCGATGCTCTCATTTGGAAGAATACAGTAGCTCACCGTAATTTTCAGGCCGTGGCTCTCCTCGCAGACACAAAAAGTATTCTTCTCAATCTCCATTCTCCTGACCGCCGACGGATCGTAGGCGCAGAACGGCTCAAAATAGCTGCCATCCACACGAATAAAGGTGCGGAACCCTTTTAACGGGGTATTTTCATAAGCCGTATTGGCCGGGTTAAACTCCATCATGGCATTCCCCTTGTGGTGAATGCCGAAGCTGTTGATTCCCTGCCCCCTGTTGGTGTAAAAGGACCACACCGGGATCCCGCGAACCCCCGCCAGCCCCGGCAGGAAGCTGGAGAAAGCAGGCATCCGCGTATAATCCTCAATGATAAATTTCTCCCCCGACAATGTATAATTTCCCATAAATGATCCCTCTCTAAAAATTTATGCCTTCACGAAACAACCTCCACGCCACAAACCGGAAGAATCGCTGCTCTTGCGATTCTTTCAGAGGCGAAACATAGAAAATCTTAGCTTGAAAAAGCTTAGATTTTCTTTTCGCCTTATTCGCCGGTAATTCCCGTATTCTCAATTCCCTGGATAAACTGCTTCTGCACAAACACATACAGCAACAGCAGGGGCGAGATGGAAATCAGCGTAGCCGCCATCTTGTATGCCTTATTCAGCTTAAAGGCGCCGCCCTGCGCAGAAACCAGCGTGCTGAACTCGCTGTTGAACATGTTGAGCTTGGACGGCAGCAGCTCGATAT
>ERZ779624.406-NODE-406-length-13870-cov-3.976185_pt1 | contig 13870 bp, 10 predicted proteins | sample MGYA00514190_ERZ779624 | MGnify/ENA primary metagenome ERZ779624 (study PRJEB29562, sample SAMEA4376706) | mouse gut metagenome | isolation source: Cecum | study: EMG produced TPA metagenomics assembly of the A DSS colitis mouse model was used to assess the... | reverse complement strand
TGCTATGCTTAACGTGACCGGCCAGCTTTATCTCGACGGTGTACTTGCAAAAGACGACCTGCTGCAATTTTTAAGAAAAGTCATAGAGGAGCAGGATTCTGAGTGGGAGGGTCTAATGTGCAGCTGGGTAGCCGGAATTGCCTATAAATGCCATCTTGCAGAATTTCTGCCGGATGTGCGGATGCTTTATGAAGAAGACCGAATTGAACTAAGTATGTATGGATGGTATGACGAATATCTGGACATTCTGTTTAAATACTATGATGATGATCAGCAGAACCGTTTATGCAGGTCACCGATATCTGCTGATCAGATTAAAACCTGGCCTATGTTTGAGCGGGAGCAGAAGCCGAAAAAAATCACGAAAAAAGATATCGAAAAAATGAAAAAAGAGCTGCAAGGTTCGATTGCTCCAAGTCCTGCAAAGAAAGTGAAAATCGGCAGAAATGATCCATGTCCTTGCGGAAGCGGAAGGAAATATAAATTTTGCTGCATGAATAAGCCAAAGGAAGAAACGCTCCTGCAGGAGAGCGAGGAACAGCGGAAGTACCGGCTGCGCAATTATCCGCTGGTTGGGGCAGAACGGGTGGATGGACGGGTTTATCTGGAAGATTATTATGATCAGGAAAGCATTGAGACGGACAAGCTGATTTACCTGGCCATGAAACGCTATCCGATTTCAATCTTTGACCGCAATGCTTCTGCCCAGGATATCAATGACCTTTTGAAACAGAACTATTTGCTGGAGGCGTTTTCCAGATTTAAAAAACGGATGGAGGCAGAACAGATTCCGACGGCGGATGCATATGACCAGAAATATTCGATCCATTATTTCTGCAGGGAGTGGATGGGGGAATTGCTGGAGCTGTTAGAAAAAAGCGGCGACGGCCAGGCCAGGGATGAGGTATTAAAGTATTATTAATTTTAGATTTACCCTGAAAAACGCTTGACAATTTCACAAAATCTTTATATGATATAAAAGATTTCATACAGAAACAGGTAATGAGAAAGAGGAGTACGTCACAACCCCCAGCAGAGAGAGCCATTCCACGGCTGAAAGATGGCTTTGGGCAGTATGATGGAAGGTAGCTTTTGAACCGGGCAGCTGAACGAGGGTCTGGACACCGTATCGAAGTACAGGCCGCACAGACAGTAAGCCGCCCCGCCTTGTCCCCGTTATAGGGCTTAAGAGATCACAGAACTGCGCATAAGGTTCCGCCGCGGGCGACTGTATTTTGGATTTTGCCAGGCACTGAGAAGGGCATATGCCTGTTTTGTGGAAAAAAGGTGGTACCGCGTATATTCGCCCTTTATAGTGAAAGCTATAAGGGGCTTTTTGTTACACAGGCGCATAAAAACGATACTATAGAATAGAAAGGAAACAAGCACAATGGCACAAGAACTGGCAAAAACATATAACCCTGCCGGGCTGGAAGAGCGTCTTTATAAAAAGTGGGAAGACAACGGCTACTTCCACGCCGAAGTAGACCGCAGCAAAAAACCGTTTACGATCGTAATGCCGCCGCCGAATATTACCGGGCAGCTGCATATGGGCCATGCCCTGGACAATACGATGCAGGATATTTTGATCCGCTATAAAAAAATGCAGGGGTATAACACGCTCTGGCAGCCGGGGACGGATCATGCGTCTATTTCGACGGAAGTGCGTGTCATCCAGTCGCTAAAGGAACAGGGGATCGAAAAAAATGACCTCGGAAGGGAAGGGTTTCTGGAAAAGGTCTGGGAATGGAAGGAAGAATACGGCGGGCGGATTATCAAGCAGTTAAAGAAAATGGGGTCTGCCGCGGATTGGCAGAGAGAGCGTTTTACAATGGACGAGGGCTGCTCGAAGGCAGTGGAGGAAGTCTTTGTACGCTTGTATGAAAAAGGATATATTTATAAAGGGAACCGTATTATTAACTGGTGCCCGGTCTGCCGGACGTCGATTTCGGATGCGGAGGTCGAGCATGAAGATCAAAAGGGGCATTTCTGGCATATCCGCTATCCGGTAGAGGGCGAAGAGGGCAGGTTTGTGGAGATTGCGACGACGCGGCCGGAAACGATGTTCGGGGATACGGCTGTGGCAGTCCATCCGCAGGATGAGCGGTATCAGGACCTGATCGGAAAGACGCTGATCCTTCCGGTTGTCGGCAGAAGGATCCCGGTGGTTGCGGATGCATATGTGGATATGGAATTTGGGACCGGATGTGTGAAAATTACGCCGGCGCATGACCCGAATGACTTTGAAGTGGGCCGGCGCCATAACCTGGAGCTAGTCAACGTGATGAACGATGACGCGACGATGAATGAAAATGCCGGAAAATATGCGGGGATGGACCGTTATGCGTGCCGGGAGGCGCTTGTAAAGGAGCTTGAAGAGGAAGGGCTCCTGGCCGGTATCCAGGACCATGAGCATGCGGTAGGCACCCATGACCGCTGCCGTACGACCGTTGAGCCGATGGCGAAGCAGCAGTGGTTTGTGAAAATGGATGAACTGGCGAAGCCTGCGCTGGAAGCGGTAAAAAACGGTGATTTGAAATTTGTGCCGGAGCGTTTTCATAAGACGTATATCCACTGGCTGGAAGGGATCCGCGACTGGTGTATTTCCAGGCAGCTGTGGTGGGGGCACCGGATCCCGGCTTATTACTGCCCGCAGTGCGGAAAGATGGTAGTGGCGAAAGCAGCCGATGCCCCGCATACATGCCCGGCATGCGGGCATGACGGGATGGAACAGGACCCGGATACGCTGGATACGTGGTTTTCTTCTGCCTTATGGCCGTTTTCGACACTGGGCTGGCCGGACCAGACGGAAGAGCTGGATTATTTTTATCCGACAGACGTGCTTGTCACCGGATATGATATTATCTTTTTCTGGGTGATCCGTATGGTATTTTCCGGCTATGAGCAGATGGGCAAGGCGCCGTTTCATACGGTATTTATGCACGGGCTCGTACGCGATTCCAAGGGGCGCAAGATGAGCAAATCGCTTGGCAACGGCATTGACCCTTTGGAGGTCATTGACAAATACGGCGCAGATGCGCTGCGGCTGACGCTGATTACCGGAAATGCGCCTGGCAATGACATGCGTTTTTACTGGGAGCGGGTGGAAGCATCCAGAAATTTTGCAAATAAGGTATGGAACGCTTCCCGTTTTATCCTGATGAACCTGGAGGGCAGGGAAATTACGGAGCCGTCCGGGCAGTATCTGGAACCGGCGGACCGGTGGATCATTTCAAAATTAAATACGCTTGCCAAAGATATGACGGAAAATATGGATAAATTTGAACTTGGCATCGCGGTCCAGAAGGTGTATGATTTTATCTGGGATGAGTTTTGCGACTGGTATATTGAAATCGCAAAACAGCGTATCTATCAGTACGATACAGCGCCGCAGGCCGGCAATGCCACATTGTGGACGCTGCGCATGGTACTGACCGAAGCGTTAAAGCTGCTGCATCCGTTTATGCCGTTTATTACCGAAGAGATTTTCTGTACGCTGCATCCGCAGGAAGCGTCCATTATGCTGGCAAAGTGGCCGGAATATGACAAAGCGCGGCATTTTGAAGCCGAAGAAGAGATGCTTTCGCATGTTAAGGATATTGTAAAGGCCGTTCGTACGGTGCGCAAGGATATGGATGTACCGAACAGCAGGAAAGCAAAGCTGTTTCTCGTATCTGCGGATGAGAAAATCCGCGGCATGCTTGAACAGGCAAAAGAATCCTGCCGGAATCTGGCCAACGCGTCTGAGATTTATATCCAGGCAGGCCGGGAAGGGATCGGAGAAGACGCCGTGTCCGTTGTGATACCCGGCGCGACTGTGTTCCTTCCATTGGAAGAGCTGGTAGACAAGGCAAAAGAGACCGAACGCCTGACCAAAGACCGGGAAAGGCTGCAAAAAGAGCTGGCACGTTCCCATGCCATGCTGGGCAATGAGAAGTTCCTGAGCAAGGCGCCGCAGTCGAAAATTGACGAGGAAAAGAAAAAACTGGCGGAATACGAGAAAATGATGGCTGAAGTAGAGCAGCGGCTGGCACAGATGAAATAAAAAAATCCCTATATTACTATTTTTTCGCAGAATATTTGTTGAAGTTTGTCTCAATTAATGGTAAAATTAAAGGAAATATATCATGTATTTCTAATGGATTTTGCATGTGGCAGTCTGGATGGGTCGGACTGTTAGGAATTAAGAGTGAAGGGTGGTAAGGTCATGCAGACACTACAGCTTGATAGAACAGCAATAAGTTTTAGCCCGGATGGGATGACGGCATATTTGCGTCTGCCGGAACCCGAGGCTGGAATGCAGTATCGTTTAGAGGATATTCAGGACGCTTTGACGGCAAGTGGAGTGAAAAGGGGGATCGACCGAAAGGCGATTGCAGGGATGCTCCAGAGCAGAACTTATGGCCGTTCTGTTGCAGTTGCAGCGGGCAAAGCTCCAAAGGATGGAAAAGATGGATATTTTGAGTATATGTTTGAAAGCCAGCTGGACGGAAAGCCGAGGATCAATGAAGACGGTACCGTCAGCTATGCGATCAAATTATTTGAAATGGTAACAGAGGGCCAGGTGATTGCACTGTATCATCCGGCGATTCAGGGAGAAGACGGATATACCGTAAAGGACGCTCCGGTTCGCGCGCGTGTCGGCAGGGAGCTTCCGCCGCTGCGCGGCAGGGGATTTGAATGCAATCCGGACGGGGTTACGTATGTAGCGTCCATTACCGGTAAGATTGACAAAATTAATGATAAAATCAATATCCTGCCTGTATACGAAGTATCCGGCGATGTAGATGCGAATATGGGCAATATTGAGTTCCGCGGCGACGTCATTATCCATGGCAGCGTGGACGATGTAGAGATCCGGGCGACCGGCACGGTCACGGTTGACGGCGTTGTGCAGGGCGGCAGTATTTTTGCGAACAAGGATATTGTACTGCAGGGCGGTGTGCTGGGCAACGGGAAAAGCGTTATCGATGCAAAAGGCGGGATTTCCGCGAAGTTTTTCGAATTTGCGACCGTACGGAGCAAAGGGGATATTACAGCCGATATTTTCCTCAACAGCAATGTCTATTGTGAAGGCAGCGCATTTGTCATGAGCAAAAAAGGCTGTATCGTCGGCGGCAGCGTCCACGCAGTCAGCGGCATTGAAGCGAACAGCATCGGGAATAACGCTGAAATCCGCACACATGTACTCGTCGGCAACGGCGGGGAAGTCCGTATGAAAATAGAAGAACTAAACAACAGCATTAAGACAGCGGCAGCCAATATCAGCAAGGCGGAAACGATCCTGCAGAAGTTCCAGGAATACGAAGAAAAGACCGGACAGTCCTGCAAAGACGACCCGCGCAGGGTGCAGCTGGTCCGGATCCGCGTACGGGATATGGCGCGCAAGGCAGCCGATGAGGATGCGTTAAAGAAGCTGCGCGTTATGGTAGACAGCGCCAAAGGCGCCAATATCAAAGTACGCAAGAAGGTATTTCCGGGCGTATATGTATCGATTGACAGCTGCGATACATCATGCAAGGATACATTCAGCGATATTATTTTTATCAAGCAGCAGGAAAAAGTCGTTATGCGGAAATTGTCTGAATGGGGAGACTGATCTGCAGCGGGTGCCAGGTTGATGCATTTTCCGGCTCTGTGCGGGCGGCGGAACGCTTGCGCAGGGGGCGGAAGGCGGCGTATGATCCATGCTTGGATGATGAAAATCGGACGCTTTACTTTCTGATAGAGGAATGGAGAGCGGTTCCGGTTTTTTTTGGCTTTGTTTATACTTTTTTTCGAAAAAGGAAGAAAAAACAGGACAACCATTTCTTTACAAAGCCGGAAGATATGCTATAATAAATTCGTTTAAGAATAACAGACGGAGGGATTACAGATGATAGATTTTGAAGAAGAATTGAAAAAATTTCAGCCCAGCCTGGAAGTAGAAGAAGCAGAAGAAGCAATATACAGCCATAATCTGACAGATATGACCGATATCTTACAGGAGATGATCAAAGAAGCAAGACGCAACCGATAATCCAGGAAGGAGCCGATATGCAGTGTTTTCAATGTGGAGCGCAGCTGGGGGCAGCGCAGACCTGCCCGAACTGCGGGATGAATGTAAAAATGTATAAAAAGCTGATTGCGATATCAAATTATTTGTATAATCTTGGACTGGAACGGGCAAAGGTCAGAGACCTGTCAGGTGCAGCCGACTCCTTAAAACTGAGCCTGCAGTATTATAAAGCGAATATCCAGGCCAGGAACCTGCTGGGGCTTATTTATTATGAGATGGGCGAGACCGTATCCGCACTGAGCGAGTGGGTGATCAGCAAAAACCAGGACAGCAAGGATAACATCGCCCAGCAATATCTGAGCGAGGTCCAAAGCAACGCGTCTTTATTAAACGTCGTAAACCAGACGATTAAAAAATATAACCAGGCCCTGATTTACTGCCAGCAGGACAGCGAAGACCTGGCTGTGATCCAGCTGAAAAAGATTTTGTCCAGCAACCCGAGGCTGGTAAAGGCACATCAGCTCTTGGCGCTTTTGTATATCCGCGACCGCAAATATGACCTGGCTAAAAAATCACTGCGGGCGGCGGAAAAGATTGACCGCGGCAATACGACGACCATGCGCTACCTGTCGGAATTGGACGGGCTGGCAGGCGCGGATCCGGAGAAAAGCAGAAAACCAAAGAAAAAGGAAAGCCGTGTGGAGTACAGCAATGGGACCGAGACGATTATCCAGCCGGCGAACCTGAGGGACAATTCCGGCTGGATGATGATTTTAAATATTCTGGTCGGGCTGGTCATCGGTGTGACGGCCACGTATTTTCTAATCGTTCCGAGCATCCGCCAGACAGTACAAAAAAATGCCAATACGGCAGTATCCGATGCCAATGATGCCATCGCGACGAAAAACCAGGCGATCAAAGAACTGGAAGACCAGGTAGACAGGCTGACGAAAAACGTGGAGAAAGCGCAGGGGGACCAGGAAGCCTCTAAAACGAAGATCGACAGTTACCAGAAGCTGATGGCAGCGGTTTCCGTATACCAGCAGGGCAATGTGGACGAAACCCAGCAAGCGCTGGCAAAAGTAGAGGCCAAAGGGCTGGACGCGCAGGCAAAGCAGGTATATGAAGCGATACAGACGGATATTAATTCCAAATTTCTGGAAACCGCTTATACAGACGGATATAACGCCTATATGTCGCGTAATTACCAACAGTCGGCGGAGCTGCTGCAAAAGGTCGTAGATGTGGACGACACGTACCATAACGGGGATGCCATTTATTATCTGGCGCAGTCTTACCGGATTATTGAACAGTACGAAAAAGCGGCCGAGCTGTATCAGAAGGTGATCGATGAATATCCGTCGTCTTATAAAGCAAATAATGCGAAAAATAAATATCTGCCGCAGATGCAGCAGATTCTTGAGGCACAGCAGCAATAGTTTACGAAAGACATTGACCAATCAAAGGCCAGTGTCTTTTTTATGTTATCTATATAAACAGGATTCATGTATGACAGGAGGGTGTTACGATGGAATGCCATTATGAACTAAAAGAAGGGTGCCTGACGATTTCCATGCCAAAAGAGCTGGATCATCACAGCGCCGAGCAGCTGCGGATGGAAGCAGACCTGCTGATCGATTCGTACCGGGTGCGCAGCCTGGTGTTTGATTTTTCCGGGACAGAGTTTATGGACAGCTCCGGTATCGGCGTGCTGATCGGGAGGTGCCGGAATATGAACTACTGCGGCGGCAGCGTGAAAGCGCAGCATATGAACGACCGGATCCAAAAAATCTTCCGGATTTCCGGCCTGCACAAACTGATGGAAACGGAGGCGGTGAAATATGAGTGAGCAAAAACAGCAACGTACGCCGCAGACCGGGGGCGAACGCAATGAAATGAGTATCCGGTTCGATTCGTATTCGGTCAACGAAGGGTTTGCAAGGGTTGCAGTCGCAGCGTTTCTCGCAGACATGGACCCGACGCTGGACGAGCTGGCAGACGTAAAGACGGCGGTATCAGAAGCGGTAACCAATTCCATTATACATGGCTATGAGAATGGGATCGGTAAAATCTATCTGACATGCGTCAAAGAAAAACAGCAGATACAGATTGAAGTCGTAGATTATGGAACAGGGATCGACGATGTACCGAAAGCAAAAGAGCCGTTCTATACGACAAGGCCGGAACTGGAGCGTTCCGGCATGGGATTTGCGTTTATGGAAGCGTTTATGGACGATGTAGAAGTAGATTCCGCGCCCGGGCAGGGGACGACAGTCCGTATGGTCAAGCAGTTTGGGACAGGGGCCTGACGCTTATGAAAGAGACAATGTCTTTGATCCTGCGGGCACAGCAGGGAGATGCGGATGCAAAAGAGGAGCTGGTCAGGCAGAACCTTGGACTGGTAGGAAGCATTGTCAAACGATTTGAACACCGCGGGCATGACAGAGAGGAGCTTTTTCAGATCGGCAGTATCGGGCTGATCAAAGCAATTGATAAATTTGACCTTACATACGAGGTAGCATTTTCCACTTATGCGGTTCCCCTGATCAGCGGCGAGATCCGGCGGTTCCTGCGCGACGACGGCCTGGTGCGCATCAGCAGGAGCCTTAAGGAAAACGGCTGGCGCATCCGCAGGGCAGCGGAAAAGATCAGCCAGGAAAAAGGGCGGGAGGCGACGGTGCAGGAGCTGTCGGAAGAAACCGGGCTGAGCCGGGAGGATATTGTAATGGCGGTAGAGGCGAACCTGGAAGTGGAGTCCATTTACCGCAGCGTGTATCAGTCAGATGGAAGCGAGCTGTATCTGGTTGACCAGATCGCGGAAGGCCGGGGCGTCGGACAGAGATTTGGAGCCGAGTCGCCGGGCGGCGGGATGGCGGCGGGCAGTATGGGGGATCCGGAAAAAGAAAAGGTGCTGAATGACCTGCTGGTGCGGCAGCTGCTGGAAGAGCTGGGGGAGAGGGAGCGCAGGCTGATCGAGCTTCGGTATTTTCAGGAGAAGACACAGGTGCAGACGGCGCAGGAGCTGGATATGAGCCAGGTGCAGGTAAGCAGGCTGGAGAAGAAGATTTTGCTTAAGATGCGAAAGGAGGTACTGGGGTAGCATCCCTATCCGCAAATCAGTACATGGATCTGATATTTTTCCCGCCGATCTGATAGATACATCCGCTGAAACCGGTTAAAATGCAGGAAATAAATGCAAATTTAAGGAGGAAGCAGATGCATACGATACAGTTTATCGATGAAGACGGGACGTTTTGCCTGGAACAGCCGGAAAATTACAGTTATTTGTATTTTCCGGTTGCAGGGGAACAGGGAATGAAAAGTGCAGTAACCCCGAATCTGGGAGGAGACAGTAAGATTAGCCAGAATGCGTTTTTGATGGAGCCTGTCAGTGCGGAAAATCTGCATAATAACCGCTCCGGGAGGAATTTTTGGTGCAGCATGGAGGATGGCAATGCCTGGTCAGCGGTGGGGGCGTCCGCATGGCAGGAAAGCATGAAATTTACAGATACGCAGGACCGGAGTGTGCTGACAGCCGGGCTGATGTGGCATATGGTGACGAGGACATCGGCCAGATATCAGTTGAAGGCGGAAGTGACGTCGTTTGTACCGCTGGGGCATTCGGTAGAACTGATGCGGGTGAGGCTTTATAATCTGGCAGATGTGCCGCAGACGGTAACACCGATAGCAGCTATCCCGATTTATGGGAGAAGTGCGGATAATATCCGTGACCACAGGCATGTAACATCTTTGCTGCACCAGATCCGGACGACCAGCCAGGGTGTATATGTAAAGCCGACGCTGTCTTTTGATGAGCGGGGGCACCGGATCAATGACCTGACGTATTTTGTATGCGGGGCGGCTGGAAATGGGGAAAAACCAGAAGGCTTTTATCCGGTTGTGCAGGATTATATCGGGGAAGGCGGCAGCTTTACGAATCCGCAGAAAGTTAGGGAGAATGTGCCTGGAGAGGGGGCAGGCTTTTATACGGAAGGAAGGGAGGCGTTGGGCGGCATCCGGTTTGCGGCAGTCCGCCTGGCACCAGGAGAGCATGCAGAATATACAGTTGTTATGGGTGTAACCGCAGATGAGGGTGAGATTGAAAAAATTACGGCTGCGTACCAGACATCGCAGCAGGTGGAAGAGGCGCTCCAAAAGGCAAGGGCTTATTGGCAGGAGAAAGTGAACGTCCGGTATCATACGGGCAGCAGCCGGTTTGACCAGTTTCTCAGATGGGTGAGCTTCCAGCCGATCCTGCGCCGTATTTATGGATGTTCGTTTTTGCCGTACCATGATTACGGCAGAGGCGGCAGGGGCTGGCGGGATCTGTGGCAGGACTGCCTGTCGCTGCTGATTATGGATCCGGGAAGTGTCAGGGAGATGATCCTTGCAAACACCGGCGGTATCCGTATTGACGGGACAAATGCTACGATTATAGGCGAAGGCCGGGGGCAGTTTGTGGCGGATCGGAATGGAATTGCACGCGTCTGGATGGATCACGGGGTCTGGCCGTTTTTGACGATCAGGCTTTATATGGACCAGACGGGGGATTTTGAAATATTAGGGGAACCGGTTCCTTATTTTAAAGATGAGCAGGCAATGCGCGGCGGCGGGCTGGATACGCAATGGGAAGTACAAGATGGGATATGGCTAAAAGACCAGACGGGGGAAATGTACCAGGGAAGCGTATTAGAACATTTGCTGTTACAGCATTTGTGTGCGTTTTATGAAGTCGGGGAACATAACCATATCCGGCTGCGGGGCGCGGACTGGAACGATGCGCTGGATATGGCGCCGCAGCGCGGGGAGAGTGTGGCATTTACGTGTGCGTATGCCGGGAACTTGCGCCAGCTGGCGGACATACTGATGATGCTGTCGGAACAGCCTGGATGGAAACAGGTGCGGCTGTTGGAAGAAATCCGGATACTATTAGAAGATGATATCGGAGTTTATAACAATACAGAAGCAAAACAGTCCATTCTGCAGGCTTATTTACGCGCCTGCAGCCATCAGGTCAGCGGCAGGACGGTGATGGTGGACGTCAAAGAACTGTCAGGGAACCTAAGGAATAAGGCGGACTGGATGCAGAAGCATATCCGCAGGACAGAGTGGATTCAGGGCGATGGCGAGGGTTGGTTTAACAGTTATTATGATGATCATGGAAATGCAGTGGAAGGGTACCGCAAACAGGGGGTACGGATGATGCTGACCGGACAGGTCTTTGCGGTTATGAGCGGGACGGCAGGCCATGAGCAGACAGAACAGATCTGCAAAAGTGCGGATCGTTATCTGTATGATGCAACGTCTGGCGGGTACCGGCTCAATACGGATTTTAAAGAGCGGAAATATGATATGGGCAGGATGTTCGGATTTGCTTACGGAGAGAAGGAAAACGGGGCTGTATTTTCCCATATGACAGTGATGTATGCGAATGCCCTGTATCAACGAGGGTTTGTAAATGAAGGATACCGTGTACTGCAGACATTGGCGGATGCGTCGCTGCGGTTTGAGGTAAGCAGGATCTATCCGGGTATTCCGGAATATTTTAACCGGGACGGCAGAGGCATGTATCATTATTTAACAGGTGCAGCAAGCTGGTATATGCTGACGATGGTTACGGAGGTGTTCGGCGTGCGTGGGAGGGCCGGAAATTTGGAAATCTGCCCGAAGCTGGTCAAAGAGCAGTTCGATCAGCAGGATCAGGCGCGTTTGGAGCTGCAGTTTGCAGGCAAAAAATTCTGGGTAGTGATCTGCAACCCGTACAAGCTGGCCTATGGGGAATACAGGATCGAATGGGCGGCCTGTGACGGAGAACAAATACCGGCCGGTGGCAAATCGGTGGTCCTGGCGAGGGGCTGGATCCTTAAGATGACAGATGAAGTGCATCAGGTGGAAATCAGGCTGGGAAGTTTATAGATGATAACAAGGCTGCGGGCGGAGTTTCTTCCGTCCGCAGCTTTTTGTAATTGGGCGCCGTACCCGCAGACTACCAGGAAGTGCGGTAAAATTTATCCCGGTATTTTTTTGGCGTTAACCCGACAGATTTTTTAAAGGTCTGGATAAAGTGGCTCTGCGACGAAAAGGCCAGATAATTTGCGATATCAATAAAACTGTAATCCGAATATTTCAGCAGATGCTGGGCTTTTTCGATTTTCTTTTCTATGATGTAGCTGCTGATTGGGACACCGAGTTCCTGTTTGAACAGGCGTGACAGGTAACTGGGTGACAGGTCGGTGTAGCCCGCAAGCTCTTCAATGGTAATGCGGCAGTTTAAATGGCTGTAGATGTAATCCATACACCGGATGACAGGTTTTGAGATAACGTTTTCTTTTTTCAGAAGCAGCATTTTTCCGGTGTAATCGAGCACCATACTGTCGTGGAGCTTGCAAATGGAGGCAATGGACGTACAAGCGTCCATTTTTAAGATGTAAAAATCACTCAGCCGGTAAGCCTGCTCCAGTTCCATGCCAGCTTCAACACAGTGCCGCACGATCATGGCGACAGTGACAACAAAATGGTATTTCATATTTGTAAGCGGATTATGGGAAAGTACACCCATTCCGGCAGGGCTGCCAAAGATTTTCTGGCGGCAGTTGTCTTGTACATAGTTTATATCACCGGAACTGACAGCGTGATAAAAGGTATACTCTTCTTCCAGCGGGCGGTGTGCGAGGGAATCTTCCGCAGCTTTTAGTTCCTGCTTGTGCCATTCTTTTTGTAAATTCATAATTCTCCTTGTCTGTATCGTTTGATACGCCGTCGGGTCAGAAAAATCGGTTGCGGCCGCATTTCTTAAACGCTGCGGCTGATAGGACGGTATTTCGGTCCCTGCTTTGTATTATATCATGAATCTGATATTTTTGTACATAGTTTTATATAAGAACGTCCGCAAACAGGATATAATCCGGGATAGAAAAACAAAGCAGGGAGGGCTGCCAGGCAAAAGAAAATTTGAAATAGCATCGAGTATGGAAAAGGAGAATGGATATGAGATATGGATATTTTGATGACGAAGCACGCGAATATGTGATCGAACGGCCGGATACGCCTGCGCCATGGGCCAATTACTTAGGTTCGCCTGAATACGGCGCACTCATCTCGAATCAAGCCGGCGGGTACAGTTTTGCAAAATCCGGTGCGAACGGCCGGATCTTACGGTATATTTTCAACCAGTTTGACCAGCCTGGGCGCTATATTTACATCCGCGACAATGATACCAAAGATTATTGGTCTGTATCTTGGCAGCCGGTCGGTAAGGATTTGTCTGTATACAAAAGTGAATGCCGCCATGGGACAGGATATACGGTTCTGACAGCAGCGTACAGCGGTATTCAGGCGCAGGCGATGTATTATGTGCCGCTGGATCAGGCTTATGAAGTATGGAGCCTGCAGGTTACCAACCATTCCGGCCGGGCCAGGAGCCTTGGCATTACCGGATATGCCGAATTTACCAATAACAGCAATTACGAACAGGATCAGGTGAATCTGCAGTATTCCCAGTTTATTACAAAGACGGAATTTTGCGGCAACCGGATCTGCCAGATGGTTCACGGCAATCTGGACGGAGTGGAGGACGGCAAAGATGTGGACGATAAGATTATGACAGAACGGTTTTTCGGGCTGGCGGGCGCGGAGGTCTCTTCTTATTGCGGCGATAAAGAAGCATTTCTCGGGCGTTATCATGGATATGGGAATCCGCAGGGAGTGGCCGACGGTGTGCTGTGTGGCGAGATGAACTATAACGGAAACGGCTGCGGAGCATTGACAGCAGCGGTGCAGCTGGAGCCTGGGGAGACGAAATGCCTTGCTTTCCTTGTCGGAATGCAGTATGATGCCAAGGCAGAGTCGATTATAAAACGTTATGCAAATCCG
>ERZ779624.403-NODE-403-length-13946-cov-8.546109_pt1 | contig 13946 bp, 15 predicted proteins | sample MGYA00514190_ERZ779624 | MGnify/ENA primary metagenome ERZ779624 (study PRJEB29562, sample SAMEA4376706) | mouse gut metagenome | isolation source: Cecum | study: EMG produced TPA metagenomics assembly of the A DSS colitis mouse model was used to assess the... | reverse complement strand
CCACCAATGCGGAGGCTTCCAGACAGACGGAAATGTGCATGATCTATAACGAGGCGTGGGGAAATGCAAAGAGGGGTATTCCGCTAGCGGGTGAAGAAGTAGCTAATGTGGGAGACACGCAGAATAGTTTTGATGCCAAGGCATAGAAGGAAATCAAACCGATAAATCTGAAAAATGAAGATATTTTACAAGACGCAGGAAAAAATAAGGGGTAAAATGGCTCATGACAAAATCCAAAAATTGAATTCGGAGGGAATCCACATGAAGAAAGAAATAAGGACAGTGGTATATGATGATGAATTGAGGATGGAGGCATACCGCTTTGAGGGAATCGTGCAGCCGTTTCCAAGCCATTTCCATGAGCATTATGTCATAGGGTTTGTGGAGAAAGGGGAGCGGGTGCTTTCCTGCCGTGACAGGGAGTATGCCATAGAGGAAGGGAGCATCGTGCTTTTCAATCCGGGTGACAGCCATGCCTGCGTACAGAGTGATGAAGGGACGTTTGATTACCGGGGATTTAACATTTCAAAGGAGGTCATGCTCGACTTGGTGGAGGAGGTCACGGGGAAACGGGAACTTCCGGGATTTTCAAGAAATGTTATCTGCGATGAGGAGATAGCCTGCCACCTGCGCTCACTGCATGAGATGGTCATGAAAGGAACGGGGGAGTTTGGGAAGGAGGAAACCCTGCTGTTCCTGCTCTCGTACCTCATCCAGAATTATGGGAAGCCATTTGAAAGCTGCATCCCGGAATGCAGGCAGGAGATTGAAAAAGCCTGTGAATACATGACAGCGCATTTTGCGGAGCGCATCTATTTAGACCAGATATGCCGCCATGCAGGGCTTAGCAAGTCAACGCTGCTGCGGGCATTTACAAAGGAAAAAGGAGTCACGCCGTACCGATACCTTGAAACAGTCCGCATCAATGAGGCAAAAAAGCTATTATCGGAAGGTGTGCCGCCAGTGGAGGCAGCAACCAGGACAGGGTTCTCAGACCAGAGCCATTTTACAAATTACTTCAACCAGTTCATAGGACTTGCACCGGGTACTTACCGTGAAATATTCTCGGAAAAAGGCGGGGATAGCGTGAATGAAAATACCATTCACACGGAAGAACCGTCCGCAATGCGGACTTGCTGCAAGCAGCATTCTTCCCTGCTTGGTGAGATGAAGGAGGGGCGCTGAATGTGGAATAGGAGAATGGCCGGGCATCCGGCGGCGCTGTTCACCATCATCATATGGGGGACGACATTCATATCCACCAAAGTCCTGCTTACGGATTTTAAGCCGGTGGAAATACTGTTCTTCCGCTTTGTCATGGGATTTGTGGCATTATTTTTGGTTTGCCCGCACCGTATGAAGGGAGTGGAGCGTAAGCAGGAGCTGACTTTTGTGCTGGCGGGAATGTGCGGGATATGCTTATATTACCTGCTGGAGAATATCGCGCTTACATATACGATGGCATCAAACGTGGGAGTCATCATTTCGGTTGCACCGTTTTTCACGGCGATACTGTCACGCTTGTTCCTAAAATCAGAAGGGAAGCTAAGAGCGAACTTTTTCATAGGCTTTGTGGTGGCGATGGCGGGTGTTGCACTGATCAGCTTTAACGGCTCCCGGATGGAACTGACCCCGATGGGGGATTTGCTGGCAGTCCTTGCGGCTTTTGTGTGGGCGTGTTATTCCATACTGACAAGGAAGATCAGCAGTTTCGGCTACCCGGTCGTACTCACCACGCGGAGAACGTTCTTTTACGGCATCCTGTTCATGGTTCCGGCATTGTTCCTTTTCGATTTTAAAATCGGGCTGGAACGGTTTGCGGATGTGACGCATCTGCTCAATATCCTATATCTTGGGCTGGGGGCATCCGCACTCTGCTTCGTCACATGGAACCTCGCGGTAAAGGTGCTTGGCGCGGTCAAGACCAGCGTCTATATATACATGGTTCCCGTCATAACGGTGGTGACTTCCGTGCTGGTGCTGAAGGAGCCGGTGACATGGGTTTCCGTTATGGGGACGGTCCTGGCGGTTGCGGGGCTTTTCCTTTCTGAATATAGCGGGAAGGGGAGTGGGAACAGTGAATGAGCCTGCGATAAGGACGGAGGAGCAGATCATCAGCCTGTTCCCCGACAGGGAAACTTTAATCTGCCGGGGATGGGTGCTGAAAAGAATGGAAGGGCAGCTTTTGGTCTATCCGCTGTATTACAAATTTTCGGATGGGTAAGGATACTGGCAGATATTCCGGGGAGGGAAGGACTGCCGGAGCAGTATGGGTGGCTGGGCTTTCGCAGGGCCTATCTCTACCGCTGTTATCAGAAAAATCAGGAGGAGAAATCCTACAAGCAGATGCCGGAAGTTGTTGGTGCGGATGTGTATGACAGGACGGGCAACGGGCATTTGGAGATTATAGAATTTCCGATGCCGATCTTAAAGGGAAATGTGGAGGTAATCAAGTCTCTCCGTGAAAAGCTGTATGAGCCGGAGTTTTCGGATTTGACGGTGGTGGATTTCTCAGACCTTGCGCAGGGGTGCAGTGGAGTCATGTCTGAGAATGGCTGGCACGTTCAAGGAGATGGAGTAAATGGGAAATAGATAATAATTGAAAAAAGGCGATAGGGGAAAAATAAATTTATCCGTATCTTTATAAAATCTTCAAAATTATCTGCTATTCTTTCTGCAACAACAAATAGAAAGGATAGACAGAGTATGGACATCATTTTGAAAACAACGGAACTAACCAAAAGTTTTAAAGGGCAGATTGCGGTAAACCGTATATCTCTAAGTATAGAAAGAAATTCGGTTTATGGTCTGTTGGGGCCGAACGGAGCTGGAAAATCAACAATTTTAAAAATGATTGCAGGAATCTTTAAGCCGACTTCCGGCAGGATAGAGGTTGACGGCCATGATTGGAGCCGCAATGATTTGAAGGAAATTGGTGCTTTGATTGAAAATCCGCCGCTGTATGATAATCTGACAGCATATGAAAATCTGAAAGTACGCGCCCTGGCGCTGGGTTTATCAGATGAGCGAATTTCAGAAGTCCTTACCACGGTACAATTAACCAACACAGGAAAAAAGAAAGCAGGACAGTTTTCTTTAGGCATGAAACAAAGGCTCGGAATAGCACTTGCACTATTGGCCCAGCCTAAACTCTTAATTTTGGATGAGCCGACAAACGGATTAGACCCTATCGGTATTCAGGATCTGCGTAAATTGATCCGCTCTTTCTCAGCAAAAGGCATTACTACTATATTATCCAGCCATATTTTGTCTGAGGTTGAGCTGATTGCAGACCATATCGGTATTATCTCAAATGGAAAGCTGGGCTATGAAGGTGAAGTCCATAAAGATGCGGATTTGGAACGCATTTTTATGGAAGTTGTCGGAAGCATCAGAGGGGAGGGCTGATTTATGCTTGGTATCATTCAATCCGAATTATTGAAAATGCGCCATACTTTTTCAATAAAACTGATATTTTGGGCTCCGTTAGTCACATTGTTGCTGGGGTATCTGTTAAGCGGCAGTCATGTCCAGCTTTCAACATATAACTGGTGGTATTTCCTGATTCTGCCGCTTGTAGTTTCACTATGTTCAGCAAGCATAATTGCCCGGGAGAAAAAAGGCGGGATGCAGAACATCGTTTTCCTGCCTATACGATTCGATAAAATCTGGTTTGGAAAAACGGCAGCATTGGTTATTCTGCTCTTTGTGACAAACCTTTTCCTGTGGATTGCAACGACTGTTGCCGGCATGGCGGCAAGTGTTACGGTTTCTCCTCTGGATGGGCTGATTGGCTGTATGCTCCTTTTCTTGACTTATTTGTGGCAGATTCCCGTTATTATGCAGTTAGCATGTTTCATGGGATATAGGAAAGCGGTCTTTGTATCTTTAGCGGCGAACGTGATTTTATCTGCTGTCTGTGCTGAGAAGGAATGGTTCTTATTTGTTCCTTATGCGATTCCTGCCCGTGTTGTATGCCCATTCTTCAAAATGCACGTGAATGGGATTCCCCTTGAAGATGCATCTTCTCTTTTATCAGTCGGGTATGTTTTTCCGGCAGTGATTGTCAGTCTGATGTTTGCATTAGCTGTTTCTTGGGGCAGTTCAAAATTGTTCTCGAGGGGAGGCTGGGCACATGAGTGAATATTACCGGTATCTGAAAAGTGACATTTATAAGCTGAGGCATTCATGGTTTATGGGGATTCATCTGCTCTTTCCGGTTTTGGGGGCAGCTCTTATGCTGCTCTATTCCCATTTGTCGTCCGGCAGCGAACTGAATAAGCTGGCAGCCTTTGCACAGATTATCGCAATTGCATATCCGTTTGTAATCTCGGTTGTCTGTCAGATTATTGCAGAGCAGGAATTACAGGCAGGGCATTCCCAAAATATACTCACGCTCCCCAGCCGCAATAAAGCTATCTTTTCAAAACTCGCCATCCTGCTTTTGGCGGGACTGTTTTCCACTGCGCTCAGTGCTGTGTTATTTGGGGTTCCGTTTTCCTATATGACAGGAATCAAACTTTCGGTAAGATTTTTTGTCATAATTTCGATTGTACTTTGGGGAAGCAATGTTATGCTGTACGGACTGCATTTGATTCTAGCGTTCCGTTTTGGGAGAAATTTATGTTTAAGTATCGGTGTGGTTGGAAGTTTGCTGTCAGCGCTCCTGCAGACAGGTCTTGGTACGGGATTGTGGTATATTATCCCTTATGGTTTGGGAGTGCGGTTTGCAGAAAGTGCCTTGGCATACCTGTTCCATCTGCAGCCTGTGGGGACATTCGAAAACCAGATAGGGATACTTTTCTGTATCATTGTCACTTTTGGTACAATAGGCTTGACAGCATTTTGGTTTTCACGATATAGCGGAACATCTTCTGATTGAAATGAGGATTTTGTATATTCTTAAAGGAGCGGAACAATGGGACATATTTTAGTAGTAGACGATGAGCCTGCAATGCTTCAGCTTATCCGGCGTGTGCTGGAAAAAGACCGGCATCTGATCAGCCTGATATCGGATGCACAAACAGCCCTTCATATGAACTTTTCTAAATATGATCTGATTTTGCTGGACATTATGATGCCGGGACTGGATGGATTTGCGTTTTGCAGTCAGATACGTTCCTATGTAGACTGTCCCATTATATTTCTGACGGCCAAAATACAAGAGGCTGATATTGTGCGCGGGTTAGGGCTTGGCGCTGATGATTACATTACAAAGCCATTTGGAACGGATGAACTTCGGGCGAGAGTAAATGCCCACTTACGGCGCGATAGCAGGGAAAAGAAAAACGCCTTTTCCGTTTCAGGCATCGTGTTTCAGATCAGTGCAAAAGAAGCGGAATTTCAGGGAAAAAAACTTCCGCTGACCAAAAGTGAATATGAAATCTGCGAATATCTGGCGCTTCATCACGGGCAAACATTTACGAGGGAACAAATCTATGAAGCTGTTTTTGGCTTAGATGGGGAAAGTGACAGTTCTGTTATTTCCACCCACATCAAAAATATCCGCAGCAAACTGACAGCTTACCAATTAGCGCCGATAGAGACTGTATGGGGGGTGGGCTATAAATGGGTGTAAAAAAACTGCGTTCCGTATTCATGCGGTATGCACTGTGCCTTGCGCTTGCGGTTTTTATGGTGCTTGCGGTTAATGTGGGGGCTTATCTTTTTTGCGTGAGCATAGGGGCCATATATCCGCTGACCAGCATAAGTACCGCAATAGAAATGGAAAAAGATAATCTGCGGTCTGTCCGGCAGGTCGAAGAATCTGATATACCGTATCCATGCGAATATGTCATATTCACAAAAGACGGGCAGTACGCAGGCGGCTCCATTGGCTTGGAGTATAGCACCGCCATATGGAATACCTGCATGGAAGGGGGCAGGACCAGAGACGGTGCGTATCTTTATTCTGTCATTGAGAGAGAAGAAGAAATCCTGATTTTGAGATACCGCATGACGGCCCAATTTGGAAATGCAACCCTGAGAAGTATGTTTCCGTCTGCCGACTGGCTTTTGATTGTCACTATCCTGCTGGAAATTCTGCTCTCTCTGATTGCAATATCTTTTATATTTGGGAAATATCTTGGGAAAAAGATGGATAAACTGCTGACTGTCGTCCACAAAATAGAGGATCATGATTTGGAATTTGAAATTCAAAAAAGCAGACTTTTTGAGGTGGATCAGGCATTGGATGCGCTTGACCATATGAGGTTTGCGCTGCGGCAGTCCCTTGAGAAACAGTGGTATGACGATAAAATGAGGCAGGAGCAGCTTTCTGCCCTGGCACACGATCTGAAAACACCGCTTACCATTATCAGGGGAAATGCAGAGCTGCTTTTTGACACTTCCCTTTCAGCAGAACAGAGGGAATGTGCGGAATACATTGAGAACAGTTCCTTACAGATGCAGGACTATGTGCAGACCTTGATTGAGGCAGCAAAATCATGGGACAGCTATAACCCCTGTATGAAAAAGGTCAATATGGATTCTTTACTGCTGGAGCTTAAGAAGCGAATTGATGGTTTATGTGCTGTGAAAAACATTATGCTGCGTTGGGATTGTGGACATCATCCTTCCTATATTACTGCAGATCACAATCTGCTTATAAGGATGCTCACCAACGTGCTTTCCAATGCAGTAGAACATACTCCGCAGGGTGGAGAGATTACCTTTGAAGTAGAGGAACATGGCAACGAGCTTTCTTTTCTAATTACAGATACCGGAAAAGGATTTTCTGACGAATCTTTAACACATGCAACAGAAGAATTCTATATGGGGGATGACAGCCGGAATTCAAAATCCCATTATGGTATTGGTCTGTATGTGGCTGCTTCCATAGCCAAAAAGCACAATGGGAAAATCATTTTAGAAAATTCTGCTGTTGTAGGCGGTGCAAAAGTTACAATACAAATCCCGTACTGACTGGCAGTTAAAAAAGGTGGCCTTGTGCCGCATTTTCAGACTTCCGGATAGTACTTGGCTTCGCGCAGGAGTCCTTTAGGATTGCCCCAACCTATTATGCGACAGGAAACCATGAAGCGGCCTGTTCCCAATATAGTGACCTTAAAATCGGGCTTGAAGCGGCGGGGGTTATCGTACTGGAGGATGAAGCTGTTTCCTTAGAGCGGAATGGGGAAGGTCAGTCAGGAAATGGCTGACATGAAAACGATACGGGAGGCTGACAGGCGGTGGCTGTGCCTCCTGTTCGGGGAGCCGTATGAAGCAGAGTATGTCCCAGTTTGTTTTATTGTTGATGATGAAATGATTCGAGCGACAAAAGCCCAAAAAGGTAGGAATAGCCACTATATATAGTCTTGTTAAGAGGAGCACTTATACAATATATAGTGACGTCCTTAAGAAATCTACCTTTTTGCCGCTCGAATCGTGCGGTGTGGAGTGGGGATAGTCAGTAGACAAAACGCATTATACTGTGCATTCCATGCGAATATGGCAAAGGTGGACTGCTACAAAAGGTGATAAAGACGATATGCAAGATATATGATACTTAGATGGATCAGGCATTAAAACGGAAAAGCGTTTGTTGGAAGAAAACCAATGAACGCTTTTCTCTTGATAGCAGGTTAGAGGTAAAGTACAATAGAAACGATATTGGTTAAAGGAGCAATCGTATGTACAGAGTCGGAATATGTGATGATGATAAAGTTTTGTGTTCTTTGCTGGAGGAACAGATTCAGGGGCTTTCGGCAGAATTTTCAATAAAATTTGAAATAGAGGTATGGTATAGCGGAGAGAGCTTGGAGAGTGATTTGAAAAAAGGTGTTGGATTGGATATCCTTTTTCTTGATATTGAATTATTGCAGAAAAATGGGATTGCGATAGGAGCTTTTATCCGTGATGAGATGGAGGATACAGATACCCATATCGCCTATATTTCTTCAAAGCAGAGTTATGCGATGGAACTTTTCAAGATGCAGCCATTGGAATTTCTGGTAAAGCCAATTTCCGCCGCACGGCTGAAAGAAGTGCTCGAAAGAAGCATGAAAAGGAAAAAGTATGCGGAAAGCTGTTTTGAATATCAAAGAGGGAGCCGGATTTTTCGTGTTTCGGTAAAGGAAATATTATATTTTATGAGCATGGATAAAAAGGTTTTGATGATAAAAAAGGATGGACAGGAGGAATTTTATGGCAAGCTGAAAAATGTCATGGAGCAGCTTCCGGCAGGATTTTTGATGATACACCAGTCCTATGTGATACATCAGGAATATGTGAGCGAGTATTCCTATGAAAGCATAAAAATGATGAATGGTGATGTCCTGAGTGTCAGTAAGCCCTACAGAAAAGAAGTCAGGGCGAAAATAAAACAATATTTGAAGGAAAAAATGTACAATGCATTATAAGATAGTATATGAATTGACAGTGGTTTTGATTGTAGGCATTTTGCATACGGCACTACTGAAAAAGGTCTTGGATACCTTTCTGCCTGCAGGGGATAAGGACAGGCTGATGTGGAAAATCGTTTTTGCGGGATATTATTTGTTGACAACAGCCGCCTACAGTGTATTTCATGTATCGTTTCCCTATGAAATATGTAATTTGGCGGGTATTATTGGCGTGGCTTGTTTTTATTGTGGGGCATGGGAGAAAAAAATATGGATTTCTATGGTTTGGTTCTGTTTGGATACAGGCAGCGGGACGGCTGTATCCCTTGCCTGTTCAGAGATGGTAGGAATGCAGCAGGCTGCGGTTTCTGCCTTGCTCCTGCTGATTTGCGTGGTGGTTGTGTGTCATAATCCTGATTCGAGAGAAGGAAGGGAAAAAGTGCTTGATAAAAAGCAGATGTGTTTGCTGTCTGCAATTCCCATATTAAGCGTGACGGTATTTTGGGGGCTTATGTATGAAAACATTGGCAGATTGACAGCGGTATTTGTGTGTGTTGTGGTTTTAGCGCTTAATCTGTGTGTGTTTTATTTGTACCATATTTTGCTTAAAAATTATGTGAAGCTAAGGGAACAGGATATTTATAAACAGCAGACGATTGCTTATCAGAACCAGTTTGAGATTATGAAAGAGTCGCAGAGCCGTATCAGGGCATTAAAACATGATATGAAAAACCATGTGTTAGCACTTAAGGGACTGGCAAAGGGTTCAAAGTTAGAAAAACTGATGGAATATCTTGATTCCATGCAGGAGTTTATGAAGAATCCGTCAGAACATATTTATACTGGGAATGAAGCCTTGGACAGCCTGCTGAATTACAAGCTGCAAAGGGCAAAAGAAGTATTAAAAAAAGTGGAAACGGATATTGTGCTTCCTGAGAAGATGAATCTGCACTCTTTCGATTTCAATGTCATTGTTGGAAATCTTTTGGACAATGCAATAGCAGCATCTGTTCAGACAGACGGACAGCTTTTAAAATTCAGTATGCGGATGGAGAACGGCGTTCTGCTCCTGCATATGATAAATAGCTGCATGGGGATACCCGAAGGTGTATGCGAAATACGCAGGCTTTCCGAGAAGTCTTATGCAGGGCATGGGATAGGACTTACCAATGTCCAGAGAATTGTGGAAAAATATCATGGCGATATGGAAATGTATTGTAAAGACAACTATATGGAAACAGAGATTATGCTGTATATGAAAAACCTGTAAACACTGAAAAAGCTGTCATATGTTTATGGCAGCTTTTTCATAAAGCTTTTTGTAACAGATTTCTGGGTTGATTTCGGAAAAATATGGTAGAATTTCGCCGAAATTAAAAAATGAAGATGAAAAAGTGTATAATCTCTTATAACCCGGATGGGAAATTTACAGGAAGCAGGTTGAGAGAAAGGCAGGGTTATTAAGATGAAGAAAAAAATTACAAGCATACTGATAGCAGGAGCATTAGGAATATGTGTACTGACAGGGTGCCAGAAAGCGCCGCAAGCGTCTGGGAACAGCGATGTTTATCATGCAAAAAGTTCTTTGGAGGGCGATGTGGAGAATATCGTGGCCAAGGAGTCTGACGGAAGTACGGCAGGGCCAGACGGCTCTGAGCAGGGAGAAGGTTACGATGCATTAGTCGGAACGGAAGAAAACGGTATCTGGATTTGCGCTGATATTCCTGACGTGCCACAGGCCGTTTTGGCGTTGACTTTGCAGGAACGGGGCGATTGGGATACGGAAAAGCTGAAAGAACTGCTTGACAGCGAAAACGGGAATATTCAGGACATCACCGAAGAATATCTTGCGCAGAGGGAAAAAGAGTTCAGTGAAATGAATGAAGAAGATAAGCCGGTTGAATGGATGAATTTCGGTGATGATTCTCTTATGATTTTGTCGGACGGACAGAAGGAGGTATCTCTTGCAAGAAATACATCTGTAAGTTATACGGATGAAATATTAAAAAAGAACTGTGATGCAATTTATAAAGAAGCTCCGGAAATTGATGTTATAAGGGAGAGTGAAACCGCTCCCGCCCAATTTCCCGTTTCCCATGCGAAGGAAATTCTTCTGGAGAAACTGGCAGTATTGGATATTACAGAAATACATATTTCCAGGGCTTTGTATTATGAGCTTGACGGAACCGCATTTTATGAACTGACATTCACGCCTTCTTATGAAGCGATTGGAGTAGCGTCAGAGTTTGGCCAGATTGTGCTTGGGGAGGTTCAGCCGAGAGGAACTGCATGGATTACGCAGGACGGCATAGCGATGATGAATTTGGAAGATTATTGCGGCAAAATTGTGGAACGGTCTGAAACAGGGAATATTTTGACGTTCTCACAGGTGACTGATATTTTGGAAAAATATCTGGAAAATAATATGCTTTTCGGAAATTCCAAGGCAAAACTGACGCAGGCAGAGCTTATATATTATCCGACGCTTCAGGAAAAGGAACTGATCCTGACACCGGCATGGCACATCTACATTCCGCTCAACGAAAGGATAGATGCAATGGAGTCTGGCGATACAGTATGGCAGGAAGCGGTCGAGAGCGGCGCGGCGTGGAATATCTATCTGGATGCCGTGACGGGAGAATTGATAAAGGTGGAATAAAATGAATGGATTTTTTTGGAAGGATATGAAAAGAAGTTTCCTGAATATGGGTTTTTTTGTCGGGATGGCTTCCGTGGCAGCGCTTTTGACGGCTGCGGTGGTGACGGGGACACCGCCGGGACGTATACGGAGCAGCTACTATATTTTGTTCAATGTGTTTGGCGCTTCGGGATTTGGGCCTTTTGCGGCTGTCTTTCCCGTGCTGGCTTATGCGACTCGTTTTTGTGAAGAATATCAGAGTGGGTATTACCGTATGATTTTTTCAAGGATGAGCCCGACACGCTTTGGAAGAATCCGTATATGCAGCGTTGCATTGTCCGGGGGCGTCATGCTGGCAGTTCCGATTGCGTCTGCCTGTATCATGGCTTATATTCTTGGCGTTCCGGGCGTGCCGCAAGGCTCGGACGAGGGACTGCTGGATGGGACAATTATTCTTACCTATATCGTCAAATATGGGGATTGGTACATTGCCATTGGGAAAACCGTTCTCGGTTTTTTATTTGGGTGTGTATGGGCGCTTGTGGGATTCGCATTTGCAGTATGGATTCCAAACCGCTATGTTGCCCTGATTGCACCCTTTGTACTATATGAGTCCCTGTGGATTGCACTATATCAGATTATATGGCTGAATCCAATCTTTCTTCTTCGGGGAGATGATGTAGGAAGTTACCCTTTGGCGGCAGGAGTAGAATGTGTCTATATCATTGCCGTATCAACCGTCATTATGGCAGGACTTGTGAGGAGGTATCGGAATGGGTAGCTTTGCGGTAATCATAAAAGGAATGTTTCGGCAGGAGCAAAGAAACGTCAGGGTTATCATGGGATATCTTTTGGGATTTGCGATCATGGGCTATTGGATGAGTGGTTTTTTGCGGTATGCGGCTGACACAGGAGAACCAGTCAATATACTGGAAGCCTTCTGCGTGGTTGAGCAGCATTATGTGAATATGCTGTTTTTGGTCTTAGGATGGCTTCTGGTAGTGGCAGACGCCCCGTTTATGAAAGGGAATATTTACCTGCTTTTATATCGGTGCGGCAGAAAGCGTTGGAATATGGGAATGTTTTTCTATATATTGATGCAGGCATTTTTTTATACTGCGGCTATGGCTGCATTTACCATAATCATCAGCAGTTTTTTTGGGTTTGTGGGGAATATGTGGAGCAGTCCGGTATATTCTCTTGCACGTGATGTCACAAACAACATTGGAGCCAAATATAATATTACATTTCCGTGGCTTGCGATGATGAAGGTCATGTCTGTTCCACAGGCATTTGCAGTGACATTTTTGTTCCTTTATCTGTATCTTGCTTTTATGGGAGTGCTTTTATATGCTGCTGCACTGCTGTTTTCGGGAATAGCCGGAATGGTGGCTGTAATAGGGGTGCATCTGACCGGATATTTACGAATGATGGACGGTTATACGGAAACTTCTTTGTTGGCAAGGGCAGTTCCGGGAAATTTTATAGATGGGACATTGTCTTACTGGCAGTCTGCCGCTTTGTTTTTGGCACTGATTGTGGTTTTAATGGTTTTATCATCTATTTTTGTGAAAAAAATTGAGTTTCAGTCGGGAACGGAGGTAGAAGGATAATGTCGGAAAGTGTGTTTATCAGGCTGTTTGCAGGAGTACCATCCGATTATTTTGAAGCCATACCGCTGATTCCTTTTGGACAATGGCTTCTGCCGATTGGCTTTTTTCTGTTGACAGTGGGTTTTTATGCAGAACGGAACAGAAAGGTGGAAATATTTTCCCTGTACCGTTATGGAACAGTTTCGGACTGGTGGACAAAGCATTTTGTGAAAAGGGTGATATTGGGTATAAAGACGGCAATGTTGCTCCTACTCATTGTTTTGACCTGCGATATTGTTATGGGGAAATTGATTTTACTTTCCGCAGGGTTTCTTGCAAAAATCAGTGTCTTGTGGATGTTTCATAGTATCAGTATGGCAGCGTTTTTCGTGTTATTGGATTTATTCCCCATCAGGCGTTTTGTTCCGGGGGTGTTATTCCTGTTGGAAGGCATGACATTTATGATTGGCTGCCGGATTTGCGCAGTTTCCCATGCAATGTATGGAATGTGGGGGATGTATCTGCGAAGCAGTTTAAATGAAACAGGCGGCTTTCCGGTCGGAGTGATAATTGTAACGGAAGCAGTTTTGCTGGCAGCCAGTTTTGCTGTCGGGCGGGAATATTTGAAAAAAGAAACAGATTATATTTGAAGAAGGGAAGGTTTACGAATATGGCAGAAGCAATCCGTGTGGAGAATGTAACAAAAAGGTTTGGAGAAGTCATTGCACTCGACCGTATTAACATCAGTTTTGAAAAAGGAAAAATATATGGGATTATAGGAAGGAATGGTTCCGGTAAGACTGTTCTGTTCAAAACGATGATTGGATATTTAAAACCGACAGGCGGAAGGGTTGTAGTGGAGGAAAAGGAGATCGGAAAAGATATTGATTTTGCAGAAAATATGGGAATTATTATTGAAAATCCCGGATTTTTAAGCAGATACACGGGATACAAAAATCTGGAATATTTGGCATCTATCCGTAAACTGATAGGCAGGGAGCAAATCAGGGAGAGCATGGAACGGGTAGGCTTAGATCCCGACAGCCGCAAAAAAGTTGGAAAATATTCCCTTGGTATGAGGCAGAGGCTCGGTATTGCCCAGGCAATTATGGAAAACCCGGATATTTTGATTTTGGATGAGCCAATGAACGGACTGGACAATCAGGGGGTAAACGATGTGCGGGATATTCTTTTGGGATTAAAGAAAGAAGGGAAAACCGTCATACTTGCCAGCCATAATAAAGAGGATATAGAGGTTTTGTGCGATACGGTATATGAGATGGAATATGGAAGACTGGTATAAAAGAGATAAATGTTACTAACTCAACTTTCCCAGCAGATATTTTTGAATAAAGCCTGAATAAATGCAGCTTG
>ERZ779624.401-NODE-401-length-13959-cov-4.821203_pt1 | contig 13959 bp, 14 predicted proteins | sample MGYA00514190_ERZ779624 | MGnify/ENA primary metagenome ERZ779624 (study PRJEB29562, sample SAMEA4376706) | mouse gut metagenome | isolation source: Cecum | study: EMG produced TPA metagenomics assembly of the A DSS colitis mouse model was used to assess the... | reverse complement strand
ACTACACCGTCGCTTCGCAGACGCACACCTGACGCAGATATCAAGCACTATTACTTAGTTATTAATGCAACGATGTACTAGTTTTCTTATCATAATCCCTCAAACACCCCCACCTCAAACTGACTATCCGGAATCCCATGATAAGTCACAAACACATACTTCCCGTCCCTTGTCATCTCTCTTCCCGCCTCATACTGCCTCCACCCATCCCCTTCGATCTTATGCTGAATCCACACACTCCCCTTTCCTCCATCCCTCTCCACAGGAAAAAAGACCGTCACCTCCCCCACATCATCCCTGTTCACGGAATACACCTGGGAAACAGGCTCCCCTTTTGTCTCCCCCAGCTCCAGCCAAGCCTTCTCGCCCACGCCAATCTCCAGGTCATCTCCGTCCCTTTTATCAACGCAGACAAAGATCACCCCGTCCCGCTCCAGCAGTTCAAACCGGTTCAGCTCCTGCCCATCTTCCTCAAAAACCCCGTAAGAATTAATGTACAGCCCGTCATTCCAGATCCCATAATCCATGACTCCGCCTCTCCCATAAGTATGGCCGTATCCTCTCTCATAATCTTCCCTGCTCTTATAGGAGATCAGGATGACCTTCATCCCATAGTCCGCGGCACACTCTCTAAGAAACTCCGCCGCGCCGGGACTCTCCTCCTCCAGTATCGTCAGATCCCGATCTCCGCAGTCGTCAATCCTTACATTCATGGGATGTTCCCGGCAAAAATCCTCAAAAGTCCCCGTCTCATATAGCTCTCCGAGCATACCATCCTCATGACACAACGGAAATCCGCTGCCATCCTGTCTATCGCTATCACTGTCGCCATCACTGCCTCCCTCACTTCCACGATCCCCCTCCCCATATTCCAGATACACATCGTAAACCTCATACCCCAGCAGACTTTCAAAAAACTCTCTTCCCTCCTTCTCGATAAGCTCCCTCTGAAAATCATCCCGCCCATCTGTGGAAACTTCCTGCCCACTTATATGTATCTGAAACTCCTGATCCCCCCATTTCGCCCTGGCCAGCACATACCCCTTGGCCCATGGCACAGGATCCCCGTCTCCCCGCTCCATGCAAAGTTCCACATCCTCGATCTCCGGCACAAAACCGTACTTTTCCTGTACATATTTTTCCGCGTTCTCTTCCCCTTGCCGGGCGATCTCCTCCATGCGCTGCTTCTCTTCCCCTGAATACCCGCAGCCCCACAGAAAAAGAACGCACCACGCCCAAACCATCATATTCACTGCCGCTCTGCCCCAAAAACGTCTTTTCATCCGTTCCCCCTTAACTCCTGCGCTTTACTCCTACGCTTGACCCCTATGCCAAAATCCGCCGGACAGCGCTGCCATCCGGCGGATCCTCCTATGTTTCTTTCTGTTCATTCCCTCTGCCCAAAATCTCCGACAAGCTCTCCAAAATCTTCTCCGCCACATCCGGTTTATTCATGGAATATATATGGATTCCATTGACCCCATTGGCAATCAGGTCGATGATCTGCTCTGTGGCATAGGCAATCCCCGCCTGCTTCATAGCCGCCGGATTGTCCCCGAACCGATCCACAATAGCCTTAAACCTGGACGGCAGATAAGTCCCAGACATCTGGCATATCCTTTTGATCTGCAGAGCGCTTGTCACCGGCATGATCCCCGCCACCACAGGCACTGTGACTCCCCTCTCCCGAATCCGGTACAGGTAATTGTACAGGATATTATTGTCAAAAAACATCTGGGTAGTCATAAAATCACATCCCGCCTCCACCTTCTCCTTGAGATACCCAATATCCTCCGCCTTGTTGGCTGACTCCACATGGCCCTCCGGGTAGCAGGCCGCGCCGATGCAGAAATCCCCGCTCTGCTTGATCTCATGGATCAGCTGGGAAGCGTACTGATAATCATGGGCAGTTCTGCCCTCCTTCGGGATATCCCCCCGCAGCGCCAGCACATTCTCAATGCCCCTGTCCTTAAGCTCCTCCAGCACACAGGCCACGTGCTGCCTTGTGGAGGAAACACAAGTCAAATGAGCCAGGGTAGGCACATGGTACTCATTGTTCAAAGCTGCGGCAATATCCACTGTGTAGCGGCTGGTCCCTCCCCCAGCCCCGTAGGTCACGCTCATAAAGTCCGGCGACAGTCCCGCGATCTTTTTTGCCGCTGCCTCCACCGTCTCATACTTGTCCTCTGTCTTGGGAGGAAACACCTCAAAGGAAAGGGTAGGCCTGCCCTGCCCTAATATGTCTCTGATCTTCATCTCAAATCCCCGCTTTCTATAACATTTTCCTTTACCGCTGTGCCCCTACTGACCCATAAAGATCCTGGCAATCGGCGAATCCGCCGGCAGTATCAGCGTATTGCCCTCCCCGCCGAGAGACTCCCTGGCCGCCTCCAGAGCCCGGATAAATCCGTAGAACTCCGCCCGCTCCGGCGTGCTGTAAGCCGCTGCCAGGATCCGCATGTACTCCGCCTCCCCCTCCGCCGTGATCTGGGCTGCCTGGGCCTGGGCATTGGAAATGCTGATGGCGATCTCCCGGTCCGTGGTGTTCTGGATCACCTTGGCCTCCGCCTGGCCCTCTGCCTGGTAAGTAGCCGCGATCTTATCCCTCTCGGAGATCATCCTCTCATAAACCGCCGCCTTATTATCCGAAGGCAGATCCAGCTGCTTTGTCTCCACCGCCAGTATCTCGATGCCGTATGGTTCCATCCCTGTGCCGATATTGCTCATAATAGCCGCCGAAAGCTCTCCGTCCCGGCCGCTGATCACATCATTCTGGCTCAAACTGCTGATCACATTTTTAATGGAATTGTATACTGTGGCGTCAATCCTCCGCTCCGCGTTGAGAATGGAGGAATTAAGGGTCTGGGCAAATTTCAGAGGGTCTGTAATCTCCCACAGCACATAGCTGTCAGTCATCATGGTCTTTTTGTCCATGGTAATCACGTCCGACGGCGCCAGGTCATAAATCAGAATCTCCTTAGGCAATGTGTCCGCGCTCTGGATAAACGGCACCTTAAAGCTCAGCCCCGCGCTGTCGATCACCCGGCTGACACGGCCGAACTCCCGGATCAGCTTGTACTCATTTTCCCTGGTCACCACCATAGAACCGCCAAGGCCTACCAAAGCCGCCAGCGCTATCAGCAGCATAAAAATCCTTCCAAATAATTTCTTCATCATCTATTCCTCCCCGCCTTCGCCGTCCGGCTCTTCCTCCGCTGCCTGCCCGGCCCCTTCCCCGGCCGGACTGAAAGCTCCCATCCCCTCATCCTTGGACTGCACGTCGACGCCGGAGGAGTTACCCCCGTCTGCCGCCACAAAACTGTCAAGAGGAAGGATAGTGTTCATCTGGTTCGTGCCGTCGATCACCACCTTAAGCCCCGGCAGCACCTCCTCCATAGCCTCGTAGAACATCCTCTGTTTTGTAACCTGGGGATTCTTCACATACTCCTCATACATGGCGTTAAACTTAGCCACCTCACCATTAGCCTCATTGACCCTTCTGGTCTTCTCCGCCTCAGCATCCTGCATGATCTTGTCAATCTGAGCCTGGGCCCCCGGCAGCTTCTCATTGCGGTACTTGTTGGCATTATTGATGGCAGTCTCCTTGCCCTGCTTGGCCGTCTCCACAGCCTTAAACGCCTCCATAACCTCCGCTGTAGGCGGCTCCGAATCCTGAATAGTTACATTGACCACCTGAAGCCCTACATCATGCTTGTCCAGCTGGCTGATGATCATGTCCCTGACTTTAGACTGAATCTCATTCTTTCCCGTAGTCAAAACCGAATCCACATCATAGCTTCCGATAACCGCGCGGACACAGCTTTTGCTCACATTCTGGAGAATCTGCACCGGGTCCTTGGAGGCGTACACTGCCTTCACCGGATCCGAGACCTTGTACTCAATATAAAAATCCACATTGACAAAATTGTAATCTCTGGTGATCATCAGGGAGTCCTCTTCTTCGCTTTCATTGTCCTCCTGATTATATCCCAGGGCAAATCCCTGGATGGTAGTGTTCACCTTCTGCACCCTCTGAATCAGAGGAATCTTAAAATGAAGCCCCGGCGCGGTCACGCTGACAGCCTTCCCAAAGGTGGTCAAAACAGCCTGCTCCTGCTCTTCGATGTTGTAAAAAGAACCTGTGCCAAGCACCAGCAGGACAAAAAGCGCCAGCCCGAAGGTCACAAATCTCTTTGCCCGCTTCGCGGCGTTTTTTATCTTCTCTTCCATATCCGGATTAAAACTTTCCATATACACCTCTCTTTATGTTGGGCAGACCTTATCTGCCGTCTAACCGTCCGATAAATCAAGCAGACCGGACGTAAACTTACGTCCGGCCTTTCCTTGTCTCCATTGTCTACCCTGGTAGTATATCATAGATTTTATCATTTGTGATGGAATTCAGAAAACTTTTACAATTTATATTTTTCTTTTTACATTTTATTCGCTATTCGAAAAGGCACTCGCCGTTGGTCTCGATGACTTTCTTGTACCAGTGGAACGATTTTTTCGGGATTCTCCTGTAGGTTCCCCTGCCATAATCGTCACAGTCTACATAGATGAATCCGTACCGCTTAGACATCTGCTTGGTAGATTCGGAGACAATATCAATGCAGCCCCAGGAAGTATATCCAAGGCACTCAACGCCGTCATACTCAATGGCATCCAGCATAGCCTTAAAATGAACATCAAAATAATCAATCCGGTACTGGTCGTCTATCGTGCCGTCCTCATTCACCACATCCTTCGCCCCCAGACCGTTTTCCACGATAAACAGCGGCTTGCGGTAGCGGTCATACAGATCAACCATGGATACGCGCAGACCTGTGGGATCGATCTGCCAGCCCCAGTCAGAGGATTTCAGATACGGGTTCTTTACAGCAGTGATGGTATTGCCGGCAGTGACGTCCAGGCCGTCAGTACTGTGGGCGGCACAGGAGGACATATAATAGGAGAACGATACGAAATCAACCGGATACGCTTTCATGATCTCATCATCCCCTGTCTCCTTCACAATATGAATGCCATTATTTTTAAACCGGGCCAGCAGGTATGCCGGATACTCCCCGAACACCTGAGTGTCGCTGTAACAGTAGGTGCCTCTCATCATCTGCTGGGCCTCCAGCACATCCTCAGGCTTGCAGGTGTAGGGATAATAGGTCAGTTTGGTCAGCATGCAGCCTACCATGGAACCGGGGATGATCTCATGGCAGATCTTGGTGGCCAGAGCCGAGGCCACGAACTGATGGTGCATAGCCTGGAAAATGACCTCCTCAAAATTCTTGCCCGGAAAACGGTCTTCAATAAGGCCGCCGGTGGTGTAAGGATGGCGGAGCATAGAATCCACTTCATTAAACGTCAGCCAGTATTTTACCTTGTCCTTATAACGCGTGCAGATGGTCTCCACAAATCTGGTAAACAGACCGATAACTTCCCGGGAATACCAGCCATTGTACTTGAGAACCAGATTTAACGGCGGCTCATAGTGGGACATGGTTACCAGAGGCTCGATGCCGTACTTCTTACACTCGTCAAGCACCGCGTCGTAGAAAGCCAGCCCTTCCTCATTGGGAATTTCATCATCCCCATTTGGGAAAATGCGGGACCATGCAATGGACATGCGGTACACTTTAAACCCCATCTCCCCAAACAGCCTGATATCTTCCTTATAATGATGATAAAAATCACTGGCATGACGTTTCGGATAGTTTACCTCATCCTCCGGATGGGCCATGGCCTCCTCAATGTCGGCCGTGGTAACGGTATTATGCGCCTTATAATTGGTCACATCCGCGTCAAAACGCGCCCTTGCGCAGTCAGACACGGACCAGCCTTTGCCTCCTGCCCTCCAGCCGCCTTCCACCTGATTGGCAGCCGTGGCGCCGCCCCATAAAAAACCTTCCGGAAATCTTCTCTTAGCCATTGTTTACCTCCTGATCTTTCTATGTTGATATGATAATTTTATCATATTTTCCATTACTCTACCAGTCTCTTCCACCTCTCATCCCCCTCCAAAAACCCAAAACTCTCCTCATCTCTAATCCCCTCCTTAAGCTTCCCTTTCACCTTCCCCCAAAACTCCTCCCCAACCTCCCGAAACGTCATATGTTCATACAGAGGGGACCTGCGCCACTGTCCGATCTCATCCATCCCCTTAAGCATTTTTTCCACAATCTCGATCACTCTGTCCCCGTCCCGCTCCATCACCGCCAGCTCCAGTTCCGCCGAAGCCTCATAGTACTCCCCCATATCAAATACCCTCACAAGCCCTGTCATCTTGTCCACAACCATGCGGGCCTTCTCTACATCCCCGTCTTCCATTGCCAGCCTGTAAAGTCCTCCAAAATACAGGTTGGCAGTCTGATAGGCGGAAAACAAAAGCTCTTCATAAGCCTTGTACGCCTCCTCCCTCCTGCCGGTAAGACTGTAGATCTCAGCCATCTTCCTCTTTCTCTCTGGATTCTGCTTCGACAAAAAAGCCAGACACTCCTCTGCCTTCCCATACTCCTCCTTCACCTGATAGAACCCGAAAAGACCGTCCGCCGCACGGGTTCTGATATCCTCATTCCCGCTGTCCAAAGCCCTCCGATACCACTTAAGGATACACCTGTCATACTCCTCTTCATGGATCCCCTTAAATAGCCCCTGAGCATGAAAGACCGCCGCCATATTAAGCATCAGCTCCTCACAGTCCGGGTACTGCTCCACCTTCCCCTTTGCCCACAAAAACGCCTCCTTAAAGCTGCCCTCTAGCAGCATCCTGTCTGCCTGCGCCACCAGACCGTTTATCTCATCCCGGGTCATCTCCTCCCGAAAAGACAAAAGAACATCCGGGGTAATGTCCAGAAGCCTTGCGATGGGAGCCAAAAGCGTGATATCCGGAAACGAATTGCCCTTTTCCCACTTATTCACAGCCGGCCCGCTGACTCCCCGCCTGTCCGCCATCTCCTCCTGGGTCATGTTCTTCCTCTTCCTGTATCTGCGGATCACCTCTCCAATCTCCATCCAAACATCCCGCCTTTCTCCCTGCCGGCGCCATTTCCGAAAACCGGTCTTCATACGCCGCGCCTTTGCTCCGCGTCAGCTCCGACTGCTCTAATCATACCAGACCGCAACCGTATTCACAACTGAACAGATATTAATAATTTAGAAAAAAACTTAACTAATGTTCACATTCTTTCAAAAAATACCAGGGAAATCCTTGACTTAATGGGAGCTATTAGTATAGAACAATATTATGACCCCAAAAAGTGAGGTGATGAACTTGGGAATAAAAAAATGGGACGTCCAACAGACAACCCCAAGGATATTTCGTTAAAAGTGCGTCTGGATAAAGCATCTTCCGAGAAACTGGATGAGTGTATCCGCATCCTGGAAGTCTCCAAAGCCGAGGTGGTTAGACAAGGAATCCATAATGTTCACGACGCCCTTACTCAAAAGTAACAGGAAGCGGCACGCTCCCACAAGCAACCAGCCATTTACAATGGCAGTGCGCAATTTAGAAAAGCCAGAAACCTATACTGCAGTCTGGGGGAAAAACTGATGACCAGACTCAATGAAGAAGAACGACAGTTGCTGGAAGGAGTGAAAAAGCGCATAAGCGCTCTATACGAAGCATATTAAAGCATAACTTTTTCTTATCCCTCTTATAATTAATATTGATTTTACTTATATCTATTTTTCATGTATCTTAACATTGAAAATAAACTATGCTAATTTACTGCGCTAAACCAAAAGCGCTCCCTCAAAGGAGGTAATATCCATGGTAAGAGCAATCGTAGGCGCCAACTGGGGCGACGAAGGCAAAGGAAAGATTACGGACATGCTGGCAAAAGAGTCGGACATCATCATCCGATTCCAGGGCGGCAGCAATGCAGGCCACACCATTATCAACAATTACGGCAAATTTGCTCTGCACCTTCTGCCCTCCGGCGTATTTTACGGCCACACGGTCAGCATCATCGGCAACGGCGTAGCCCTAAATATTCCCTATCTGTTCAAAGAGATCCAGTCTCTCACCGAAAAGGGAGTCCCCTCTCCCAAGATCCTGGTGTCTGACAGAGCCCAGATCCTGATGCCCTACCACGTGCTGTTTGACACATACGAAGAAGAGCGCTTAGGAGGCAGATCCTTCGGTTCCACCAAGTCAGGGATCGCCCCCTTTTACTCCGATAAGTACGCTAAGATCGGCTTCCAGGTCAGCGAGCTCTTTGACACGGAAACCTTAAAAGAAAAAGTGGAGAGAGTCTGTGAACTAAAAAATGTAACCTTACAGCATCTCTACCACAAACCTCCTATTGACCCTGCAGAGCTGTTAAACACCCTTCTGGAATACCGGGACATGGTAAAGCCCTACGTCTGCGACGTGTCCGCCTACCTCTACAATGCCATAAAAGAAGGAAAAAACATCCTTCTGGAAGGTCAGCTGGGTTCCCTAAAAGACCCGGACCACGGCATTTACCCCATGGTAACCTCCTCCTCCACTTTGGCGGCCTACGGGGCCATTGGGGCCGGAATCCCTCCCTATGAGATAAAAACCATCACCGCTGTAGTCAAAGCCTACTCCAGCGCCGTGGGAGCCGGTGCCTTTGTCAGTGAGATCTTCGGAGACGAAGCCGAGAACTTAAGGCGGCGGGGCGGCGATGCCGGAGAATACGGAGCCACCACCGGACGCCCCAGGCGTATGGGCTGGTTTGACGCCGTGGCCTCCCGCTACGGCTGCCGCATCCAGGGAGCCACTGAGGCCGTCCTCACCGTACTGGACGTGCTGGGGTACCTGGATGAGATCCCTGTGTGCGTAGGATACGACATTGACGGGACTGTCACAAAAGACTTCCCAACCACAGTACAGCTTGAAAAGGCCAAGCCCGTCTACACCACACTGCCAGGATGGAAACGCGATATCCGGGGAATCAAGAACTATAAAGACCTGCCAAAAGAATGCCGGGATTATGTAGAATTCATCGAAAAAGAACTGCAGATCCCCATCACCATGGTATCCAACGGCCCCGGCCGGGACGAGATCATCTACCGAACCTGACCCAAAAACGCCAGGTGTCATTTCCTGTCAGGATGAAGGAATTGCCGGACACTTTTACGGCAATTCCTTCATCCTGACAGGCCCCTTTCCTCACCCCCAAAATTCCCTCACCGCCTCCCCCACAGATTCCTGTCTCACCACCTTAAACGGCCGCCATTCCCTGGGAAACAGTGCCTGATACTCCTCCCGCAAAAACCGATCGTCCATCAAAACGATAACCCCCTTATCCTCCATGGTCCGGATCACCCGCCCCGCTGCCTGCATCACCTTGTTCATCCCCGGATACTGAAAGGCATAATCAAACCCCCGCTCGTTTTTCTCGTCAAAATACTTTCGCAGAATCTCCTGCTCCGTACACACCATGGGAAGCCCGGTTCCCACCACCATAACCCCGATCAGCCGGTCCTACTTCAAATAAAACCCCTCTGAAAAGATCCAGCCCATAACCCAGAACCCCACCAAAGAATCCTGCCAATCCCCCTCAAAATCCCGCAGAAACTCCTCCTTCTCCTGCTCATTCATGCGGCTTGCCTGGACCAAAAGGTCAAACCCCCGGGACAAAAGCTCCTCCCTCTGTTCCTCCCACAATCCCAAAATCTCATTCATATACTGGTAGGACGGAAAGAACACCATATAATTACCCCTCCTCTGCCCCGCCACCTCCAGGATGTAGGACAGCACTTTCCCAAACTCCCGCCGGTTCCTCCTGGTGTACTTGCTGCTCACATCCCCCGCCACCAAAAGCAGGCGGTTCTCACAGGGAAACGGACTCTCCGCGTACACCGCGTAATCCTCCATATTCCCGCTTAAAAGCTCCTTGTAGTAGGTCACCGGAAGCAGGGTCGCGGAAAAAAACACCGTACACCTTCCTTTAGCCATGCACTCCTTCAGATGGGACGCCGGGTTCACGCACATCAGCTTCACCATAAACCGCCCATCCCCCTGCAGCTCCGAGTAGATCCGGTACGATTCATCCATGCTCTCAAACACATTAAGAAAATCCCTGAGTCGAAAATAAAAATCCAGGACCAGATCCCGGTCCTCAAACTCCCGGTGTTCCTCCATAAACGTCTCCAGCTCCCCAAACAAAGACATAAACGTCGTGGCCAGATGATTCACGCTGTCATGGACCACATATGTCTCACACTCCCGTTTCATCTCAAGAAGCTGCTTATTGCACCGGTCCAAAAGCCTTTTCACCCGATCCGCTCTTCCCCCAAGCACCCTCTTTATCAGCAGCACATCCTCCTTAAAAAGAGCCGCGCTGAACATCTCCCTTCCCCTGGCCACCAGATTGTGGGCCTCGTCCACCAAAAACAGATACTCTCCCTCCATGCCCTCGGAAAAATACCGGCGCAGCCTGGCATTGGGGTCAAACACATAATTATAATCACAGATAATCCCGTCCACCCAGTTGGTGATATCAAGAGAAAACTCAAATGGACACACCTGATACTGTCTGGCATAGGAGATCACCTTGTCCCTGGTGATCCCAAACTCCCTGTGAATAATCCCGTACACCGCGTCATTGACCCGGTCAAAATGTCCCTTTGCGTAGGGACAAGCATCCGGATTGCACTGAGGCGATTCCAGAAAACACACCTTCTCTTTGGCTGTGATAGTCACCGTCCGCAGATACATGCCCTGCTCTCTTAAAACCTCAAAGGTCTCCTGGGCCACGCTGCGGGTAATGGTCTTGGCTGTCAGGTAAAAAAGCTTCTCCACATGGCCCTCCCCCATAGCCTTCAGCCCCGGATACACGGTGGATAACGTCTTCCCCACCCCTGTGGGAGCCTGGATAAACAGATCCCGCCGCCGGGCAATGGCCCGGTACACGGACACCGCCAGATCCCTCTGCCCGACCCGGTACTCATAGGGAAACTTAAGCTCCCTCAAAGACGCGTCCCGCCGGATACCGTGCTGATACAGATATCTGGCCCACTTCACATACTCGTGGATCAGGCTCTCAAACCACTCTTTCAGCTCCTCAAAGGAGTAATCCCTCTGTAACCTGCGGATCTCCTCCGTCTCCAGGTTACAGTAGGTCATCTGCACCGTAATCTGATCTAAACCATGGTCAAAACAGTACATATACCCATAACACTTCGCCTGGGCCAGATGGACGGGAATCGGCTCCTCAAGCAGGCTGATATCCATATAGACGCCCTTGATCTCATCGATCACAACTCCGAAAGGCCCTGTAACCACCCCGTCCGCACGGCCCTCCAGGCCGATCCGAAACTCCCCCTCGTCGATCACATGCTTTAAAGATACCTCTGCCTGATAATTAGCCCCCATGGACTTTTGAATCTTTTTGTGGATCCGGCTCCCCGCCTCCATGGCATTTCTCTGGCCTGCCCCTGTCTGCCGGTTGTCCAGATCCCCGCTGCGCAGGACAAACTCCACCAGGTTCCGCACGGAGATCTTTATAGCCTCAAAAGCCGCTCCGCCTTCCATCACGCCGCGTCCATCACCCCTGCTGCCCAAAGCCCCCATAACCTGCCCCTTTCCCGGCCCTCACCGCTCATCATCATAGACATCCATTATACCCCATTCCCGTGCAAATGGGAAGCGTCCATATTCTCCCGCCAGACAACAAAACCGGCGCAGACCCTGTAGCCAGGATCACCCTGTCATAGTCGCCCTTTTTCAGATTCTCCGCCGTAACCTCGCTGTTCAGATTTACATGAACCCCTGCCTTTTCACACTGGGTCTCCAGGTACTTGATCAGGCTCACAACATCTTTCTTAAAATCGCAGCCTCCCGCAGGCCACAGCGTCCCGCCAAGCCTGTCAGACTTCTCATACAGGTCCGCTTCCCAGCCCCGTCTTCTGGCTGTAATGGCGGCCTCCATCCCCGCAGGACCTCCTCCGATGACCAGGACTCTCTTCTTGCTTCCGTCCGGCTTTGGCAGCTGATAATGGGCCTCCGCATAGCAGGTAGGATTCACCGCGCAGTAATAATGCTTTCCTAAAAAAGGGGAGAACCATAACATGAATCCCCCCGAGCTGATCTATCAGATGATCGCCTACTCCTTCATGGGCTTTGAGACCAACTGGTGCATTCAGAACGGCAATCTTAACTTTGTGGAACCATTTTTCAGGGGCATGAACGCCATCCTGCTTCTGGACACACAGTATGAAGACAGTGTCGAAAAATACATAAACCCGTAGCCCAGCCAGTCGAACACAAAAAAGACCGGAACACATCCCTCTCATGTTCCGGTCTTATATCTCTCTTTCATAAACCTCTATGCGCCTACAGTGAACGCGCCGTCATACATAAAAACCTGGCAGGCACATTTGACAGCCCTGTTTCCTTTCAGTGCAAAACCTTTAAGCCGCGCTGCGTCTTTTTGCGGACTTCTTCTCCAAAAATGCCTCAAATTCCTCGTTCTCCCCGTCATACTCCACAGTCAGAACGCGGGTCAGATCCAGGCTTAACACCCCCAGAATGGATTTGGCGTCAATGATAACCCGGTTATAAAAGATATCAATCTCAAAATCGCACTGGGAAGCCGCTGCTACAAATTTCTTTGCATCTTCGATAGTCGGTAAAAATATTCTTTTCTGTTTCATAAATTCATCTCCTTATGGCTATGACGTGCGGCAAACGATTTTGCCGTTATCCACGTTATAGCATTTTTCCCTCAAATTGTCAAATTTTACCCAACCAGCTGCCAAACGCGGTTTCTTGTGCAAAAAAGTACTTTCTAAATTTTATCTTCCCTACATTTTATGCAAACAAACGCTTAACTGTTTGAAGGCCATCCGGCATTTTTCATTTTCCTCTGCCTGTTTTCCCTGAACAAAGCCCTTTAGGTTCTTCAATTTTGGTAAAAATTCCTTCCCAGTCCGTCTGCCGCCTCCAAAAGTCCGCCAGCCGCGTCACCTGGAGTATTCAATAACCCTCTCCTCCGTAACCACAAAATCCATGGCACAGTCATGTTTCTCCCTTGGAATATCCTCTGCCATCATCTTCTCCCAGCACAGCGCCGCCCTGACAGCCGGCGTCCCGGGCAGAAATCTGTCATAATAGCCGCCCCCATATCCCAGTCTGACTCCGGACCCGCAGCAGCACACACAGGGAACCAGCACAAACTCCATATCCTCAGGGCGCATCTCCTCACAGGACTCCACCGGCTCCAAAATACCAAAAGCCCCCGGCCTTAGCTCCTCCATGCTCTTAATCCGATGGGCGCTCATGATCCCCCCTTTCCCGCCCCTTGGCACCGCCACCTGTTTGCCGTCAGCCAAAGCCCGCAGGCTCCCCTCCCTGGTATCCACCTCCCCCTCCATGCTCACATATGTAAAGAGCACATTCGCCTGCCTGTAAGACTCCATCCCCAGAATCCGCTTTAAAATAGCCTGATCAGCACTGACGCGGTAGCCTTTCCCCAGCCCCGCCCGCCTCTTTAGCATCTGTTTCCTGACAGAGGCCTTCCATTGCTTTATGTCACTCACTGCCTCATTCCTCCTTAAACCCCTTAAGTTGGCTAAACCCTGTTTGGCCTTTTATTATAAAAACTTCGAAAATCCACGAAAAATCCGAAAAATCAGTTGACATCTCCCCACTTCTATGATATATTAATTCTTGCGTTCAGCAAACCCATTTACCCATCCTTATAGGGGAATAGTTCAATGGTAGAGCAGCGGTCTCCAAAACCGTAGATGGGGGTTCGAGCCCCTCTTCCCCTGCTGATTGCTGATTTAAGAGCTAAGATTTTCTTTAGGGAAATTCTTAGTTTTTTTCATGTATTTCATCCCCAGATCCCATGCCTTCTCTGCCGGCTGCCCGGTTCATCTTCCCCTCCCCACTCTCCCTGGAACCTAACCCAGAAAAAGTGGAACTTTAAGTTCATCATGTTGGTGTATTGTTTAGTGAGCATGGGCGAGAGATGTCTCTCCTTCTTTGACTGG
>ERZ779624.400-NODE-400-length-13961-cov-7.265856_pt1 | contig 13961 bp, 12 predicted proteins | sample MGYA00514190_ERZ779624 | MGnify/ENA primary metagenome ERZ779624 (study PRJEB29562, sample SAMEA4376706) | mouse gut metagenome | isolation source: Cecum | study: EMG produced TPA metagenomics assembly of the A DSS colitis mouse model was used to assess the... | reverse complement strand
CATCTAGCTTCGCAGACGTGCTCCTGACGTAGAGAGCGAGTACTATTGCTTAGGAATTAATGCAATGATGTTATACACCAATTTAATTATTCCCATTTTGCGCAAGAAATCATTCTTAAGACCCTATCAGGATTCCCATCCCCTCTCACGCCTCTTCCAGCAGTGCCACCTCATCTGTCAGCATCCCCTTCAAAACGCCTGTCACCATCTTCCCTTTCAGGCTCTCATCCCACAAAACTGCCGCCTTCACATACTCCTTCGTATGTCCGATCAGATACTCTGTCCCGTCAACAATCATCTTCTCCTCCATCAAAACCTCCCGTGTCTGCCCTATGAGACTTTTCCGGTATTCCAGTGACAGCTCCCGCCCGATCTTAAGAAGGATATCGCTCCTGGCGGATTTAATGGGCTCTCCCACCTGTCCGTCCATATCCGCGGCCCTGGTTCCCTCCCGTTTCGAGAACTTAAACACATGCAGCTCATAAAACCGGATATCCCGCACAAGCGCCACCGTCTCTCCGAACTCCCTGACCGTCTCCTGGGGGAAGCCCACGATCACGTCTGTGGTGATGGCCGGATTGTCAAACCATGTCCGCAAAAGCTCACAGCCCCTTTTAAACTCCTCCCGGGTATAATGGCGATTCATCCGTTTGAGTACCTCGTCGCTGCCGCTCTGGAGGGACAGATGAAAATGGGGGCAGAGAGTCCCAAGCTGGGCCAGCCCCTTCACAAACTCCTCCGTAATGATCCTGGGCTCCAAAGACCCCAGCCGGATCCGTTTCAGCCCCTCTATGCCGTCCAGCCGGGCCATAAGCCCAAGAAGGGGCTCCTTCTCCTAAAGGTCCTCGCCGTAAGAGCTTAGATGGATCCCCGTCAGCACGATCTCCATATATCCTAAGTCCACCAGCCCCCGGGCCTCCTTAAGAATCTCCTCCGGCCTCCTGCTTCTGATCCGCCCCCTTGTGTAGGGGATGACACAGTAACTGCAAAACTGATTGCACCCGTCCTGGATCTTGATAAACGCCCTGGTATGCTCCGATCCCCTTTTGATCCCCAGCCGCTCATACTCTTTTGCCCTGCTGATATCAATGAGATACTCCTCCCTCTTTAACTCCCTGCCTCCGAAATACTCCTCCAGGATCTTTACAAGCTCTGTCTTCCGGTCATTCCCCACAATGATGTCCACGGCCCAGTCCTCTTTCAGCCTGTCTCCCGCCGCCTGCGCGTAACACCCCACAGCCACCACCACGCTGTCGTGATTTCTCCTCTTTGCCCGGTGGAGCATCTGCCTGGACTTCCGGTCCGCAATATTGGTCACGGAACAAGTGTTGACCACATAAACATCCGCCATGTCCTCAAAATCCACGATCTCATACCCGGCCTCCTCCAGAAGCTGGGTCATAGCCTCCGTCTCATAAAAATTCACTTTACATCCCAGATTGCGCAGAGCTGCTTTCCTCATAAAATTCCTCCCTTTCGGCAAACTAACTATTGACTTTTCCCTCTCATTTCTGTACTATTTACATAGATCATTAACACTTAAGGAGGTTTTCCATGAAAACAGTACGTATTTCATTAAATTCCATTGATAAAGTAAAATCCTTTGTCAACGACCTGACAAAGTTTGATGTAGATTTCGACTTGGTATCCGGCAGATATGTAATCGACGCCAAATCCATCATGGGCATCTTCAGTCTGGACCTTTCCAAACCCATTGATCTGAACATCCACACAGAGAGTGAGGCCAGCGTGGAGGAGATCTTAGGCGTCCTCTCCCCCTATATCATCCGCTGAATGTAAGCATCAGGGCTGGAATTTCACATTCCAGCCCTTTTTCACCCTTTCCCCACGTCTTTCCACCTTCACTTTCCCATTGGGAGGCATAATCTTACCTGTAACCTTCCGTCAAGATCACATTCCCCCAGCCCCGTCTCGCAGCTGCACACTAGTACAGTCTTGCCTAAAGTCCGCTGAATAAATCACTCGCTATCAGCGCCCTCTGCACGTCTGCAAAGCTAGACGTAGGCACCACTGCGCCGTCGCTTCGCAGACGCACAGATGACACCGATAATTTGAGCCAAATGAAGGGCGCATAGCGGGCTATGTAACCTGAATTTGGCTCAAATATACCGCGAAGTGGGGCGCGCATCTGGCGGGAATGAATTTTCAAACACGCTCTAGGATCTCCCTCGTGTCCACAGCCGTTCTCACCATGTCGTCGATCTTCTCTGCCAGCTTCTCCTCTGACCGCCGGATCATCTTCACATTGGGCTTTGTCACCGGATGCTTTGCCACAAATATGGTGCAGCAGTCTTCAAAAGGCTCGATGGAAGTCTCATAGGTCCCGATCTTCTCCGCGATATCCACGATCTCCTGCTTGTCAAAGCCGATAACCGGCCGAAACACCGGCATGGTACATACCTCATTGGTGGCAGCCAGAGACTGGACCGTCTGGGAGGCCACCTGCCCGATACTCTCCCCCGTAATAAGCGCCAGGCACTCCGACTCCTTCCCGATCATCTCCGCGATCCGCATCATATACCGCCCCATGATGATGGTCAGCTCCTCATGGGGGCACTGGGCATAGATATACAGCTGGATATCCGTAACATTCACCACATGACGCCTCATGGGGCCGGAATACCTGGACACCAGCCTGGCCAGATCCACCACCTTCTGTTTCGCCCGTTCACTGGTGTAGGGCGGCGCGTGGAAATAAACCGCCTCCACCTTGACGCCCCTTTTGGCTGTCATATACCCGGCCACCGGACTGTCGATGCCTCCTGACAGAAGCAGCATGGCCCTGCCGTTGGTCCCCACCGGCATCCCGCCGGGCCCGGGGATCATCCGGGAATAGATGTTCACCATATTCCGCACTTCGACGTGGAGCATCACCTGGGGATGGTGTACATCCACCTTCATCTGAGGAAACGCGTTTAACACCGCCTCCCCCAGATCCCGGTTCATCTGCTCCGACGGCACCGGATACTTTTTGTCCGCCCTGCGGGAGTCCACTTTGAACGTCAGATTCTTGTCTGGGTACACCCGGTCCATATAAGCCACAACCTCCTTTTTCAGGTTGTCAAAATCCTTCTCCTCGATCTGAAACATGGGGCAGATCCAGGCAATGCCGAACACCCGCCCAAGCGCTGCCACAGTGTCCTCAAAATCGTACTCCCCCTTTGCCTCCACATAGATGCGGCCAAACTCCTTGGTCACCGCAAAGGCGCCGTCCACCTCCTTTAAGGCGTGGCGTATCTGCTTCATCAGGGCATCCTCAAACAGATACCGATTCTTCCCTTTGGTACCGATCTCCGCGTACTTAATCAAAAATGACTGATACAACATCATCTGCTCTTTTTGCCGTCCTCTCTTCCTAATCTTTAACCTTTCTCCTACCCTCTCCGGTATCTGCGAAGCACCGGCAAAAGCTCCTTCAAGACCTCAATGGCGTAGTCGATCTCTTCCTTCTTATTAAACAGTCCGAAGCTGAACCGCAGAGTGGCGTCCAAAAGCTCCGGCCGCACCCCGATCCCTTTCAGCGTCCCGCTGAGCCCGGGGTGATTGCTGGAGCAGGCCGAACCGGAGGACACGTAAATCCCCCTCTCCTCCAGGGCGTGGAGAAGCACCTCGCTGCGGATCCCCTCAAAGCTGACATTGACGATCTGGGGGGCGCTCTCCCGCCCTGGCCGGCTGTTGATCACACAGCCCTCCACCTCCCCAAGCCGTTCCATAAAGTGGGCTTTCAGTCCGTACAGGTAATCCACCTTGCTCTGATGGTCCCTGTAAATCTCCCGGACAGCAGCCCCCAGTCCCGCCACCCCAGGCACGTTCTCCGTACCAGACCGCATGCCTTTCTGCTGGCCGCCGCCATATATCAAAGGCCTCACCTTCGCCTTCTCGTCTATATACAGAAATCCCACACCCTTTGGCCCGTGAAGTTTGTGGCCGCTGACGCTGAGCAGATCAATGCCCTGGCGCTTTGGCCGTATCTCATACTTTCCGTAGGCCTGGATTGCATCCACATGGAACAAAGCCTGAGGCCGGCATTCCTTTATGACCTTCCCAATCTCCTCCACCGGCTCCACGGAGCCCACCTCATTGTTCACATACATCACCGACACCAGGATGGTGTCCTTTCGCAGGCTGTCCTTCAGCTGAGACAGGCTGATGTGCCCGTGGCCGTCCACCGGCAGGTAGGTGATCTCAAACCCCTGCTCTCCAAGAAAGCCCAGAGTATTGTACACCGACGAATGCTCCACATTGGTGCTGATGATGTGGCCGCCTCTGCGGCGGTTTGCCATAGCCCCTCCGATGAGGGCCATGTTGTTGGACTCGGAGCCGCCGGAGGTAAACACGATCTCCTTGTCCTGTACCTTTAAGGATTTGGCGATAACGCTTCTGGCCTCCCGGATATACCGCTCCGCCTCCACACCCTTTATGTGCCTGGACGCGGCATTTCCGTAATCCTCCGTCATGGTTTTCACCACAATATCTTTTACACAGTCAAACACCTTTGTGGTGGCTGAATTGTCAAAATACGCTTCCATTGTCAACTTCCTCTTATCCTTGCCAAACTTCTTTAATCCTGCAGGGGATGCCGTCTAACCGCCCAGGCTCCATCCGGTCAGTAATCACACTTTCAGCACCGCCTATTTTGCCATCTGCCACGTTGTCGTCAGTCAACGATGTATCAGCCTCACTATCTGGTCTCCAGCAGATACCCGATCACCGACATCACCATCAGCCCCGCCGTCTCCGTCCGAAGGATCCGCCTTCCAAGGGAGACGGCCCTGACGCCTGCGGACGCGGCCAAGGCGATCTCCTCATCCTCAAATCCGCCCTCCGGGCCGATAAAGATCCCCACATCCATGCCGGGACCGATACGTCCAAACTCCTGCCGCGTCCCGTCCATTCCCCTGGCGTGTTCAAAAGGGATCACCTTTACCTCAAACCCGCCGGCAAAAGTCAGCGCCTCCTTAAAAGACATCACCACCGTCACCTGGGGGATCACGCTTCTGCCCGACTGTTTGGCCGCGCTCTCGGCGATTTTGTTCCACCGCCTGACTTTTGCCTCTTCCTTCTTCTCATCCAGCTTCACCACCGCCCGCCGGGTAACTACCGGGATCACCTGGTACACACCCAGCTCCACCGCCTTCTGGATGATCAGCTCCATCTTGTCGCTCTTGGGAAGTCCCTGGAACAGATAAAGCCTGGCAGGCAGCTCTGTCTCTGCAGGTTTCTCCTCTAAAATATCCGCAATCACCCTGTCGCAGCCAATCTCCTTAAGCCGGCAGCAGTAGTCCCGCTCCTTCCCGTCGCTGACCATCACCTTATCCCCCGGCCTCATCCTCAGCACGTTGCGGATGTGGTTTACATCGCCTCCCGTGATGACGGCTTCACCCTGTTCGATCTGTCCTTCCTCAACAAAAAAACGGTACACTGCTTTACCTACAGCTTTCTGGCGGTAATGGACACCCATTCCCCCTGATATGTGGTCTCAATGATCTCCAGCTCCCGGTTGGAGGCAAGGGCCCTCTTCACGTCCTCCTCCTTGGTGTTGATGATGCCGGAAGTGATAAAGATGCCGCCCTTCTTTAAGTGGACGGGAATCTCCTCCTGCAAAAAGATGATCACCGGTGCCAGGATATTGGCCACTGCCACATCATAGCATCCGTACCCGGCCATGTCCTGAACTTCCTTGTCTTCAATAATATTTCCCTGAACCACCCGGAACTTTTCCGCTCCGATACCGTTTGCCTCAAGATTCTCCTTTACGGCCGCGATGGCGTTCTCGTCCAGGTCCGTTCCGAAGACCTGGCCGGCCCCCAGTTTTAAGGCCGCGATACCCAGGATGCCGCTTCCCGTCCCCACGTCCAGAACCTTAGCCCCGTCCGCCGCGTACTTTCGCAGCTGACGGATACACAGCTGGGTGGTCTCATGCTGCCCCGTTCCGAAGGCCGTCCCCGGGTCAATCTGGATTAGAAGCTTGTCCTCATGCCCCTCTGGCACCGGCTCCCAGGTAGGCTTAATCAAAATATCGTCCACAACAAAGGGTTTAAAATACTGCTTCCAGTTGTTGATCCAGTCCTTATCCTCCGTCTCCGACGCCTCCATGGTCCTGGCTCCCACGTCCACAAACCGGCTGATTTCGTCAAGCCCATCCTCAATCTCCTTCATGATGCGGTCCAGATCTGACACATCCTCCAGATAGAAGCTAACCCTGGCCACCCCGTCGTCAGGCCCCATGTCCGGCAGAATGTCGATAAACATACCCTTGGTCTCCGCCTCTGTCAGGGGAACCTTATCCTCAATCTCGATGCCCTCAATGCCGATCTCGTCAAACATGCAGCTGACCAGATCCACCGCGGCAGTGGTGGTGGTCAGCGTAAATTTATGCCACTTCATTCTTTTACTCTCCTGTCCTGTCGGCTGTTTCGCGTCCTGTCCCAGGCGCTGCCTTTGTGCCCTTCCGCCGCGAAAACAGCCGCCGAAAATGCTAGAAATTAATGCAACGATGTACTAGAGCGTGTTTGAAAATTGCTTTCTGACAGATGTGCGTCACAATTTGTGGGAGATTTGAGCCAAATGAAGGGCACATAGCGGGCTATGTAACCTGAATTTGGCTCAAATATACCGCGAAGTGGGGCGCGCATCTGGCGGGAATGAATTTTCAACCACGCTCTAGGAAAGCCCCCGCAGGTAATCCTCGATCCGGCAGTATTTGCCCCTTTCATTTCCCATAAGCTGAGGATCTCGGCACAGCATGATCCGCTCCCGGATGGACCCGAACCGTCTCTCGATCTGCCGGTATTTCTCCGCGTCCGGCACCCGTCTGAACCGGTTTCTGGCCGCCCCGTTGGTGCCCCGCACCTCGCACAGGGTACAGTTGTTCTCCTCCGTGTCGTAGACTACCATGTCAAACTCCCCGGTGGCAAGCTGCATCTTAAACACCTGATACCGGCCCGACAGCGCCTTCTCCGTCTCCATCAGCACCATCTCCTCCAGCATCCTCCCCCGCACCTCCATGAGAATGCGCTCGGCAAGTTCTCTCTTCTCCACCTGGCTTAAGGGGGCAAACCGATCCCCGTTGACCAGCTCCTGCACCAGTGTCTGTACCTGGCAGTACCGCATGCCCGGCTGGGTGAAGATCACCTTCTCTATAGGCTCCGTCCCCGGCCTGGTGGTCTCCGCCGGACACTCCACTACCAGGTCAAGGGCCACCAGAGCCTCCTTGATCTGAGCCAAATGGGCCTTGGTCAGCCCGTCCGCCTGCTCCTTCCGCATTTTCTCGTTGCGCATATTCCAGACTGCCAGGCGAAACTCGTGGAACGCCGGGTTGTCCGCAGCCACCAGAAGCAGGAAGTTTAAGTTCATGTCCTCCATGATCTGGTTCACCGCCCCGATCAGCTCCCCTGTGTCAAGAAGGGCCCGCAGGCTGGCAAACTGGCTCTTGTCCTTGCTCCCCGCAAGGGATCTCTGGATGTTGCGGCACACCGCGCTCTCGATATAATCTTTGGTGGAATCCCAGTCTTTAAACAGGGCAAAGGTCTCTTTGGCGTTGGATCCGTCCACTCTGGCCATGATCCCCGCCTCCCCGCCCTCGGTCCCCGACGGCCTGTTGGCCCTCAAAGTCCCTCCGTACCGGATATACTCGTCGATGCTGTCCGCCCCCAGAAGCCTGCTGTACTCCCTGAAAGGGATAAAGGTGGTTCTAACTGTCACGGCCCGGTCAAACAGCTCCTGACGCATGGTCAGGGCAAAGGCCAGGGAGTCTGTCCCTGTCAGCACAATGCGCATGCCCTGAGCCCCGTAGATATCCGAAAGAATAGCCGCGGAATCGATAAAGTCGTCCATCAGAGTGATCTCGTCAATAAACACATACCTGTATCCCCGCTGGTTCAGCCGCCGCAGATCCCGGTTCATCACCTCCATGTTGTCAGCCGCTGTGGTCTTGATGTAGGCCGCCCGTTTCGCCTCCTCCGGCTCCATATCCAGGATCGCCTGGCGTATCATGGTGGTCTTCCCCGTTCTGCGAAGGCCGCAGACGATACACACCCGCTCCCCGCCGTCTCCGGACAGATACCCGGAAAGCTCTTTGTAGCAATCCCGCTTCCGATTGCTCTGGATGTTGGACGCCATGGCAAGGAGCTCCTCGCCCACGATCACATTGGTCTCATAGTCCGGCTCCGGAAACGCCATGACTCCGGCCCCCCGGCCCCTGCCGCCCGAAGAGGCCCTCTTGGCTCCCTTGGCCTTTTGGTTCAGTTCCTTTAACCTCTGCTGCAGCTCCTTGCGCCTGGCGATCTGGTCCTGAACCTCCTCCAGCTCCTCCTCCCGGATATACTGGCTCTTTATCTTCCCGTTCTCCGTCCACTGACGGTAGTACCGCGTCTTCCCGTGAATGTTTTTCTTCGAAATGTACCCTACAGGCAGCTCCCCTATCTCCTGCTCCAAAATCTCCTGCTCGCTCATCTCATCTGCTGCCCCTGTCTCTCTGGTTAGATCATCCATCTTTGCCCTAACACCTCCATTCTCTCATGAGATTGTAACCTATATAGTTCTCCCTTGTCAACAGGTTACGCCCATAAACTTCCGATTCCTGTATTTTCCACCTTAAAATTCTTTTTTTCTGCAATAAAAATCCCTGTTCCCGCATTATTCTATTGAACGGGTGAAAACAAATTTTGTTCCACCGGAATCCTGAAAGCGCAACTGTAGACTATATTCAATAAACAATATAATTTTTCGAAATTCCTGCTGCATTACACATTACGAGACTCAATCACACTTTTTTGGGAATCCGGGAAAACAAAAGGACAGACCGGCAGGCCTCTGATCAGGGCCTGCCGGTTTGTTTTTGTCTTTATGTGACAATTCTGGGCTAAGGCGTTATATCAATCGTATTAGATCTGGCTTTTACTTAGATTAACCTGGATAACCCGGGACTTTGATTTCGTCATATTAGGTGTATAATTGAGTGAGCAAGGGGCGGGGATTGTCGTGGGGCCAGTCAAAGAAGGGAAGGATGGTCTTGTAGGCGCTGCTGTCATTAACTTCCATCCCGATCTCCAAAAGCTTTTTATCCATCATTTGGTCATCCTCTTTTAAAGCCGTTAAATCTACAATATCAAACTTGATATTTAAAACTTTCTTCAGAGTATGATAAATCAAAAAAATATGATTCCTATCCCTATCTCACCATAGCCCCGTCAGCCCCCACCCGATATCCGTCAGGCGTGGTGGTATTGGTCAGAAGCGCCCCATACGTCCCGTCCGATGAGCCGTTGAAATAGTAGGCTTTCCCACCTATGATCTGCCATCCCACTCTCATGGCGCCCAGGCTCCCGTCGTCTACCGGATTCAGATAGTACCGGTACCCGTCCTTGTCCAGCCACCCGGTTTTCAGATGTCCTCCCTCATTAAAATAGTACCACCGGCCGTCAATACAGGCCCATTCATCGGCAGGCCATGACCCGTTATCGAACCGATACCACCATCCGTCCGGCGTGTATCTCCAGCCTCTGTCATAGGGGCCTCCCCGATAGGCCGGTCCCCATGATTCGTCGCTTTCATAATTCCAACTGCTTACCATATACTCTCCTGGCCCGGCCCCCTTAAATCCCGGATAATCATAGACATCGATCCCACCAGGTCCCTTTGCCTTTACTTTTGCCATGGCCGTTACAGGACCCCATAACAACATCCCTGTTCCCATCACCACAACAAACACAGCCGCCGCCCTCCGCAGCCATGAATACATTCTGTCTTTTCTTTCCATCATATTTTCCCATACCTTCCTTTTGTTTCTTGTCATTTCCTGTAACTGCGATAACCTTTTTATCAACCCTTTCATCTCTTCATAACCGCGTCAACCCCCTCGATCACAGCCCCCCGGGAACCCGTCCTCTCCCTGGCGCCCAGCCCCGCTATGGGTGTCCCGCCCGGCGAACCCACCCCGGCTGTCAACACAGCGGGATGGCGTCCTGTCGCCAGCTGCATCTTCCCGGTTCCCGCCACCATCTGGCTGGCCAGCTTATAGGAAAGCTCCCTGGACAGCCCGTGAAGCACCGCCCCGTCGCTCAAAGCCTCGATAAACATAGCCGCGAAAGCCGGGCCGCACCCGCTTATGGTCCCGGCGATCCCTAAGTGTTCTTTGTCCACAACCTCCACCATTCCCATGGAGGAAAATAATTCCCTCACAGTCCCAAACTCCTCCTCTGTAAGGGAATGCCTCTCCTCGCACAGGATGATCCCCTCCCCCACAGCCACCGGCGTGTTAGGCAAGGTGCTTAAGTGATGGGTTCCCGGAAGCAGAAACTCCTCATACTTCTCAAAGGTCAAATTAACCGCCACAGAGATCAGCACCTTCCCCTTAAGAATGTCCCGTACAGGGGACAATACCTCCTCCACCAGATACGGTTTCACCGCCACAATGACCACATCCGACTTTTCCACCGTTTCCCTTACTGTCTCACACCCATGGATTCCATATCGCCCTGCGTTATCCCTCAGCTTGTCCTGATTTCCGGCACAGGCATAAATCCTGTCCGGCTCTAGGGCCCCTCCCCGTATCATACCCTCTGCCATAGCCTGGGCCATGTTTCCGAAGCCGATAAAACCTACTTTAATTTCTTTCATAATCTATTGCCTCCTTCACTCTTAGCGTCCCTGGATACCTGCTTTTGAATACAACACCTGAATTTTCGTATTTATCTCATCAGATGACAAGATTTCTCTCAATGCAGTTACAAATAGATCAACTTTCTTTTCCCAATTTTATCTACAATCTTAAATGCTTTTTGCAATATTCTCATCTAAAACAGCATGGAATCCATGCATACCTATTACTCCATCTGAAAACGGATGCAGATTAATGTCTCTCACCACAACAGCTCTGTAATTCCTCTCTTCTTCTTTACCAGCCTCCTTATTACACTCGCTTTCTATTTTCATAAAAATTCGGGATAGATCGCCTGCCCTCTGGCTTCTCGCTGATTCGCTTAGATACATTGCACTTGACAGATGTGCCGCAAATAACAGATAATTCTTTTTATTCCCTTTGATTTTATATACTATGTATTGTTTTTCTTTCTGTAAGCAAAAATCTCCATTTTCAAGACCTTTTTGTCATCAGCCTCTCCAACAGATGCGAAATATCTAAATTTTCCGCCTCTGCAGCTATAGCAATATCAATCTGATTTTCGTTTATAAGTTCCGCAAGTTCCTGAACCAGATTTTTTTCTGAATATTCCAAAATATACACCTTATCTACACCACCTCCCAATGTTAACTTCTTAGCTCAATATACAAACTGCTTCCTCGCCCATGGATAGGAAAGCACTCGATCCCGAATGCTTTCCCATCATCACACCATCTATGTTACTTAAACAACCCTTTCTTCTTATGTCCGCCCTCTTCCTTAGGCGTCCTGCCGTTCATCAGATCATCGTACCGCCGCAGAGCCTCCCTCTGCTCCTCGTTCATCCGCTCCGGCACCTGGACCACCAAAGTCACATAGTGGTCGCCACGCACCGCCTTATTCCGAAGAGACGGCACGCCCTTGCCTTTCAGCCGCACCTTGGTATCGGTCTGCGTCCCGGCCTTCACCTCGTACTCCACCTCCCCGTCCACGGTCTTGATGCGGACAGGTCCGCCAAGAGCCGCCACGGCGAATGAGATGGGCACGGTAGAGTAAATGCTGGTCTCCCTGCGGACGAACACCGGATGCTTGGACACCACGGCCTCCACCAGCAGATCTCCCCTCTCTCCGCCATTGCTCCCAGGTTCTCCGGAACCTGCCATGCGGATACTCTGCCCGTCGTCGATGCCTGCGGGGATGGTGATCTTCAGCTTCTTCCTCCTGGTAATATACCCTGTTCCCCGGCAGTCAGGACACTTCTCCCGGATCACCCTGCCCGTGCCGCCGCAGTCCGGACAGGTTTGGACATTCTGCACCGTGCCGAACATGGACTGCTGGGTGTACATGATCTTGCCCTTGCCGTTGCACTTGGAGCAGGTCTCCGGCGAAGTACCGGCTTTTGCCCCTGTGCCGTGACAAGAAGCACACTCTTCCTTGTAGTTAATATCAATCTCTTTCTCACAGCCGAAGATAGCCTCCTCAAAGGTGATCCTCACGCTGGTCCTCACATTAGCGCCCCTCATGGGGCCGTTATACCTGGAACTGCTTCTGGAGCGGCCGCCGCCGAAAATATCCCCAAAAATATCTCCGAAAATATCTCCCATATCCGCGCCGTCGAACCCGCCGAAACCGCCAAACCCGCCGAAGCCGCCGCCTCCGCCTGCGCCGCCGTCAAAGGCCGCGTGGCCGAACTGGTCATACTGCTTTCTCTTCTCGCTGTCGCTGAGCACGCTGTAGGCCTCGGAAGCCTCCTTAAACTTTTTCTCTGCCTCCGTGTCTCCCGGATTGGCATCCGGATGATATTTCTTTGCCAGGACTCTGTACGCCTTTTTGATCGCCGCGTCATCCGCGTTCTTTGGGACGCCCAGGACTTCGTAGTAATCTCTCTTGCTCTCTGCCATACTGGTCTACCTTTCCGATCTCCAAACATCACAGAAAAGTGCTGTACTGCTACAACACTTTTCCGCAATATATAGTGGGAACCCCGAACTTTGCCGCGCCGCGTCCGGGTAGCGAATGGTTACCCCACGGTTCATGGGAAACGATTCTTTATACTTCCCTGAAATCTCCGTCAATCACATCGTCATCCGGCTGCTGTGCCGCCCCGTTGCCTTCTCCTGCTCCCATATCCGGGCCTGCCGCTCCGGCGCCTGCTCCTGCTGCCTGAGCCTGCTCATACACCTTGGCGAACAGCGCCTGAGCGCTTGTCATCAGCTTCTCCTTGCCTGCCTTGATATCCTCCACCTGGGCGTCGGTCATCTCCTCAACAGGAGCCCGGTTGATGGCTTCCTTCAACGCATTCAGGTCCGCTTCCACAGCAGCTTTGTCGTTAGCGTCAATCTTATCTCCTACATCTGCCAGAGCCTTCTCGGTCTGGAATACCATGGAATCCGCGTCATTTCTCGCGTCGATGGCTTCCTTGCGCTTTCTGTCCTGAGCCTCATACTCCGCCGCTTCCTTCACAGCCTTCTCAATGTCAGAATCAGACATGTTGGACCCGGAGGTAATGGTAATATGCTGCTCCTTGCCTGTTCCCAGATCCTTGGCAGATACATTTACAATGCCGTTGGCATCAATATCAAAGGTAACCTCGATCTGGGGAACGCCTCTCCTTGCAGGCGGGATCCCGTCCAGACGGAACTGACCTAAGGTCTTGTTGTCCCGGGCAAACTGTCTCTCACCCTGCACCACATGGATATCCACAGCAGTCTGGTTGTCAGCCGCGGTGGAGAAAATCTGGCTCTTCTTGGTGGGAATGGTGGTATTCCTCTCGATCAGTCTGGTGGCCACGCCGCCCATGGTCTCAATGGACAAAGACAGCGGGGTAACATCAAGAAGAAGGATATCCCCTGCGCCGGCGTCGCCTGCCAGCTTGCCGCCCTGGATGCCCGCGCCGATGGCAACGCACTCATCCGGGTTCAGGCTCTTGGATGGCTCATGTCCGGTCAGCTGTTTTACCTTATCCTGAGCCGCGATCATACGAGTGGAACCGCCTACCAGAAGCACCTTGCCAAGCTCGGAGGCCGTAATGCCCGCGTCCTTCAAAGCGTTCTGTACAGGAATAGCCGTTCTCTCGATCAAGTCATGGGTCAGCTCGTCAAATTTCGCCCGGGTCAGATTCATGTCCAGATGCTTTGGCCCCTCATTGGTCGCGGTAATGAACGGAAGGTTAATATTAGTAGTGGTGGCGGTGGAAAGCTCCTTCTTGGCCTTCTCCGCAGCCTCTTTCAGTCTCTGGAGAGCCATCTTGTCGCCGGACAGATCAACTCCTTCCGCTTTCTTAAACTCGTCGATGAGCCACTGGGTAATGCGGTTGTCA
>ERZ779624.398-NODE-398-length-13995-cov-5.787159_pt1 | contig 13995 bp, 8 predicted proteins | sample MGYA00514190_ERZ779624 | MGnify/ENA primary metagenome ERZ779624 (study PRJEB29562, sample SAMEA4376706) | mouse gut metagenome | isolation source: Cecum | study: EMG produced TPA metagenomics assembly of the A DSS colitis mouse model was used to assess the... | reverse complement strand
CCTTCTAAAAGCCTTCCAGGGTGGCTGTGTGCAGGCTCGGGATATCAAGTATGATACTGATATTGCCGTCGCCGAGGATCGTACAGCCGCCGATGCCGTAATTCTTCAGTTCAAAGCAGTTCAGGAAAGCAGGGAACGGTTTCACCACTACCTGCTGTTCTCCGATCAGGTCGTCTACGAACAGACAGAAGGAATGATCGCTGGTCTCTACCCAGATCAGGATACCGTCTTCCGGACGGGTCACCTCTGTCTCGATGCCGTAGAACTGATGGAGCCGGACGATGGGATAGAAGCCGCCGATGCGTTCCACCATCTCATTGCCGTTTTCATCATAGATGATCTCCTCAGCCGTGATCTTGAAGGACTGGCGGATATTGGCGATGGGGATCGTGAAGATCGAACGCCCTACCGTCACCTTCATGCCGTCCATAATGGAGAGGGTCAGAGGAATCTTGATGGAAAATGTGGTTCCCTTTCCTTCTTCGCTGGTCAGAGAGACGACTCCGCCGACGCTTTCCACGTTCTTCTTCACCACGTCCATGCCCACGCCTCTGCCGGAAAATTCCGTGACGGTCTGGTTGGTGGAGAAGCCGGGCAGCATAATCAGTCCAAGCGCTTCCTTTTTCGTGTATTCGTTCTCCGGCTTTACAAGGATTCCCTTTTCCTTTGCTTTGGCAAGGATCTGGTCGGGATTCATACCCTTTCCGTCGTCGGCAATGGAGATAATGACCTCATTGCTTGTATGGGTAGCGGAGAGCACGATCTCTCCCTGAGGATTCTTGCCGGCGGCGATACGTTCGTCCGCCGTGTCCTCGATGCCGTGGTCCATGGAGTTGCGGACCATATGCATGCTCGGGTCCTGGATGCTGTCCACGATGGTCTTGTCGACTTCCGTATCCTCTCCGATCAGAGTGAGGCGCACATCTTTGTCCAGCTTCTGCTTCATGTCGCGGACGATACGGTTCATCTTCTGGAAAACGCCGGAGATGGGAACCATTCGAAGGGACATGGCAAGATCCTGCAGGTCGTCTGTCAGCTTGCGCAGCTGACGGGCGGATTTCATGAAATTATCATAGCTGTCACGGTTCAGCTGATCCAGCTCCGGACAGGAAGTGACCATGGATTCCGTGATGACGATCTCACCTACGATATCCATCAGGTCATTTAATTTCGTCAGATTCACACTGATCAGATTCTGCTTGACCGGTGCATTGGTGGGAGCCGCGTTCTGCGGAGCCTCCCTGTGCTCCGGTGCGGGAGCGGGCGCGGCGCCTGCGGACGGAGCCGCTTCCTGAACCTTTGGAGGCTCGGGCTCCGGCTGGGGAACCATGACCAGTTCATAGGAGCGGATGTGCCCCTGAGACTTCAAAAGGTCCTCCGCTACAGCGGCCGTTTCTGCACTGTCGAAAGCGAGATAGAAACCATCCTCAACGATGACCGCGCAGGTCTCGGGATTGGAATCCATATCGGAAGGATAATGACGGAAATCCACGTCGCATTCCTTCAGGGAATTGACGATCATGAACGCGCGCAGATTCTCCATGCCGATGCCCTCGTCAAGGAATACATGCAGGAAACATACGGCGCTGCCGTCCGCCGGAAGATTTTCCGCGGAGGTCATGCTGTCCGGCGCCGATGCCTGCCCCTTCGGGGCTGCGTCGGCCGGGGCCTCCGGTTCCTCTGAAGCGGTTCCGCTGATTTTTTTCAGGAACTGGTTGATCTCAGAAGCGAAGGAATCCATATCGGTATCCAGGGGTTCCCCGTTCTCCACCTTCTCTACCTGTCCCCGTAAGCAGTCCTCGGAACGGAACATCAGATTGAACAGCTCTTTTTTGTGTTCCGGATCCAGAGAATCGATGCCCTTGTCGCGAATATAGAAGAACAAATCTTCTATATGATGTGCGATACTCGCAAGGGAACCAAACTCCATCATAGCGGAGGAACCCTTGATCGTATGCATGATGCGGAAGATCTCGTTGACGTCATCCGTAGAGAAGTCGCCGATCTTCTCGTCAGCCATCAGCATCTCGTCCAGTCGGTCCAAAAGGGAGTTTGTTTCGAAAAGGTATGTATCAAGCATACCTTCCATGCCATTATCCATTCTGTTACACCACCTATCTTTTTAAATGTTATGCATAAAAACCAAACAGTCTGTGGCAAGACGCGGCAGACTGCAACACACTTATAATGATTTATCGGCGGAAAAAAGAGATAGATAAGTTATTATTTGAAAAAAACCGTCGATATTAAAATATTATGATGTATTTTTTATAGGAACCGGTTATGAAAAAAAAAAAATCGCCGAAGTAATATAAAAGAGTGTGCGGAAACAGTATGAAGACAGCGTCTGGATTGCCCTCTCCTCAGACGGATCGGATTCATATAAAACTCACGCTTAAAACCCCTACAGAGGCCACTCAAAATTTCAAGGAGGAGCAACAAATGAAGAATTTGAAAGTAGGCAAGAAGTTTTTACTGGCTTTCGGCCTGATCCTGGCTATGTTCCTGATCGCCGTGGTTTCCGCCGGAGTCGGGATCCGAAGATCCAAGGCCAGCTACCGGAGATTTTACGAGCAGGAGTATGAAGCCATCACCAGCATCTATCAGATGCAGGTAAGTCTTCAGGAAGGATTAAAAGAACTCTTGCTGGCGGTCGTGGAGTCCGACACGGAGGAGACAAAACGGATGGTGCAGAGTGTGAACGAGAACCTGCAGAATGTCCAGACTCAGCTTCAGAACATCTATAACGTGTACTCGGGGGATGTATCTTTGCTGAAAAACTTTGAGACCATGATGACGAATAATAAACCTGTAAGGGAGCGGGCCATCGAGGCTGCCAGCAGGGGTACAAAGGAAGGAAACGAGGAGGCCCAGCAGATCATTCTGGAGGAGTATAATCCGGTGGTAGAGCAGTATGTGGCCGTTCTGCGCCAGGCGTTCCAGAATATGGAGCAGGAGAGCAACACCCGGTATGAGGAAGCCATGGAACTGCTGGATTATCTTTATGCCATCTCGGTACTGATCGCGGCAGTGGCCTTTATCCTAACCTGCTTCATCGCTCTTAATCTGACCAAGGGTGTCCTTACTCCGGTCAGGAAGCTGGAAGCGGTCATGAAAGAGGTTGTGAAGGGTAACCTTTCTGTGAATGTGGATTACGAGTCAAGGGATGAGTTCGGCGAGATGGCCAGCTACATGCGGGAGATGACCACAGGGATCGCCGCGATCATCAAGGATATCGAGAGGATCCTTACGGCGATGGCTGGCGGCGATTTTGCGGCCAGGTCTACAGACAGGGACAAATATATTGGAGATTACAAGAAGATCCTTCAGGCCATGATCGGCATTAAGAAGGCATTGAACACAACCATGACCACGTTGAACCAGTCCGCGGACCAGGTAGCCTCCGGTTCGGATCAGGTTTCCTCCGGAGCCCAGGCCCTGTCTCAGGGCGCTACGGAGCAGGCCTCTTCCGTGGAAGAGCTTGCCGCGTCCATCGACGATATCTCCAACCGCATTAACGAGAACGCCCGGGGCGCTGAGGAGGCCAGCAAGAAGTCGGATACGGTCAGCGAGATCGCGGCGGAAGGAAACCGCAGGATGCAGGATATGCTGACAGCCATGGCGGATATCAGCAACTCTTCCGGAGAGATCGGAAAGATCATCAAGACCATTGAAGATATCGCGTTCCAGACCAACATCCTGGCCCTCAACGCGGCTGTTGAGGCGGCAAGGGCGGGAAGCGCGGGCAAGGGCTTCGCGGTTGTTGCCGACGAGGTGCGGGATCTGGCAAGCAAGTCCGCGGAGGCGTCTAAGAACACGGCTGTTCTTATTGAGAACTCCCTTTCTTCTGTGGAGAACGGCAGAAGGATCGCCGATGAGACTGCCGGGGCTTTGGAGAAGGTAGTTACAGGAATCCAGGAGGCTACGGATATGATGGATGCCATTGCCAGGGCTTCCAGGGAGCAGGCTGACGCCATCACCCAGATCACTGTTGGGATCGACCAGATCTCCAGCGTGGTCCAGACCAATTCCGCCACTTCCGAGGAGAGCGCCGCGGCCAGTGAAGAGCTGTCAAGCCAGGCTCAGATCATGAAGGATTTGGTGAGGAAGTTTAAGCTTGACAAAGATCTTGGTTCCGCGTCGGCGATCCGCTGAGCGGCGGATTTGCAGATTTTTAGATTAACAGATGGACGGATAGGCAGGTTGGGGGACCTGCCTGCCGGTCTGTCTGATTTCCGTTTGCCGGGGGATATTCGCCAAAAGGCGATTTTCCGAAAAAGAGGCACAAGGCGGGAAAAGGACATATACTAATAACAAGCATAACAAGCGGACCTAAAGAAAATTGAGGAGAATAGATGTCATGAAGCAGAGCATAAAACAACAGGTCTTAATACGGGTGGCTCTTATTTTTATAGTAGTCATCGTGAGCGGGATCGTAACATTGAGCGGCATGAAGAGGGTTCGGCTCTCCAGCAAGTCTACGGAGCAGGCCACTCAGATCCATGCCCTGGTTTTGACAGCGGAGAAAGCCCATTACGGGTGGGTGGAAAACTTGTGCTCTGCTGTTGCTCTTGGCACGGAGTTTACAGGGAGCACCGACTATAAAACCTGCGTTCTGGGCAGCTGGATCTATGGCCCGGAGCTTGAGGAAGTTGAGGATCAGCGGATCCATCAGCTGGTCCGGGAGATGCAGCCTATCCATCAGGCGATCCACGAGTCGGCGGAGAAGATCCTGTCCGTGAACAAGACGGATCCCCAGGAGGCCCGCCGCATGTATCAGGAAGAAACCAGAGCCAATGTGGATAAGCTGGTGGCCCTTTTGGAGCAGGTGGGAGCCATTACGGAGGAACAGGTGAGCGCCAACCAGACGGATCTGGTGGACTGGGTCTTTCGGACCGAGGGGATCTCTGTCTTTACGGTGGTGGTGATCCTGATAGTCAGTATTTTGCTGGTGGTTTACGTTATAGGCAAGATCGTGAATCCTATCCAGATGATCACAGAGTCCAGCAGAGGTATGGCGGAAGGGAAACTTGATTTCCAGATTGACGTAAAAAGCAAAGACGAGGTGGGACAGCTGGCCGAAAGCCTTAACACCTCGGTAAAGAACCTGAGACTTTATATTTCCGACATCGCCATGATCCTCCAGCAGATGGCAGAGGGGAACCTGGCGGCGGAAAGCCATATTGAGTATGCCGGTGAGTTTGTGCAGATCCAGAAGGCCATAGAGATCATCGGCCGGGAGCAGAGCAGCATCATGGAGCAGATTCACGCCTCCTCCAGCCAGGTGGACGCGGGAGCCAGCCAGGTGGCCACAGGGGCTCAGAGTCTGGCCCAGGGTTCCACGGAGCAGGCCTCCGAGGTGGATAACCTGCTTCACATGATCGAGCAGATCACGGATCAGATCGACAGTAACGCGGACAGCGCGGCCATCACCACTGAGGAGGCGGATAAGATGAGCCGTCAGATCACGCTGTGCAACGGGCAGATGGAGGAGATGGCGCAGGCCATGAGCCAGATCAGCGCCTGCTCCGGCGAGATCCAGCACATTATCAAGACCATCGACGATATCGCGTTCCAGACCAACATCCTGGCTCTGAACGCGGCTGTGGAGGCCGCCAGGGCCGGAAGCGCGGGCAAGGGCTTTGCCGTGGTTGCCGACGAGGTGCGCAACCTGGCTGCCAAGAGCGCGGACGCGGTGAAGGAGACCACGGAGCTGATCGAAAAGACGCTGCGCATGGTGGACACCGGTTCCAGGCTTACGGGCGTGACAAAGGATTCCCTTTCCTCGGTGGTAAACGGGGCGGATATGGTCACAGGCCAGATCAAGGTGATCTCTGAGGCGTCCAAGGATCAGAAGACAGGGATCAACCACATTAAGGACAGCATCTATCAGATCTCCACCGTGATCCAGTCCAACTCCGCCACGTCGGAGGAGAGCGCCGCGGCCAGTGAACAGCTGGCAGGCCAGGCACAGGTGTTAAAATCTCTGATCGGAAGATTTAAACTGAAAAGACGGTGAGATATGAGAAACTTCCAGGAACGACGGCCGGACCGCGGGGGAGAAACAGGTGACAGACCCAGGGTTCTGCCGCTGTTCCTGATGCTATAAAAAACAAAACACAAAAAGTTAGAAATGCAACGAAGGGAGAAAGTCATGTCAAACAGTATTAAGAATCTGAAGGTTGGCCTTAAGCTGTATGTCCTGGTGGGAATTGCTTTGGCCTCAATGCTGGCGCTTGTCATATCAGGCGTCATACTTATGGGTAACATTAACAAGGCCACGGATATCATCGCGGTTAAGTGGATGCCCAGCTGTACCTTATCCAACCAGATGGACACGTCCCTGTCCAAGGTCAGGCTGTATAAGACCACGGCGGTGACCGGCAGGACCGACGAGGAGGTTCAGACCAACATAGATAAGGTGGAAGCCGAGGTAGCCAAACTGGACGGATATATCAGCCAGTACGGCGGTTTTGTCACCACCACCGAGGGGCGGCGGCTCTACGAGGCTCTTCAGACCGCGTGGAATGCCTATAAGCAGGTAGATACCAAGGTTATGGACCTGGCAAGAGCCGGCGAGCTGGAGGAAGCAGAGGTCCTGTTAAAAAGCGACGAGGGCACCAAGGTTTACAATGACGTGACCCTGGCCTTTAACAACCTGTCCGATTTTAATACACAAGGCAGCGAGGACGCCCATGCGGACAGCACTGCTACTTACAAGAACGCGCTGGTGATCATGATGGTCATGCTGGCAGTATCCACCATAATCGGCGTGATCTTTTCCATGCTGATCATCAAGAGCATCCGCATTCCTGTGGCAGAGCTTGAGAAGGCCGCGGTTGAGATGGCCCAGGGCAATCTGGATGTGGATATCACATACGAGGCGAAGGATGAGCTGGGCGTGCTTGCGGCTCAGTTCAGAGAGGTTATCAGAAAGTTACATGCCATTGTCAATGATGAGAAGCAGTTTATGGCAAAGATGGCTGCCGGCGATCTGACCGTGGATTCCATTTGTCCCCAGGAGTATATAGGCACCTTTGACGCCATCCTGAAATCCTTCCGCACCATTGCCAGACAGATGAACGACGCCATGACAAAGATCAGCGAGAGCAGCGAGCAGGTTTCCAACAGCGCGGACCAGGTATCCTCAGGAGCCCAGGCTCTTTCCCAGGGCGCCACGGAGCAGGCAAGTTCCATTGAGGAGCTGGCGGCTACGATCAACGATATTTCCGACAGGATCAAGGAGAACGCGGAGAACGCCAAGGTTGCCAACGTGAAGGTTAACGCTGTAGGCGAGAACATGAATCTGAGCAATGCCAAGATGCAGGATATGATCCAGGCCATGAGCGATATTAACAACAGCTCCAGTGAGATCGGAAAGATCATCAAGACCATTGAGGATATCGCGTTCCAGACCAATATTCTGGCGCTGAACGCAGCGGTGGAGGCAGCCAGAGCGGGAAGCGCGGGCAAGGGCTTTGCCGTGGTTGCCGATGAGGTGCGCAACCTTGCCAGCAAGAGCTCCGAGGCCTCTAAAAATACGGCTGCCCTTATTGAGAATTCCATCAAGGCAGTGCAAAACGGCACCGAGATTGCCAGCGAGACGGCCAAGACTCTGGTTCAGGCTGTGGACGGGGTGAAGGAGGCCACAAAACTTGTGGACAAGATTTCCGAGGCAAGCTCCAATCAGTCCGCGGCTATCTCCCAGATTACCCTTGGCATTGACCAGATCTCCAGCGTTATCCAGACCAACTCCGCCACGGCTGAGGAGAGCGCGGCTGCCAGCCAGGAGCTGTCCAGCCAGGCGCAGCTGATGAGAGAGCAGGTAGGCAAATTCCGTCTGAAAGCCACCAGCGGCAGCAGTTTTTCTTTACCGGAACCTGCGTCGGCTCCAATGCCTGTAAGTTCATACAGCCAGCCGGAGGAGGAGTACCCGAGCTACGAGAGGACATCAACGCCGGATCCGGCTCCTTCCTTTAGTTCCTACTCTTCCAATGATAAGTATTGAGTGAGAACGACAGGAAAGACAGGGTGACATAAAAAGACTTCGGGATCTTGGTTCCGAAGCCTTTTTTGTGGGGACTACTTGATTGTTCTTGACGGGTGGGAACCATATCAAGTATAATTACTCCACATGAAAATATCATAATGAATGTAGAAAAGAGGAGCATGACAGTGAGACAGTTTTTTGGTATGAGCCAGAGAGGGAATCTGAAGGAAGCAGTCCAGGGGCTGGCAGATCCTCAGCTTATTATGCTGATGTCCAATGGCAACCAGTTTGAGGAACATGTGGAGGAGCTGGAGCGTCTCTTTCCCAATGTGCCCAGCATCGGATGTATCGGAATGTGCTATGATACCAGAGTAGCGGAGTCAGGAGTGGGCGTGGCGGCCTTTACAGGAGGTGTGGTTGCCGCGGCCAATGTGCTGGAGCAGGTGTCCTTGATGCCTGTAAAGTATATCCGGCGTCTGGAGCTGGATCTGGGAAAGGTGAACGCCTCGGAGCAGGATACGGTGTGTATTGATTTTTGTTCCGGCAATGACGCCTGTGTGCTGAATACCATACATACTGCCCTGCGGCATCGGAATGTTTCTCTGGTGGGCGGAACCGGGGACGGAGGCAGAGTGTCTGCCAACGGCAGAGTCTATAAGGACTCCGTGGCCTATGCCATTGTAAAGAATCAGAACGGCAGAGTGAAGGCGTACAAGGAAAATATTTACCGGAGGATGGATGAGCACCGGTTTATCGCTTCTGACACGGATAAAGGCAGGTATATCATGGGATCTCTTAACGGGAAACCGGCCAGACAGGTGTACCAGGATATCCTCCATGTGACGGAGCAGCAGATCCAGACGCAGACCTTTAAGAATCCTTTTGGCAAGATCAACGGGGACGACACATGCATCATATCCATCAAGGAGGTGGATGGAAACGCCCTGGCGTGCTTTCGGCAGGTCAATGATTCCGATGTGTTAAGCCTTCTGGAACTGGGGGATTACCGGGCTATTGTGAGGGAGACCATCGAGAAAATCAGCCGTGATTTCCCCAGACGCTCAGCCATTTTTTCCATTAACTGCCTTTTTAGGTATAAACTGTTCAATGAGAACGGATATATGCAGGAGTATCTGGGGGAGATGGGTTCTCTGGGGGACCATGCGGGGCTTGTTGGATATGGGGAACACTTTAATAACCAGTTTGTCAATCAATCCATGACTTGCGTGGTATTTGAATAAAAGGGGGTGAGGACTTGCTGTTTTACAGAGATAAGGACGGAAAGAAAGGAAAGAAGCAGGGCCAGGAGAAGGACTTGTACCCGGTTTTGTATGTAATGGACAGCTTAAAGGAGTACCATACGGATCTGGTCCACAAGGAGGTGGAGTCTCTCCAGGAGTTAAGTTTGGTGGGCAGTTCTTTTGACAGTGTTCTTGGGGAGACTAAGCGGTTCCAGGAGCAGCTGGAGAATATGGGAGAGAATTTTTCCAGTGTCACTGAGGCCACGGAGCAGTTTGCCGCGGTGAGGGATGAGATCGCCAGGTCTGTGGGGCAGGCCCAGAACGAGGTGGAGATCTTAAAGACCAGCTCCCTGGAAGTGGAGGCCCACTTCGGCGAGATGGGCAGTACCTTTGGGGCGCTGCAGGAGTCCGTGGAGCAGATCAAGCAGAGGATGAGCCGGATCGTGTCCATCGCGGACCAGACCAACATCCTTGCCATCAACGCGTCCATCGAAGCGGCCAGAGCCGGTGAGAAGGGCAAGGGCTTTGCCGTGGTGGCGGTGGAGGTGAAAAAGCTGGCGGATCAGATCAAGGATCTGGCGGCGGAGGTGGATTCTGACATCAAGAACGTGGAGCGGGGCACGGATAAGCTAAGCGACAGCATCGATACTTCCAGGCAGGCCCTGGGGGACAGCATCGGGAAGGTGCAGGAGACCTATGAGATGTTTGACCAGATCACCCAGGCGGCGGAGGGAGCCACGTCGGTGCAGGCCCAGATCACCGGGGTCATCGGCGAGTCCAGATCAGCCCTGGACAGTCTTTGCGGGTTTTTTGACAAGATGAGAGGACAGTATCAGCAGGTGGTGAAACACATCACTCAGGCCAGCAAGCTGGGGACTACCAAGAGCGCCATGTTTGAGGATATTGACAACCTGATGGCCCAGATCCGGCCTATCATCAAGGAATAAAAAGAAATTTTTTTGCAAATTCCGCATAGGAAAGACAAATGTTGCTGGACAAAAGGACTTTCATATGGTATAATCGAAACACTTTATCTGACTAAATTATCAGAGAGAGGGGTTCCGGGAGCAGGCTTCCCGAAGGATGCGCAGCCGGGACCAACAAAAAAAGGAGGAACAAGGAATGAAAAAAAGATTACTTAGCCTGACATTGGCAGCGGCTATGACGCTCTCCCTGGCAGGCTGCCGCGGGAACGCCACGGCAGATACTACCGCGGCGGCGGACACTGCAGCTACCACAGCGGCGGCAGAGACCACTACGGCGGCAGGGGACCAGGAGACAGAGGCTACGGCAGAGACTGAAGCTCCTGCGGCAAACTTTAAGATCGGTATCATCACCGGTACGGCTTCCCAGGGCGATGAGGAGATCACTCAGGCAGGGAAGATGAAGGAGAAGTACGGCGATATGATCGTCACTTCCACCTACCCGGATAACTTTACCACAGAGACAGAGACCGTGATCTCCAACACTGTGGCCATGGCTTCTGACCCGGATGTGAAGGCGATCATCTGGTGCCAGGCGATCCCGGGTACGGCAGCTGCTATTGACAAGGTTCGGGAGACAAGGCCTGACATGATCTTCATCGTCGGCACGCCAGGCGAGGATCCGGGCGTTATCAACCCCAAGGCTGACATCGTTCTCCAGGTAGATGAGCCTGGATGCGGTATCGTGCTTCCTCCCCAGGCCGCAAAGCAGGGAGCTAAGACCATGATTCACTATTCGTTCCCGCGCCACATGAGCTACGCGCTGATCGTTGCCCGTCATGAGAACTTTAAGAAGTACTGCGCGGAGAACAACATTGAGCTGGTTGACGTTACGGCTCCGGACCCGACAGGCGATTCCGGTATCACAGGCGCTCAGCAGTTCATTCTGGAGGATGTGCCACGCCAGATCGAGAAGTACGGCAAGGACACTGTGTTCTTTACCACCAACTGCGGTATGCAGGAGCCTCTGATCCGTTCCGTATTTGAGAACGGCGCTATTTACAGCCTGCAGTGCTGTCCGTCCCCGTTCCACGCGTTCCCGGCTGCCCTGAACATCGATATGGCAGGCCATGAGGCGGATGTGAACTATATGATGGAACAGCTTCAGGCAAAGGTTACGGAGTACAACATGGGCGGCCGTGTTTCCACATGGGGCGTTCCCTGTAACATGCTGTTTATCAGCGCCGGCGTTGAGTATGCCAAGAAGGTGCTGGAGGGACAGACAAGCGGCACTCTGGATGAGCAGGTGCTGAGAGACACCATCCAGGACTGCGCCGAGGAGTTTACTCCGGATGCCAAGATGACTATTGACTACTATGTTGACGACAACGGCAACGCCAAGGAGAATCATTTCCTGGTAATGTCCGATTTCGTGACATTTGAGTAATGGCTACCTGACCGGGTTAGGAAAATTGAATTGATGTAGATGAATCTGGAGTTCTGCCAACGGGGGTCTTTGGGACATCAGTTGGCAGAACTTTCCTGTTTTTGGGGAAGGCTACGGCTGCCCCGCCTCTTCCCGAAGGTCTCATCAGCGTTCGGGGAGATTTGCATGATAGATGCATGACCTGCCGGTCTGGGCCGGCGGTAAATATGAATGTGGAAAGAGGTTGGTGACTTGGAGAAAGAAAAGGAAACCTATGTCCTGAAAATGGATAACATCGCCAAGGAGTATTACGGCAACCGTGTTCTTAAGGGAGTGAACCTCCATATCCGCCCAGGGGAGATCCATGCTCTCATGGGGGAGAACGGGGCCGGAAAATCCACGCTGATGAACATTTTGTTTGGAATGCCTGTGATCCATACCACAGGAGGTTACGAGGGGACTATTGAGGTTAACGGGAACGCGGTAAATATTGACACTCCTCTAAAGGCCATGGAGCTGGGTATCGGCATGGTGCATCAGGAGTTTATGCTGATTCCGGGATTCAGCGTGACGGAGAATATCAAGGTGGGCAGGGAAAAGAGTGTTCCCAACTTGGCCAGCCGCGTCTTTGGGCCGTCTATGGAGTCCCTGGATTTTAAGGCCATGAGAAAGGATGCCAGGAAGGCGTTAAAGACCATCGGGCTGCAGATCGAGGAGTATGTGAAGGTGGCAGGCCTTCCGGTTGGGTACATGCAGTTTATTGAGATTGCCAGGGAGCTTGACAAGACGGGCATCCAGATCCTGGTGTTTGACGAGCCCACGGCGGTTCTCACGGAGTCGGAGGCAGAACGGCTTTTGGAGGCCATGCGGGTCATCTCCTCCCAGGGCATCGCGATTATCTTTATCACCCACCGTCTGGACGAGGTGATGGCAGTGGCGGACTCTATGACGATCCTTCGGGACGGGGAGTTTGTGGCCAGAAAAGAGATCAAGGACACCAATGTGGTGGAGATCGCGGAGCTGATGATCGGCCGGAAGATGGAGAAGCTGGTGGATGACGCCGGGGAGGATTCCCGCTCCATCGATGAGAGCCAGATCGCCATAAGCCTTCGGGATTACAAGGTCAATATGCCCGGGGAGCAGGTGAAGGGCATTGACCTGGATATCAGGAAAGGCGAGATCTTCGGTATCGGCGGACTGGCGGGACAGGGAAAGCTGGGGATCCCCAACGGGATCATGGGGCTTTACAAGGCCCAGGGCCAGGTGAAGATCAATGGGGAAGTTTTAAACCTGACAAAGCTCGGGGACGCTTTGGACCACAAGGTGGCTTTTGTGTCCGAGGACAGAAGGGGCGTGGGGCTTCTTCTGGACGAGAGTATTGAGCAGAATATTATCTTCTCGGCCATGCAGACCAACGGGAAGTTTTTAAAGAAGATCGGCTGGATGCGGCTCTACGACGGGGCGGCGGGAAAGAGCCACGCAGAGGAAATGGTGAAGACTCTGGATATCCGGTGTACGGGGATAAAGCAGCCGGCGGGGGCGCTCTCCGGCGGCAACCAGCAGAAGGTGTGTCTGGCCAGGGCTCTGACCCTGGAGCCGGATATCCTGTTTGTATCCGAGCCTACCCGGGGGATCGACATCGGGGCCAAGAAGCTGGTGCTTGAGTATCTGGCAAAGTTAAACAGAGAGCAGGGCATGACGGTGATCATCGTGTCCTCGGAGCTGATGGAGCTTCGGTCCGTGGCTGACAGGATCGGTATCATATCGGACGGAAAGCTGGCGTGTATCTTAAAACCAGATGATTCGGACGCGGATTTTGGTCTGGCTATGTCCGGCGCTTGGAAAGGAGGAAGAAAAGATGCGTAATCCATTGAAACCATTGGTGGAGAAATTTGGTCTTCCCCGTGTTATCATTGTGTCGTTTTTCCTGTTTCTGATCGCGGCGGCAGGCATGTTCCACATGAATCTGATGCAGCTGCTCAGCGACTGTCTGCGGCGATGGGGCATGTACGGGATCCTGGCTCTGGCCATGGTGCCTGCGGTTCAGTGCGGAATCGGCCTGAACTTCGGTATCTCCATGGGGATCGTGGGGGGACTTTTGGGCGGCCTGATCGTGATCCAGTTCCGGGTGGCGGAAATGCCCTCCCTGGTGGCTGTTCATCCTCTGTTTGCCATGTGGGTGGCAGTCCTTTTGGCCATTGTCATCGGCGTTGTGCTGGCCACTGGAATCGGGTATCTGTACGGCCTTCTCTTAAACCGGGTGAAAGGGTCGGAGATGACAGTTACCACCTATGTGGGATTCTCCATCATCGCGTTTATGAATATGATGTGGATGCTGCTTCCGTTTACGGACGGTGAACTTATCTGGCCCAACGCGGGAAAAGGACTTCGAAACACCATCTCCCTGGCAGCCTC
>ERZ779624.396-NODE-396-length-14046-cov-11.437781_pt1 | contig 14046 bp, 19 predicted proteins | sample MGYA00514190_ERZ779624 | MGnify/ENA primary metagenome ERZ779624 (study PRJEB29562, sample SAMEA4376706) | mouse gut metagenome | isolation source: Cecum | study: EMG produced TPA metagenomics assembly of the A DSS colitis mouse model was used to assess the... | reverse complement strand
ACCTCATATACATGAAAAAGTCTGCCCCTCGGCAGACTTTTTCGACAGGCTGGAGTGTGAGCGTAGCTTACACTCTTATTTTAGGGCTCGTTTTATGAAGTTTACATTTGAAGCAGTTCTAAGAGATGCCGTTCCCGCCCTCGCCGAAGTCGCTGAACAAATCAAGCTGCCCCTCCGTCTGCCCGGGGCCGCATAGCGATCGAACCCATCGCTCCGTGACGCCGTACTTCCGGGCAAGCTCCGGGTGGTTGTAGCCGTTGAACTCCTCTTTGATGTGGGCGTCCCGGACGGGCCGGACAAGGCTCTCGGGCTTCGGGATGTAGACCGTAGTCCCGCCCACCACCTCCGCGAGACGGTAGAACCCCTCGACGCCGATCGCTTCGGCGATAAGCTGATAGAGGCCCTCCGGGAGCATTTCGGGCGTCAGTTCTTTTGCGAGCCTATCCACGCCGGGCCCCTCCTTCCTGTTACATCCTGCCGAGGATCGCTAAAATCTCCCCCGCCGTCATGGTCTTGTCGAAGCGTCCCTTCCAGTAGTCCGGGGAGTTGATGATGCCGCGTTCCACAAGGGCCTCGAAGCCCTCTTTCTGCCATGCAGGGGTGCCCTCGGGGTATCCGTCGTCCGGGGGCGTGGGCGGCGTAGGCTCGGGTGCTTCCGTGGTCTTGATCCAGCCCAGCAGCGAGACAATCTTCCCGCCGTAGCCCGCCCCGGGAACGGCCCATCCGCGCCCGCTGGGGTTGTCCGCCGCGCCCAGCCATTCCGCGAACTCGGCGGAGCCCCGGACGACCAGGGAGAAGCGCGGGTCAACGCACTCGCCCGCGAGGGGCTCCTTCGAGGCATATGCCTTGAGGTGCTGGATTTGCGCTCGGACGCCGGAGCGGGGATCAGGGAAGCTCGCGGCCTGTCCTGCGCCGCCCCCATTGAGGGCCCCGAGCCCGCCGTAGTTGTTTTGATCCGGCTGGACGATGCCCCCAAACTTAAAGAAGCCCGTCTCCTGGAGGCTTTGCGCAAAGGCTACGTCGCCCCGGACGCCCTCGGCCTCGCCCTCGGCAAGGAACAGGGCGGCGAGCTCCTCCACGGTGCAGCTCGGGAGCCTGGGCTCCGCGTTCTTGCTCAAGCAGAACGCCGCCATCTGCTCCGCCGTGGCCTCGGCCTTGCCCATGATTGCCGTCTTGCCCTTGGTGCTGGGCTTGGCGGGGGCCTCGGCGCTGCCGCTGATCTCGGTGAGCTTCGCTGCGACCTTCGCCTTGAACTCCGCCCAGTGGGGGAGGATGTAGAGCGGGCAGTTTTTCCGGGCCCCCTGGACGATCTTGTCGGGACGGCCCGCCCAGTGATTGTGCGTGTAGAGCTGATCCACGGTGAGGCCGTACCGCTTCAAGAGGATAGCGGCAAGAAGGGCCCCGTTCTCCTCGGCCTTGAGGTCTTCCGCGCTCCCGCTGCCGTCCATGATAATCTCGATTGCGATGGTCGTCCCATTGCCCGGGCCGGAGCCGTCCCCGGCGTGCCAGCCGACCTCCGTGTCCTCCAGGTTCTGCCATGCGTTGATGTCGTCGACGTAGTAGTGGACGCGGGAGTCGTTCATGTTGGCGTTGGGCCACGTCGCCCGGGTGTACTGCTCCGCGTCCTCCTCCACATTGGGGAGGTCGTTCGTGTTGTGGATGGTGACGCCCGCGACCTTGCCCGTGCCCCCGGAGAGGCGGCGGTCGGCCTTATACTTGTCCCCCTTCTTGTAGCTCCCCGAGTCTTTGGGCCATTTTGCGCCCCAGGGGATGATCTTCTCGTTGATGACGAGGCCGTACTCCGTTCTCGTCGCGTCGGGTGTAAGTTTTGCCATGGTGTTTTGACCTCCTATAGATTAGTGATGGGGAGAATGACTTCGTCGATCAATTCCCCGTAGTTGTACGTCGTGCGCCCCTCGGCCTTGAGTTTATCGAGAAAAGTGTTGTACTCGACCGCCAGCTTGAGCAGCTTGAGGACACCGACCTCCTCGGGCGAAACCCTCCTCATGTCCGGGCCTACCATGAAGCCAATCGCTTTGATAAGTGAGAGCTCCGCCCGGATGGGCTCCTTCGTGTAAAACGCCTCGAACTCCGCCCATGTTTCCCGGGCGAATTTCCTCCGGTTGAGCCTGGGCTTGTCGGGCGGGATCAGGCCGTCCGCCTGGAGCCTCTTTTTGAGGGCCGCTCTTTCGGCCTTCTCGCGCTGTGTGAGGCGCTTTTTCTTTGCGGGCATTATTTACCCTCCCCTCGGCCCAGGCGGGCCCTGTGCGCCCCCGTAGCCCGCGACGTGCATTTGCTCCGGCGTGTCCTCCGTGATGGAAACGACCTGGACACCGCCCAGCGGTTCGAGGCGCATTGCGACGGCCTCCTTGATGCCGATTGCCTGACCGGGTGAGGCGTCTACTCGGACGACGATCGTCAGCACCTCACCCGCCCCCTTCCGGCTCCGGGGGGATGGGCAAGCCGTCCGGCCCGAGCAGGTCGTAGCCCAGCCTCCCCCGGTAGACGTTCGCCGCCCGGATTGCCTGGGCGAAGGCGGCGTCGCTCGCCACGTTCGAGGCGATGTTCTTCCGGGCCTTTTCGCTGCCCCGGAAGGAGGTCGCCCCGGGGATAGCTGCCAGGGCGACCGGGCTGATCTCGGTGAGGCGGCGGGCAATGTTGTCCGGGAGCTCACTGTAGCGGATGCGGATGAAGGTGAGCCCCGTGGCGACGCATACGTCGAGCCCGCCCCGGATGGTGCGCTGCATTCGCACAATATCGTCCAGCGCGGCGAGGACGGCCTTGTCGCCCTCCTGCGGTGCGTTGTTCACTCCGGCCCCTCCTTCCCTTGCTGCCGGGCGACCATGGCCTTGAGCCCTTCGATGACCTTCTCGCATTGGGCCACGGTGAGCCATTCCAGGCGGTCAACGCCCGTCATGCGCTTCACAAAGCCCTGGATGCGCTGGGGGTCTTTGTTCCAGCCGAGGGCCTCGGTGAGGGCGTAGATCTTCCGGCGCTGCTGGACAGTGCGGGGATCGCCCCCTTCGTCCGTGCGCTTGCCCCGGGCGCTGCCGCCGACGCTGTCCTTCATGTTCTGCAAAACCCGGGCAACCCTGTTGATTTCCCCCTGCGTGAGCTGCTTCATGCTCTCCTTGCGGGTTTCCCGGTAGACTACCGCGTGGAGGTCTTCGTCGGAGAGGTGGAGCTCGGGCGACTTCGCGATCGCCCAGAGGGTGCGGATGGACGGCTGCTTCCGTCCCGTTTTCGCTGCTGCCATTTCCTCGCCCCCTTTACGGCTTGCGGCGCTTGCCTTTTGCCCGGCGCTGCGCCTTTGCCCGCTGGCCCTTCTTTCTGCGGTCGCTGCGGTGGGGGTGGGACAGGCACTGCCGCCCATAGGCCGCAACATCGCCGCCTGACCACAAAGAGCACATTCGGGCGAAGGAGTCAAGGTAGTCGAACACGTTAAGTCCCCTCCTTGATCTGCTCCAGCCTTGCGAGGTTCAGCTCGTAGCCAAAGACATCGCTTTGCTTCCAGGTGGCCCCGACCGCGTTGACGGCGTCCTCGCCGTATTTCTTGAGGGCCTCCTTGCTGACCTCCTCTTTGGTGACGATGCAGTCCAGCATCTTCCGGGCTTTGAGCTTGCGGACGATTTCCTCCAGTTTGTCCTTTGCCCGGGGGAGGGAGATCGCCGTCGAGAGCCGGAAGCTCACCTCCCCGAAGGTGAGGGTCTTCGACTTCGCCTTGCCCATGTCGGCGCGGTGTTCGGTGACGAAGTCCTTGAGCTCGCGCTCCAGCTTCGCGATCCTGTCCTTGTGGGGCTTGCCCTGTTCCTCGGCGGCTTTCTTCGCCCCGACGATTTGCTTGTTCATCTCGCCCTCAATGTCTGCCAGGGCAAGCGTCGCCTCGGCGATCTGCCGGAGGGCGTCGTTGGCGTCCTCCCATGTTTTAATGCTCGGGGGCTCGATAACTCGTTTCCTTGCCATGTGTCGGCTCCTTTCGTTGTTGTTGGTATGGTGGGGTATTGGTAGGCGGGGGAGGGCTCCGGGCTGTCCCGGGCCCTCCGCTCCGGCTCGCCGTCGTAGAGGAGGTAGGTATCCGAATATAACAGGTAAAGACCGAGGGGGCCAACCAGGAGGGTGGCGGTGGCGTCCTGATCCTCCGGGGACGCCCCGCCGTAGGCCAGCAGCAGCACGAACCACGCAATCGCGATAAAACCGACGCCCATTAACCGCTGCTTTATCATTTTCATTGTCCCGGCCTCCCCGTTATAACATCATAAGGCCCGACGCTTGCTCGATGATTTTGAGGGTGATGATGGTCTCCCCCTTCTCCTCGAGGATGCGCTTCACGTTGGAGAGGGTGCGGTCGAGAAGCCGGAAACAACCCGTTTGCATATTACAGGCCCGGGCCTTGAGCTCCACCATGGCCTCCGGCGCGACCTCGAACTCGGCGAGGTAGCTTTCCACCTCCGAGGGCTCCAGACCCTTGAGGGAGACGTAGAAGTCCACCCGGTTCGCCATCCGCGCAAGATAGGTCTTGATCGCCGCTTCCAACTTCGGCTCCCCCGCGATCACGACCCCGACGTCGCTTTGGTCGAAGATTGCCCGGAGGATTTCCATTTTCTTTTGCGTGTACTTCGAGACCAGCTTGTCGGCCTCGTCGATGATAAGTAAATAGCCCTTGTTCGTGTTGAAAAAGTCCCGGATGCCGTTCACCCTGCGCCAGATCGTGCCGTACCCGCTGGGGATGCCCAGGGCCTTCTCAATGGCCTCCACGAGGTCGCGGCTGCTCATGGTGTCGTCGCACTCGATATAAGCGACCCGGGGGAGCTTTGCGTACTGCCGGAGGCTGTAGGTCTTGCCATAACCGCTCCGGGCGACCACAATGCCCAGCCCCATGTACTCCTGACAGGACTGGCACACGCCCAGCACCTTGACCGCGTCCTTGCTTTCCAGGAAGGCGGGCTTCCGCCCGGTCTTCCCGGGCCGCTCCGGGATGTCCACGGCCTCGCCCGTGCGCCGGGCCAGCCAATCCGCGAGGAGCCCCTCAATCGTGGTGATGTCCCCGTCATACTTCCCGGACAGATACCGGGAGATCGTGGGGCGGGAATAACCGGGGATTTCGTTGGCAAGGGTGGCGATGCTCGTCCGCGTGGCGGCGAGGTAGTCGTTGATCTGCTGTGCGAGGGTCTTGCCGGGGGTATAGGTGGCGATCTGCGCCGCCGCTGCTGCTTTGACTTCCATTCTGTTTTGCCTCCTATTCGTTGATAGCCTGTAAGCGGGCCAGGGCGTCGCCCGCCTTCTTGCCGAGGAACTCGTCCCCGGCTCCTGCCTTCTTCTTGCTGGCCCGGCTTGCTGCCTCGGCCCGGTATTCCTTGTCCAACGGGAGGGAGATCAACTTTGAGGGCCGGGTGGCCTTGATGGTGAGGTCGATCATACCCACCGCCTCGGAGGGCCGTCCGCCCTCCCCGCCCCGGAGCTCGTAAGGCCGCGTCCGCTCCTCCAGGAACTCGCGCACTTCCTTCTCCTGCCGCCGTTGGTCGCGGAGGTGCTTTTCGAGGGCCGCTTGCGAACAGTGTTCACCGAAGGCCAGCAGCTCCGCCGAGACCGCCTCACAGATTTTCTTGCCGTCCTTGTCGTAGACGTAGAGCTTTGTCACGTCGTCGATATCCCACTTAATGCCCACGGTCTCCCCGATGTGGCGGGTGAGCTCGTAGTCGGCATAGACCACTCCGAACTTGTTGATCCCGTAGTTGTAGACCCGGGCGGTCGCCGCCTTCATCAGCAGCATAGCGGCGTATTCCCTGGGCGGCGCGGCCTTCTCGTAGCGGTCGCCGTGTTCAAAGAGCTCAATCGGCGTGATCCACTTCTCGCCCGCGTCTTTGAGGCCCCGGTGTTCCCGGGTGTGATACTTCTCGTTTTTCCACTTCGTCCAGACCTCGAAGAACTCCTCCATCGTCAGCAGCTCCCCGCGCTCCAGCATACCGTCAACGTCCTTTTTCCGTTTGGCGTAGGTCTTGGAGCCTGTGAGGGTGCCCGTGTAGCTGTCGAACCACTTCGAGAACTTGGAGCATACAGTGGAGAATAACCGCTCGATCGCCTTGTCCCACGGCTGATAGGGGAGGGAGCGGCCCACCTCCTCGACCCCGATGGATTGGTAGAAGCCCACGGTCTCGGCGTCGAACCCGAAGTCGATCCGCCGATTCTTGCGGCTTTGGCCTGTCATGGTCTGCCCCGTGTAGTCTTTGCCGTTGTCGATGTGGAGGATGTGGGGGACTCCGCCCGGGTGCGTATAGAGCATTTTCACAAGGCTCTCTTTTAGGGTTTGGCTGTTGGCGTCTATGCACGCCACGTCCCCGATAATTGCCCGGCTCCGCATATCCATCCAGGCGACCAGCTTCGGGCGGACGGCCTTGATCTTGCCGTTCGGGGCCGTCCACTGAACCCAAAAGTCAAAGGTGTGCTCGTCGCCCACAACGTACTCCATGACCTTGAGGCTTGTCGCGTCCCGCCGCGCTTTCCCCATCATCTTGTTGCGCCACTCCCGGGAACCGTTGGCGGCGTAGTAGCGGGCCGATGTAGCGCCCGGGGTGTCCATTAGGTGCTTGACGTATCGGGCGACCGTCTTAATGCTGGGGTAGTCCGCCCAGCCCCGGGCCACGGCGATCTCCTCGAACTTCTCAAACAACATCTCGATCGTGCCCAGGTTGGCGGCGAAGCGGCGGTCGAACCATATGTTCTCGATGACCGCCCGCTGTTCCGGGGTGAGGCTCGGGAAGGTGTCCTTCTCCCGGGGCTTCCTGCATAGGGCCAGGGCCCGGAAATACTCCCGGTTCTGCCCGTCCTCCCGCTCCAGCTTGAGCGCCCAGGCGTCCGCCTTGAGGACGCTGTCCGTGTAGCGGTAAAGGGTCGGGAGGCTCACGCCCAGGCCCAACGCATAACGCTCGGCGTAGGCCGTGCGGTCGGGGCCGTCGTAGTTGATAAAGTCCTGGATGCGGGAGGCCAGCTCGACGGCCTCATAGTATGCCTTTTTCCGCTTCCCGCCGTCCCCCTCGATAAAGTGGTTGAGGTCAGCCCCGACATACCAGGGGGCCGCGTCTGTTCGCTTGTCTATGATGACGTCCCTCCCGTCTACTTTCTGCGCGGCTTTCCACGCCTTGCGCCCCTTCGCGGAGAGGGAGGCGACGGAGATCATGACCTGATCCTTCCCCCCGTCCTCGCGGGGCTGTGTTTTGGTCTTGTACTGCTTCGGATTGCGCTTCATGCGCTGGACGAGTGTATTGTACTTGACCCCTTCAAAGGTCGCGGCCTCCTCCAGGCCGACGAACACGTCCGACACCTCGCTCCCTCCTTCCTGCCGTTATGCTGCCATGGCCTTCTCGACCTTCCGGGGGTCGAGGGAGAGGGCGGCGACGATCGCCGGGAGGTACTTCTCGCCCGAGCGGACGCCGTAGAGGATGTAGCTCAAGTATTGCGGCGACGTGCCGATGGTGTCGGCGAGCTGGGCCTTCGTCATGTCTTGGTCGGTGAGCGCCTTGACCACGAGCTTCCCGAACGGGGTGAGCCTTCCGCTACTGCGTTTCATCGCTGTCCTCCTTCCTGTGAGCTGTTTCTTAGGGCTACTTCCGGGCAACCGCCCGGGCCAGGGCCACGCCCACGCCCACGAGCGCCGTGACCTGGATGATGGGGTCGGGGCAGTTCAGCAGCACGGCGGCGGCCCCGAGGCCCAGCATGGCGGCGGAGGCCAGCCCGAAGATGATGAACCCATTCAGCAGCGCGTCGGCGGCATTGAATGCCTTCCGCTTCATTTCGTAGAGGGCCCGGGCCTGTTTGCGCCGTTCCTCCATCTCAAGCAATTTGAGAATGAAGTCCGTTGCCGCGATGTCGGCCTCCGCCTTCTCGAACGCCGCCTCCTGTCCCAGGCGGGCCCGCATAGGGGCCCGGGGATCGCCCGCTGCCCGCTTTTGCTGGAGCAGCTCCAGCCGGAGCGCCCCGGCCCAGGCGCGGGCCTCTTTCGGTGTAATGGTCTTTTTCATGCTTCTCCTTTTCATTTCCTCTCCGGGCCTGTATAATGGGGACGGGCTTCCGGCCCGGGGAGGGGGTGAGTGGAATGACTGATTTTCTGTACGAGTATGCCGGGGATTTGTCGACTGGAAATGCCGTCGCCGATCGTCTGAATGCGACGAGGCTCTCAATGCAGCCCGAGTATTGGGCCCTAATTGACTATCTAATCGAAAAGGGGGTTCTCGACGAGAAGGAGTTCGCGATGTTCCTGGGCCGACACTTTAAGGCGCAAGTGACCGCTGCCGAGCGTGTCAATCAGGAGATGGAGTCTGAGTAGGGAGCGAGGCTTGCGCTGCGTAGGCTTTAAGCATACGCTGTGCCCTGCGTTGCCCTCTTGCGTACATCTCGACGAGGTTGGGGTGCAACCCTTCCTCGTCCGGGGCCGTCTGCCTGTCGGACGGCCCCGCCGCTTTCGGCGGCTCCCCGGTGGTGAGCCAGGAGAACCAGCACTCCCGGCAAGCGAGGCGGTCGCACTCGGCGGGGCACACGGGCGGGCAATGTTCGGAGATGATGTCCGCGATCTCCCCCGCCGTGGTGTTGGGGGCCTTGAGGAGTTCGAGCCCTGTCATGACTTCATCTCCTCCTTGTACTGTTGGACGGCGTAGTTCTCATAGTACATCTGCCCGAGCTCCCGATAATGCTTGTTCAACTCCCGACGCATGACCTCGGCGGGGTAGCCCGTGATTTCGTCCAGCGCAGTGTCGAGCTCCCGGGCCATGTTGAAGACGTTGAGGTAGAGGCGGCAATCGTTGTCGGGGCACTCCTCCGCAAGTGCAAGACCCAGGGCGTAGACTCTTCTCGCCTGTTTATGACCGCTTGAGGCGGCGGGGATGTTCATGAAGGTTACACGCTCCGGGGCCTCCAGCTCACTCTCCCCGGTGACATATTCATCCATCTCCTGCAAAAAGTTTGAGAATTGCTGGAGCTGCCTTGTGAACCTCTCCGAGAGATGCAGCTTTGCCACGGGCTTCCCGGGGGTGTACGGCCCCTCCTGCATAGCCTGGGTCTCCTCCTGTTCCGGGCCCGGCCCTTTGCTCCATGTAAAGCTCTCCGCCCCGCAACGGCGGCACTTGAGCGTCTGGACGGTACAACCCGTGAAGGTCTCCCCCTCCTCGTAATCGTGGGGGCTCAAAACGACGGGCCCCGCCGAGGTCGGGAACATGATCTCGGCTCGGTGGGCCTCAGAGCCGTAAAATTGACACGCTTCTCCGAAGATGTCCGGCTCCGTGACCGCGTCGTCCTTGTCCAGGAGGCCCAGATCGCAAAGCGCGGCCTTGTAGCCGTTCAGCTCATGCGCCGCCGTCCGGGGGTCGATGTCGGGGTAGTGCTCACTCTTGACCTGCGTCTTGAGTCTGTTCTCATAGGACATGACGCACGCCTTCGGCGCGACCGTCGTCTCCTGGGACGCCGCCGCCGTCTCGGTGATGACGGCGTAGGTCGTGGACTCCTCGTTGAAGTCCTCCTCGGCGTTCAGCCCCCGGGCCTGTTCCACAGCGATCTCGATGGTCTCGGCGTCGGTGTACTCCATCTCGCCCAGGTCGAGGTCGATGTCGCCCACATACTGCTCCGCGTCGATGACGCCGAAGTTGCCGAGGTCGGGGTAGACGCGCTTTTCCCGGTCGTTGAACCGCACCACGAGGAACCCGTTGATCTTCTTCATTTTTCTCATAACTGCTGCTCCTTCCTAAAGTGTTCGTCCTGCCATCGTCAGGCCGGGGGAGGACGCCCCCCGGCGACGCCCTGCGCGGGCGTTTCGGCTAAACTGCTTCGGCGAGTCGGTTGAAGTGCTCCTCATACTGCCAACGGAGGGCGGAGGTGAGGCTCTCCCGCGTCATTCCCTCTATAGGGCCGAGGTTGGTATAGTAGCCATTTACGAAGATAGCCTCCGGGTCTGTGGCGAGAATGGTCTCGAGTTCCTGGGCGTCGTCGGGGTCAAAAGTGAATTCGCCGTTCCTGTCGATGCTGGGCCAAAAGCAAGTGGCCCTCCATCCGCGCCCTTCCCTGTAAAGAGCGATCCAGGCGATGCCGTCGCGGGCCTCCTCGAGGACTTGCTGCGCCGTCGTTCTTAAATCTGCCATGCTGCTGCTCCTTCCTGTTGTGCGGGTCAGCCGACCAACGGCGGGACGACCCTGACTGTGTCGGTGTGCTTGTGGAGGATCACGAGCTCGCCGTTCGGCTTTTGCCTGACTACGAGCCAATTCTCCGGGGCAAGGCCCGCCTTCCCGAGCCTGATTTTCTGCTTTCGCGTGGGCTTCTTGCCGTTTCTCATGTGCCGCCTCCTTTTTGTGCTTTCCTTTTTTGGTGGGGTGTGATATGCTGTTGTTGATTAATTTCTTAATCCTACTACCCATAGTATAGCTAATTCACTACATAAAGTCAAGCCTTTTGTCGCTAAAAAACTAAATTTTTAGGAGGGGTAATTTTGTCTTTTTACAAACGGCTAATCGGGCTAATTGAGGAAAAAAACCTCACAATCCGTAGGGTTGAGCGGGGGTGCGGCCTTGCAAACGCTTCTATCAGGCGTTGGGAGACGCAAAGCCCGCGCCTTGATAGCGTAGTATCTGTAGCTAATTATCTGCAAGTCAGCGTGGATTACTTGGCTCTTGGTGGTTGTGATAAAACTACACAGGATAGGACGCAAGTTGAACTTGAAGAAGTCAAGCGAGAACAAGGGCTTATCTGTGACGGGAGCCCTCTCGACAACGTGGAAGCCGATCTAATAGCCATGTTCCGGCTCCTACCCGAGGGGGAGCGGGAGGACGTCTTCGATATCGTCCATCTCAAGTACAAGCGGCGCATAGGGAAAAAGGCGGAGTCTATCTACTGGACATATTTCGACGAGAGCGACGAGAAAAGCGGCCCCGCCGAAGGCCGTGAAGCCCGCGACGGAACCGCCTGATTTTTTGCGCCTGTATGATTAAATAATAAATCAAAATGCTGTCACTTTGCCATGCTAAAGTTTTCGGGCTTCAAAAGGCCGGAAACCGTTGCGGCGCAATCAATGTGACAACATGACAGCGTTTTGAGGAAAATGTCACTTTGCTTTAGGGTGTTTTTGGGCGCTCCGGGTGCGGCGTCGCGCACGGCTGAACGGCCCGAGTAACGGCTTGTAACAGTTTCATCAACCTACCCACAACAGAAAGAGAGGACAAAAGAATGGACACAGTAGGCAAGCGGCTCCGCGCCGCCCGTGAGGCCCAGGGCTACACCATCCAACAGCTCCACGAGCTGTCCATGGTGCCCGAAGACCACATCCTCGAGTTTGAGGCAGACCGCCACTTTCCCAACTTTTCAGCACTCGCCGCCCTTCGAGAGCCTTTAAAATGTTCGGTAGAATGGCTCCTTACTGGCAAAGTACCACCAATAAACCCGCTTTATTCCTCTGCGGCCTGTGATGGCGTTCCTCTCTCCTCGTTGGAAACTGACCTGGTTGGAATGTTCCGGCTCCTCAACGAGCATGACCGCAAGTGCGCCTTTGATTTTGTTGCCATGCTTTACGGCCAGACGGCGGAGAACCATCCCTCCGCCTACTCTTCCTATGCCAGCGATCCGGGCATGGAGGCTGACCGTTAATTTCTGCACGGTTTAACGCCCTGTGCGCACAGCCCGCCCCTTGCATTCCGTGGGGCCGTCTGCTATAATTCCATCATGGGCCGCAAAGCCCGCCCTCTTTGGTCTGCTGCTGCTGCGACTTCCGGGGCGGGTGGAGCGGCCCTCCTGCCTTGTAAGCCTTGATATACAGGGCTTTCCCGACTCCTGGGCCCCGGATCGCTACCCCCGTTCCTGGGCCCTTCCTGGGCCGTCCTGGGCGCAAAAAAAGAGCACCGACCATGCCGACGCTCCCGTCTCAACTTGTCCAATAATCCGAGCCCCGCTCGCGGGCCCGTCCCGGCTGAAAATGCCCCGTTTCCCGCTGAAATAGCGGGTTTTCTTATGCCTTCCCGCCCCTTCCCGGGTTATCCCGTTTTTCTTAAATACGTTGTCCCCGTACACCGGCTCTCTTGCCGTTCTGCCCTATATACAGGTGAGCGCCGGGAAATGTTGCAGGCAAAATATTTTTTCTGAGGATTGACAAACATCAGTTTCATATGGTATTCTACAATACTCCCTTGCGGAAGCGCCAACTGAATAGGCTATACTGACTGAACAGTAAAAGCCGGTTACATACACAAACCAAAACGAACACCAGCGGGGCGGGGGCCGTCCTGCTGGTGTGGTTGTGTATGCAACCGGCTTCTTTCTTTGCCCGAAACAACTGAATGACCGTCTGGATGGGATACCGCCAAGACCTCCCGCCGCTGGGAGCGAGCGAGACAACGCCGCTGATGCTGTCAGGGGCAGGAACACCGTTCAGGGAACACGGCGAAAGTTTAGGCGGGGTGCAGGGTGCCCTTTTCAAAGGGCGGCCCTGCTGGGGGAGCAATCCGCAGATTGCGGGGGCAAGGCCCCCTTCCCCCTCGGAGAGCCCACGGACATCTTTCCAGCCCGGAGGGCTGAAAGTGTCATAGTGGGTTAGATACTTTGAAAAAGTATCTAACAAGAACGGCGCGGGTCGCGCGGAACGGAGGTTCAGATGGAAAAAACGAATTTCACCGTGGCGAGGGTCGTCACCCACACCAGGGCGGGTGTGGGCAAGTGCGAACGCCACAACGAGCGGAAGAACGAGAATTACGGCAACATGAACGTGGATTTGGAGCGCACCCCCATGAATGTCCACTTCAAGGCTTGCGGCGAATTGACCTACAACGAAACGCTTGACAAGCTGGTGGCGGATGGGTTGGTGTCCTTACGTGGGCTGAAAGAGAATGCCAAAGTCTATGACGAGATGATTTTGGACGTGAACACAGATTACTTCGAGCGGCACGGCGGCTACAAATTTGCCAGGGAGTTCTATGAGGAAGCATACCGCTTCGCCTGTAAGCTGTACGGGGAGCGGAACATTCTCTCCGCTGTCATGCACGCCGACGAAATCAATCTGGCCCTGACGGAGAAGTATGGCCGTCCCATCTACCACTACCATCTCCACATTGTAGCACTCCCGGTGGTGGAAAAGCAAGTGCTGTGGTCAAAAAGGTGCAAGGACAAGGCGCTGGTGGGGACAGTCAAAGAGGTTGTTCAGCAGGTCAGCCACTCCAAGAAGTGGAAATCCCAGCAGGCGCTGGACGAGCAGGGCAAGCCCGCCTTTGACGATAAGGGCAAGCCCAAGTTGATCCCATCGTACAGCATTTTGCAGGACGAGTTCTGCCGCCATATGCAGGAGGCGGGCTTCACTGACTTTATTCGTGGGGAGCGTGGCAGCACAGCGGATAATCTGTCCAACCTGCAATACCAAATCAAGAAAGACACAGAACGCCTGGAAGCGATACAGGAGAAAATCAGGGCGGAGGAAGCCGAGTATGCGGTCGTCCATCCCGTCCATAAGACCCATGCCGAGATCGATGAGATGGGCAAGAAAACGCTGACGGGCAAGGTTACGGTGTCCCAGGCCGATTTTGACACCCTCACCCAGCTTGCCAAGGAGGGCGTTTCCGGGCGGGGCCAGCTTAACCGGCTGAAAGAGGAAAACAGCCAGCTTCAGGCCAAAATTTGGAGCTTGCAGGGCAGTTTGAACCGGCTGCAAAGGCAGTTCAACGAGTTGGCGGAGCGGTGCCGCCCCTACCTGGAAGCGGTCAGGTTCATGCCGGAGAAAGTGAAAGAATTGCTGGACAACGTTTTGGCCCCGCTTCGTAAGCGGGAAGAAAATCAGGGCCAGTCTATTATGTACGTAAAGGATAAATCAGGGAAAAACAGGGGTGATATTCGATGAATATTATTTTAGAACTGACAGAACGTGAGCAGGAGATTTTTGATGAGGTGCTGGAAAAGGTTGAAGAAACGGCGGCGTTCCTTGCCAGCCTGTCCCATGAGGAACGACTTGACTGGCTGAAAACACACCAAAATACCCACGCAATCAGCTTTGAGCGGGAGATTGACGGGACGATCTACACCGTCAACGCCCATTTC
>ERZ779624.393-NODE-393-length-14138-cov-13.299439_pt1 | contig 14138 bp, 12 predicted proteins | sample MGYA00514190_ERZ779624 | MGnify/ENA primary metagenome ERZ779624 (study PRJEB29562, sample SAMEA4376706) | mouse gut metagenome | isolation source: Cecum | study: EMG produced TPA metagenomics assembly of the A DSS colitis mouse model was used to assess the... | reverse complement strand
CACAACCTGACCCACAACAGGAAACGAGCGGGCGGAGGCAATGGAGCGGAAAGCATCATTGTCTCCGTTTTTCCGGAACAAAAATGTCCCCAAAGTGCCGGATAGATGCGTTTCGAGGGTGGGCAATCAATTGGTAAGGATGAGGTCTCCAGTTCAAATCTGGATAGCAGCTCCAAGAAACTCCTGAAATCAGTGGATTTCGGGAGTTTTTGTTCTGTTTTCCCTCAATATAATGTGGGTCAAGTTGTGGGTCAGGTGGGGTGACCCACAACTTGACCCACACGGGGAAATGTGCGGAAAGGGTTAGAGAGCACCGGGCAGGAAGTTTGGCCTTCCTGCCCGGTGTTTTTGGGTGTTGTGGGTTTGATTTTACATCATCTGGGTCATGAAACTTCCCATGGTTTCCGCCGCCTGATCCTGCATCTGGCGGGTGGCGTGGGTATAGGTGTGCAGGGTGAATCCTGCGTCGTAGTGGCCCAGCATACTGGAGACCGTTTTGATGTCTATGCCGTTCTGGAGGGCCAGGGTGGCGAAGGTGTGGCGCAAATCGTGAAAGCGGATGTGTTCCAGTCCGGCGTCCCGGAGGATCTTTTCATGGAGCTTCACCACGGAGTCGGGGTAGTACATTTCCCCGGTGGTGGACGAGGGGAACATATACGGGTTTTCCGGGTGCTTCTCATGCTCCTGGATCAGCAGGTCCACCGCCTCCTGGGGAATGGACACCCTCCGCACTGAGGTTTCCGTCTTGGGCCGGGAGAGGGTCAGTTTCCCGCTGGGATTCTTGATGTACTGCTTGCTGACGGAGATCGTCCGGTCCTGCACGTTCAGGTCATCCCAGAGGGGGGCCACCAGCTCCCCCTTCCGCAGGCCGCTCACCACTTCCAGGTAGAACATGGGGAGGACGCCTCTGGCATCGGCGGCATTCATATAGGACTTCAGATGCTCAGGCCGGAGGGTCTTCATTTCCACCTTCTGCACCTTGGGGGCAATGCAGTCATCGGTGGGATTGCGGGGGATCAGCCGCTCCTTCACTGCTCGCTCAAAGGCGCTGTGGAGCATCAGGTGGACGTTGCGTACTGTGGTGCTGCTCAGGCCGGGATTGCTATGGCCGATTTTCGTGTTTACCCGACCATGCTCCATCAGATTTTTATACATCTTTTGAAGATCTCGGGAGCTCAGCTTCTTCAGCTTAATTTTTCCAATCCGGGGGATGGTGTATGTCTCAATCATCAGCTTGTAGCGGTCTGCGGTGGCCTGTCGGATGTTGGGCTGGGCATAGAGGTCGTACCAGGCGCGCAGCCAGGTGGCCACGGTGTACTCGTCGGTGCGGGTGACGTCCACCTGCTGGGCCTGCTCCACCGCCGCCTTTAGTTTTTCCTTGGCTTCTACCTGAGTGCGGCCCAGGACATTTTTGATGATGCGCTTACCGGTATCGGGATTGTAGCCTGCGGTATATCGGCCCTCCCAACGGCCGTCAGAACGCTTGCGCAGGTTTCCCTCGCCGTTGGCGCGGCGTTTTGACATATCTTATCTACCTCCAGTTCTGATATCGCCATCGTTGTCATTCATGCACTCCATCACGATTTTGGTGCCCAGCCGAAAGCCCAGGATAAAATTTTCCAACGCCGTGATGCTGTCGATCTCATGCTGTGATTGAATGAGCTTTGCCAAGACCGCTTGTCCAGTCTCGTCGAGCTGCTCTGTGAGCTGCTTTTCGAAACGGGCCATCCGGTCTGTTGCCTGCTTCAATTCCGAATTGGGCGCCATGTCCTGTGCGTTGGGTGTGATGTTGCCGTAGTAGAAATCTTCCAAAGTGTTTCGCATTGTTCTCGCCTCCTGTAGCGACACACCATACCATAGGCTGGCGGGAATAGCCATGGCAAACAGGAAGAATTATCAGTTCAGACATATCTTTTTTCGCCTGCGTTGACGGTTCTTTTCTTTGAAGACACTGGTGCAATCCACGTCCCCGCACAGCGGCTTACAAAGGGGCCGACACTGCGCTTCTCTTGTGGGATGGGTACGGATGCCGCCTGCTTCGTGGATGGGCACAAATTGCTTCACAGCGGTCAACACAGGGGGAAATAAGCAGGCGGCGCTTCACAGACGCAAAGTGCCGCCTGTTTGGCTTGTCCAGGTTCCCTTATTGTTTACTGTGGCGCAGATTTTGCGGGGGTCACATGGTTTGCTCCCAGTGCTGGTCGCCGCTGAACTTCTGGCCCATGGCCATTTTCTTCAGCGCCTCCCGGTGGCGCTGCTTGCTGTCCGTCCAGGTGGGCGGCGCAGGGAACTGCCATTCATCGTCGCGCTCCAGGTCGGCTACTACCCGGAACCACCCGGAGGCCAGCGCACCCATCCAGCCCTCGTCCGGCTCCGGCGTGGTGGGGCGGAAGCCTATGGCTTGGCGGTAGAGAAGAAGCGCCTCCAGATTTTCTTTGAGGAAGGTTTCATCGTGGAGACTGCTGTCCCGGCACTTGCGCCCGTTGGGGCAGGTGAAGGTGATGTGCTTATGGTTCGGCATCCAACTCACTTCATAGCCCTCCATCTCCATGTTGGTGATAAAATCTTCTCGAGTGATGGAGTACTCCAGCGCCTCATTGATGGCCTGGATCAGATCCAGCTTCCAGCTGTCGCCGCGCAGGCCAGCCTGGTATTCACCGGGCTTCATGCGCTTCTTTTTCTTCCTGGGATCACACTCGTCCAGCACTGAAAGGCCGTGGGCCAGACAGATTTGATCGTTCACTTTTCGGTGCGTCAGCAGATCGCTGTAGCTCTGGTGGAGCTTGTGACCATCCTTGTAGCTGACGCTGTTCACCACCATGTGGTTGTGCAGGTGGCCGGTGTCCACGTGGGTGGCGACCACCACCTCGAAGTCCGGGAACTGCCGCTGGGCAAACTCCAAACCGATGGCGTTGACCTCCTGGGGCGTGACGTCGTCCTCCGCAGAGAAGGACTGGACGAAGTGGTAGAACTGCGTCCCTCCTGTTTTGCGGAAGCGTTCTTTGGTCATCTGCATCTCGATGAAGGCGGACTGTGGGACGCAGTTGCTGCCAGTGACCAGCCATGCGCCGCCCCAGCGCGTTTTTTCTCCTGTTCCACGTAGTCGATCACGCCGCGCATCGAACTGACGGACTGCTTTTTGCATTGGATCGCGGTGAAGGTTGCCATCAGCGCACCTCCTGAATGAGCGCACTCAACGCATCGCATAGTCTGGCGTACTCTTGGACGAGGCCATCTCCTCGCAGGACGGTGATCCGTCCCATGTTGGCCAGGGTGGTGAGCTGGTTGAGGTTGCGACCCTGGGCTTTCAGCTCAGAGAGCAGACTGGCCAACCCTTCCACCTGGACGATCTCTTTTCCCAGGGCGCAGGTGGTGAGGTAGTCCGTGACGGTCATGCCAGCGGCCCTGGCCCGCTGATGGATGGCCTTTTTGTCCACTGGGGTCATCCTGGCGGTGATGATTTCGGTCTTTTTCTTCTGCATTAAACTCCTTTCTCCCTCGTCGGCGCAAGCTGTATATCCCTCGCCTCGCCGCAAGCGGCGGGGCTCGCTCATTTCGCTGCGCCTCCTCTCCCCATCGAACCCGCTGTGCTGGGCTTCGATGGGGGCCCCTTGAGGGGTAGGGGGTGCCGGGGTATAGCCCCGGCGAGTGCGGCACGGCGTATAGCCGGACGCGATGCTTGCCCCACCCAAAAGGTGGGCATCCGCCCCAACGGGGCGTTTCTGCGTTGCCCTCGCCCGGCACTTCCACGGCACGGTGGCGGGGCTGGGCTGCACACACTCGCGCACAACGGGCCACACGAGGATCAACGCCGCGTTTCAAGGGCTGGGAGGGATACTCATCTTCACCCGGCTCACGGGAGGGCCACAAGGGGCCTCAAAATGCGAAACACGGGGTCATGCACCTAACTGGAGTTGGGCGCGGGCGGTTTCCAGTGCCAGCCGCTCCAACTGCCGCTGATGGTGCGCCTCCAAAACATCTTGGAACGGGGAGACGGTATAGAGCAGGTTGCCATTTCGCTTTACGCCCGCTTTGGTGGTGACGGTAGTGGGTTCGGTGCGGATTAGGCCCTTGCGTTCAAGGGAGGAACGTATTTGGCAACCGTGTTTTCCGTCATGCCCGCCGCTTTGCCAATCGTTTTATAGCTGGGCCAGCACTGGCCTGTTTTCCGGTTGGCACAGCAGAGCAGATAGGAGTAGACGGCGAGTTCGCCGGGGCAGAGGCCGAGGATAAAAATCTCATTGGGAAATGGGAACGTGTTCTTCAAGGGATCAAATTTTTGCCGTCGGCTCAACGGCTCTCACCGCCCTTCGTGTGCCGCTCCACCCACTGGATAAATTTTTCTTTGGGCACTACGATCCGGCTGCCGACTTTGAGCACCGGGAAATCTGCTTCGTGCATTAACTCGTAGCTGCTGGACGGGGCGATGCCCAGCACCTTTGCCACTGTTGCCGCGTTGAGAAACAACGGCAGATCATCATAGCTTTTGTACTCAGATACTTTCATTTTCATCTTCCTTTCGTAAATTTCTATTGGTTACCAGCTGTACCCCTTCCCTTTGGGACAGCTCCATGATAAAATAACCGCAGAGAGTTTTACATCAGGAAGTGATCTTTTTGGAAAATAAATTGCGCGGGATACTGAGTGGGTCACAGTTGTTGCTGGTGGAGAAAGGAGTTGGCCTGTTTTCAACGGTACTCCGCTATGAGGATGGGACGGAGAAGCAGCTTCCGGCCACCACACCGGCGAAGGAACTGATTTCCGCCGCGGAGATTGACTACCGGCCATACCGTCGGGAGATCAAACGGCTACGGGACGAGCATCTGCTGTTCGCGGCGCGGCTGGATATCCCAGCGGCGGATTTTGAGGACTTTGTGGCGGAGACGCTGTTGCTGCCGTCCATGCTTCAGAAGGCAGACCCAGTGAGTTTCTTTGTGCTGGGAGAACTTCTGGATCAGGCATTGCAGAGAGAGGACAGTGGCAGTGTGCTGTTCTTGCTGGACGCGGCACAGGAACTTCTGCACGTGCTGGAGGAGCCGATTCGCACTCAGGTCTACTTGCGGAACATTTTGGAGATGGCCTTTGACGGGATGGAGCGGGCCAGTCAGCGGGAGCGGTTTGAGAAGCTGAACCAAGTCTATCCGCAGGTGGGTAAGCTGTGTGCTCCTATCAGCCTGCCAGAATCAGAGGTGGGGAACCGGGCATTTGCGGTGCACTCACTCTTTGGCCTGCGGCTTTTAGAACTGGCACTCTATTTTCAGCAGGATAAACAGCGGATCGCCCGATGCGATTATTGCTGGGGTTGGTTCATCCCCAAGACGAAAAAAGCCACCCGGTACTGTGACCGGGTGACGGATGGGTTTCACTGCAAACAGCGGGGGGCGCGGTTCAAAAGGAACTTGGTGGAGGATAGGACGGGGCGCTCAAGATCTGCAACCAGCTGCGGGACAGGGCGTACGCCCGCCTTCTGCGCTGGCAGGACGCAGCGCCGGATGAGCGTGGCAGTTTGATTCCCATGGACTACGGCCAGTACGATGCCTGGAGCGAGAATGCCCCTCTGGCCCGGATGGAGTACCTGAAGGGGAAGCTGGCGGCGGAGGAGTTTCTGCGGCGGATCGACACCACCCACGAGTTAGACAGCTACGAGGCGGACAGGGCGGAGCGGGTGGAACAGACGGTTTGGCAGCAACGGGTGGCTATGAGCGTCAGCTTTGATCCAGATACATACTACCCGGAAATAATGCAGGTGCTTGAACTGGGCGCGGCGGAGCCTAAGTGGGAGATATATACAGCGGATCATCTGCGGAAACAGGAGCAGCAGGGGCATCAGAGTTTGCGGGAGAAACATGGGAAACGATAAGGAGGGACGAGGAGTGAAGAACATAGCCATCGTGGAGGACGAAAATGCCGCCGCTGAGCATCTTACGGCATACATACAGCGGTACGCCGCCGAGTTTGGCCAGCAATTCAATATTACCCGGTTTTGTGACGGTGAGGAGTTCCTTCAAAACTATAAGTCCGTTTATGCGGTGGCGTTTCTGGATATTCAGATGCCGCGGAAAAACGGCATGGACGCCGCCGTGGAACTGCGCCGGCACGACAAAAATGTGTCGATCATCTTCATCACAAACCTGGTGCAGTACGCTCTGAAGGGATACGAGGTAGACGCGGTGAGCTTTTTGCTCAAGCCGGTGAGCTACTACGATTTTTCCCTGAAATTCAAAAAGGCACTGGATATCTACCTGATGAACGAGGAGCGCAGCTTTACGGTGAACGCCCCCGGCGGGCTGTGCCGCATCTCCACGGACAAGCTGATGTACGTGGAGATCATCAGCCACCGGCTCCACTACCATCTGATCGATGATGTGATCGAGATGACCGGCGTGCTGTCCAATGTGGAGCGGGAACTGGGCTCCTACGGGTTTCTGCGCTGCAATACCTGCTACCTGGTCAATCCAAAGTTTATCGTGCGGGTTAAGGGCTCCGAGGTGCAGGTGGGGGACCGCACCCTCCAGATCAGCCGCCCCCGGCGGGCCGCGTTTATGGAGGGGCTGACCAACTGGTATGCCGGGGCAGGAGGTGGAAGCCGTGGCTGAGGTCAACGTGATCTATCAAAAAATCATCCTGGAATTCCTGTTTGAGCTGTATGTGTTCTACGCCCTTACCACGCGGAAGCTGAACCGGGCTCCCCGGTTCTGGATACGGACTCTGGCCGGAGCCGGCGCGGTTTTGGCACTGGCCTATGGCGCGGCCTTCTTCTACCGCGCCGTGGGCGGGACGGCCCTGGGGCGCATCACCGTCTACGTGTTCCTGTTCGCCGCCGCCACGGCCCATCTCCGGCTGTGCTTTGATGAAACCTTCCCCACTGTCCTGTTCTGCGCCAGCGTGGCCTACGCCGCCCAGAATCTGTGCTATAAGCTGTATCTGATCCTTTGGTGCGGGGGGGAGGCCCTGCGCGGGTACGACGGCTGGGGTCCCAGATTTGATCTCTATTATCATGTGCTGTATTACGCCTTTTTTGCCCTGGCGGTTGCGGCGGTCTACTTCCTCTTTATCCGGGGGATGCTGCGGCATATGTCCGGCGGGCGGCTGGACCACCATATGCTGGCCATTGCCATCCTGGTGCTGAGTATCACCGTCATCCTGTGCTCGGTGGAGGATGTTTACTTCTCTCATCTGAGTGTGGGCCGGGAAAACCGATTCGAGCTGTGGGATCACTATGTTCTACGGCAGGCGGGTAATCTGTTCTCGGTGATGAGCTGCACGGTGGTGCTGCTGCTCACTTCCCGGACGGTGGAGCGGCGGGAGCTGCGTCAGGAGCTGGAATACCTCCAGCACGCCGTCCGTCAGAGCGAGCGGCAATACGAGATCTCCCGGGACACCATCGACTTGATCAATGTGAAGTGCCATGACATCCGCTATAAGCTGGGAGCCCTGGCGGTCCAGGGGGAACAGGTGCGCCCTGAGGCGGTGGCCGATCTCCAGAAAAGCATTTCCATCTACGACGCCAAGGTGGAGACGGGCAACCAGTTTTTAGACGTCCTGCTGACGGAAAAGAGCCTTTACTGCGAACAGAACGGCATCACGTTTTCCTGCATGGCGGACGGGGCCAGGCTTACCTTTATGGACGACGGCGACCTGTACTGCCTGTTCGGCAACATCATCGACAATGCCCTGGAAGCGGTCAAGGCTATTAAGGAGGAGCAGCGGCGGGTCATAAACCTGGTGGTGAAGGCGCGGGGCAATATGCTCGTGATCCAGTCGGACAACTACTTTGACGGGGAGCGCGCTTTTGAGGGCGGCCTGCCCGTCACCACCAAGGCAGACCGGAACTACCACGGGTTCGGGATGCGGAGCATTCGGATGATCGTCCACAAATATGAGGGGGAGCTGACGGCCTATGTGGCGGACGGGATTTTCCACCTGAATATTTTGTTCAGTCTTGCCACATAAAAGAACAATTTGGAAGAAAATTGCTCCGTGCTTGTGACCGGGCTGCAAAGTAAGTAAAAATTGCGCAGTTTAAGGAACGCCCGTTGCCAGCGGGCGTTCCCTTTATTATATTATTGCCAGAAAGAGCGATGCGCGGCGTGAATCCTTTGTAGCATACGTAAAAATCCAGGCCGGGTACGTCCGGTTTGAGCATACGGTCACAAAGCGCGGCGACGCGCTGTGAATAAAAAGTGAGAAGGAGAACCGAGCGATGAAAAAGAAGATTCTTGCAATGCTGCTGGCCTTGACCATGGCCGCAGCACTGGCGGCCTGCAGCCCCGCCGCCAATCAGCCCAGCAGCGCCCCCAGCTCCGATCCTACTTCCAATCCCACCCCCGGTGCTTCATCGGCCCCCTTTGAGGCCGCTATGCTGGCCGACTTTGCCAACGGCCCTGCGGCGGACGGCAGCGTCTTTGCCTCTGACGGCTGGTCCAACGGCAGCGTGTTCAACGTGTGGTGGAAAGGCGATATGGTTACTTATTCCGATGGCCAGCTCCATCTGGGCATCTCCGACGCCAACGGCGAGGTGGAGCAGGGCTACTATGGCGGCGAGGCCCGCACGGGGCTGTACTACGGCTATGGCGACTACATCGTAAAGATGAAGCCCTCCAAGGCGGAGGGCACCGCCAGCACCTTCTTCACCTGCACCGGTCCCTACGACATCAACGCGGAGGGCAACCCCAATCCCTGGGACGAAATCGACATTGAGTTCTTAGGCAAGGACACCACCGGCGTCCAGTTCAACTATTTTGTGGACGGTCAGGGCGGCCACGAGTACTGGTACGACCTGGGCTTTGACGCCTCCGAGGAGTTCCACGAGTACGGCTTCCGCTGGAGCGAGGACGCGATCACCTGGTATGTGGACGGCGAGGCTGTTTACACGGTAAATGCCAGCGCGGATACCCCGCTGCCTTCCGCCCCGGGCCGCATTCTGATGAACCACTGGTGCGGCACCCCCGACGCCGAGGGCTGGATGGGCAAATATGAGCTCAGCGACGCCACCGCCGACTACCAGTGGGTCAAGACCTCCGCCACCGGCCGCGAGCTGGTTCCCAGCGAGGACGGCGAACAGGACGGCACCATGGACGGCCTGGACGTGAGCTTCGCCAACGGCGCGGCGGCGGACGGCAGCGTCTTTGCCTCCGACGGCTGGTCCAACGGCAGTGTGTTCAACGTGTGGTGGAAGGGCGACATGGTTACTTATTCCGACGGCCAGCTCCACTTGGGCATCTCCGACGCCAACGGCGAGGTGGAACAGGGCTACTATGGCGGCGAGGCCCGCACGGCCCAGCATTATGGATACGGCGAGTACTCCGTCAGCATGAAGCCCTCCAAGGCGGAGGGTACCGCCAGCACCTTCTTCACCTGCACCGGCAATTACGATATCGGCCTGGACGGCAATCCCAACCCCTGGGATGAGATCGACATCGAGTTTCTGGGCAAGGACACCACCGGCGTCCAGTTCAACTATTTCGTGGACGGCCAGGGGGGCCACGAGTACTGGTACGACCTGGGTTTTGACGCCTCCGAGGAGTTCCACGAGTACGGCTTCCGCTGGGCGGAGGATTCCATCACCTGGACCGTGGACGGCAAGGACGTGTACACGGTGGAAGCCAGCGAGGAGACCCCGCTGCCCTCCACCCCGGGCCGCATTCTGATGAATTACTGGTGCGGCACCCCCGACGCGGAGGGCTGGATGGGCAAATATGAGCTCAGCGACGCCACCGCCGACTACCAGTGGATCAAGACCACCGCCACCGGCATCAGCCTGGACGGCTGACAGCCTGCGGTTTGTGTGCCCCGCCCCAAAGGGGCGGGGCACGGACGGAATGAATGAGTGTAGAATGATATGGGATATCTGACAGCTCTTGCCATTATTTTTATTTCCATCTGGTGCTGTTTCTTTCTCCTGCTGTTCCATTACGGCGTATTTGCCCTGATTGGCGTGTTCAAGCGAACGACCTATCCCAAGACAGGCCGCCTGCTGAAGTATGGCGTTGTCATTGCCGCCCGTAACGAGGAGGCGGTGATCGGCTCCCTGCTGGACAGCATCCGGGCTTGCGATTACCCGCAGGAAAAACTGGCGGTGTTTGTTGTGGCCCACAACTGTACCGACCGCACCGCTCAGATCGCCCGGGCGCACGGGGCCAACGTCTATGAGTATGACAACCCGGCGGAACGCACGGCGGGCTATGCCTACCGCTATCTGTTTGAACGGATCAACGCCGAGTGGGGAGACGCGGGGATGGACGGCTTCTTCATTATCAACGCCGACAATGTGCTTTCTCCCAGTTACATTTCCAAAATGAACGACGCCTTTGTGGCCACAGGCGGGGAACACGTCATCACCTCCTACCGCAACTCCCGCAACTTCGGCAGCAACTATATGTCCTGCCTGTACGGCATTTACTTCATCTCCGCCTGCCGCTTTGAGGCCCGGGGGCGCACGGTGTGCGGATGCAGCACCCGGGTGTCCGGCACCGGATACCTGTTTCCGCCCCGGCTGGTGGAACACGGCTGGGAGTATGTCACCCTCACCGAGGACTGGGAGTTCACCGCCGACCAGCTGGCCCGGGGGTGCAAGGTGCTCTACTGCGATGAGGCGGAGTTTTTTGACGAACAGCCCCTCACGGTGAAGGTGATGCTCCGCCAGCGGCTGCGCTGGGCCCGGGGGCACATGATCGTCTTTTTTACCCGGTTCCGGACGCTGATGAAAAGCCTGTTTTCCAGAGGAAACGGGCTGGATGGGCGGCGGCGGTTTTCCGTATTCGACATTTCCGCCAGCATCCTGCCCTTGGGCGTAATCAGCATAGCCCTGCTGCTGGTCCAGCTGGGGTGTATTGCCCTGTGCCCCCTGTTTGGCTGCAACGCGGGACGGGTGTGGGCCTTTTACGGCTGGCTGTCCCTGGTGCTGTTCGTGCTGTCCTATTTTCTCACCGTGCTGGGCGCGCTGCTGCTGGTGCTTCTGGAGCGCGGGCGCATCCGACGCGTAGGTGCGGGAAAGCTGGCGGCAGCGGTGGCCCTGTGGCCCTTTTTCCTGCTGGTGAACGTATTTCTGGACGTGGCCGCGCTGTTTCTCCGGGACCTGGAGTGGAAGGCGATTCCCCATGTGGGCACTCCGGCTTTGGGGCGGGCTCCGGCGGCGTCTATTGGCGAGATTCCAACAAAACTATGACTTAGGAGGGTTCCCTGTGGCAAAAGAAAAAAGCAACAAGAAAAAGCTGAGCGCGAAGGCGTTTACCGCCATTGTCGCGCCCCTGCTGGCCGTTCTTCTGGCGTTTTCCATCGTGCTGTCCGTGGTGACCACCTCCAGGTTCGACCTGGTGCTCCGGGACATCTTCGGCGAAACGGATTTCAGCGGCGGCGGGCCGGATCATGGCGTTGACGCGGCCTACTACACCCGGGACATCGCCGACTCCAAAGAGCTTCAGGCCGCCGAGCAGGCCTACGCCCGCAAGGCGGGCGCGGAGGGCTTTGTGCTCCTCTACAACCGGGCGGAAGATGGCAAGGGCCTGCCCGTGGCGGCGGGCTCCAAGCTGAGCCTGTTCTCCACCTCCTCGGTGGATCTGCTGGCCGGCGGCACCGGCTCCGGCGTGTCCACCATCTCCAGCGATATGCGCACCGCCCTCACCGAGCAGGGCTTTGCGGTCAACGAGGCACTGTGGAAGTTCTACAGCGACAACCACGGGAGCTATACCCGGGGCGGCGGCTCCATCATGTACGGCGGCGCGGAGGACTGGACCATCAAGGAGGCCCCCGTCTCCGCCATCCCCGATGCCGCCAAGAGCGAGGCGGAGGGCACTATCCCCGTGTTTTTCCTGGCCCGAACCGGCGGCGAGGGCCGGGATCTGGGCCGCTACATGGGCGAGTGGACCAATGTGGCGGGGGACAAGGAGAAGCATTACCTGGAGCCCAACTCTGTGGAGCTGGAGGTCATCCAGTACCTCAATGACACCTTTGACAACGTAATCCTGGTGGTCAACACCAATAACGCCTTCGAGCTGGGCTGGGTGGCGGACTATCCCAACATCACATCGGTGCTGTGGGCCCCCGGTGCCGGAGGCGACACCTGCCGTTCCATCGCCGATGTGCTCAGCGGGGCGGTGAACCCCTCCGGCCATCTGGTGGACACCTTCGCCTATGACGCCTTCTCCTCCCCCGCCATGCAGAACATGGGGGACATGATGCTGGTCAACGGCGGGCAGGACGTGGAGGCCGCCGTGTTCTACGACGAGGGCATCTATGTGGGCTATAAGTACTATGAGACCCGCTACTTCGACAAGGCCTTGGGCCAGGGCAATGCCGGGGACTACGACTATGCCGCCGCGGTGCAGTACCCCTTCGGCTACGGCATCTCCTATACCACCTTTGAGTGGTCAGACTTTAAGATGGGCCAGATGGACGCCGACGGCAATATTGAACTCAGCGTTACCGTGAAGAATACCGGCGCGGCCGCTGGCCGGGACGTGGTGCAGGTCTATCTCAACGCGCCCTACACGGATTACGACAAGGCCAACCACATTGAGAAGTCCGCCGTCACCCTGGTGGGCTTTGAAAAGACCGGCGAGCTTCAGCCCGGCCAGTCTGAGAGCGTCGCCGTCACCGTCAACCGGAAGGATTTCATCTCCTACGACGACGTGAACGCCAAGACCTACATCCTGGAGGCGGGGGATTACCTGCTTACCGCGGCGGAGAACGCCCACGCGGCTGCCGACAACTTCCTGGCTTACAATGGGCAGAATGTTGAGCCTCTGTTCGGCGGGGCGGACGCCTCCTTCGTGGGTAAGTGGACCTACGACTACGGCGGCAACAGCGGGGTGGATAATGTAACCTACGCCAAATCCCTCACCGGCGTGGACGTGACCAACCAGTTTGACCACGCGGTATACGACGAGCTCACCCCCCGGGATCAGTACCTGACCCGTCAGGACTGGACCGGCACCTTCCCCCAGACCCACGGGGATCAAGACAGCAAGCGGCAGAGCCCCTTCAGCGAAAAGAACGGCTTCACCTGGGAGGTGGAGGTGTCCGATGCCATCCGGGACGCCATCAAGGCCAAGGGCGTGGGCGCGTCCTTGAACCCCATGACCGAGGAGGAGGCCGCCGCCATGGCGGGCCAGTACGGGAAAAGGGGCGACCTGGAGCTTATCGACTTCCGGGGCCGGGATTATGACGAGGTGGAGGCCGAGGGCGGCTGGGATGCCCTCATCGACCAGATGGACACCAGTGAGCTGGAGGCCATCATCCGCAACGGCGGCTACCAGACCCTGGGCTCCGCCAACATCGCCAAGCCCCGGGCCATCGACTATGACGGCCCATCCGGCCTCAACGAGGGCGGCATTACCCACGAGCCCTATTCCATCACCTATCCCTGCGCCACCAACCTGGCCGCCAGCTGGGATCGGCAGAATTCCTATCTCCACGGCTACTATGTGGGTGAGGACGCCCTGGCCGCCGACGGCAACTGGGGCAGTCACCAGTATGTGGGGCTCATCACCGGCTGGTACGCCCCCGCCATGAACATCCACCGCACGCCGTTCGCCGGACGCAACTTCGAGTACTACTCCGAGGACGGCTTCATTTCCGGCGAATTCGCCCGGGAGGCGTCGGTGGCCTGTTCGGAAAAGGGCGTGTACGCTTACATTAAGCACTTTGCCTTAAACGACCAGGAGGACCACCGCAGCCACGTGGCTACCTTTGCCAATGAGCAGGCCATTCGGGAGATCTACCTCAAACCCTTCCAGACCTGCATTGAGGAGCGGGGAACCACCCCCATCAAGGTTCAGGAGTATGACGCGGCCTCCCAGTCCTACACCGAGAAAACGGTGGAGATTCCCGCTGTCATGGCGGTCATGTCCTCCTTCAACCGCATCGGCTGTACTTGGGCAGGGGGCAACTATAACCTGCTCACCGGGGTGCTGCGCAACGAGTGGGGCTTTGACGGCACCGTCATCACCGACTACGACGGCGGCGGCGTCATGGACACCGAGCAGTGCGTCCGGGCTGGGGGCGATCTGAAGCTGACGGGCTTTGAGGTGGACGCGCCCATTGACATGAGCAACCCCGCCTCCCAGTACTTTGCCCGTCAGGCTATTAAGCACATCCTGTATACCACGGTAAACTCCAACGCCATGAACGGCATCGTC
>ERZ779624.392-NODE-392-length-14174-cov-5.781217_pt1 | contig 14174 bp, 12 predicted proteins | sample MGYA00514190_ERZ779624 | MGnify/ENA primary metagenome ERZ779624 (study PRJEB29562, sample SAMEA4376706) | mouse gut metagenome | isolation source: Cecum | study: EMG produced TPA metagenomics assembly of the A DSS colitis mouse model was used to assess the... | reverse complement strand
TTCAGGTTCCAGAAATTATCCGGCTGATCTGACCTACACCATTATCCAGAACAAGCCAGTCACTCTGACCGCGGCTGACGGGACTATGCTTGAGGAGGAGTACACGGCGGAGTATACCTGCGACAATACGGTGGAGGATGAGGAGACAGCCAAGTTTGAGTCCGTGCTTGTGGACGGGGGGATCAATTATCAGTTCTATAATGCAGGCGAGGGGGCTGACAAGCTTGTAATCTGGTTCCACGGAAACGGGGAGGGAGATCTTTTGGAGTCCCGGAACAATGTGGCTCAGATCCTTGGCAACCGGGGCGGCGTGGCCTGGGCCAGCGATGAGTTCCAGGAGATTTTGGGCAAAGCCCACGTGATGGCTTTCCAGGCGCCGGATACCTGGTACTACGCCCAGAGAGACGGGCTTCTTGAAAAGGCTGCGGATGAGATCAAAGAACTGGTGGAGAAGTACAAGGTAGATCCTGGGAAAGTTCTTGTGGCAGGGTGTTCCGCGGGAGGGTACATGACCTCCAGAATGCTCATCGCTCACCCGGAGCTGTTTGCGGCTGCCGTGATAAACTGTCCGGCCTATGATGTGGCAAGCGACCGGGGCGGCGAGACGCCTACGGATGAGGAGCTGAAGGCCATCAAGGACTCCGGCGTTCCTGTCTGGCTGGTACAGGGGGAGACGGACAGCGTGGTTGCCACGGAGGAGTGTTCTAAGCGGCTGTTTGCTATCCTGACCGAGGGACAGGAGGTGACAGAGACGGCGGTGAAACAGGAGATGGAGCAGGATTCGGATTTTACCACCTATGAGACTGCTGACGGCAAGTACAAATTGTCGCTGTATGAAACCACAGAGGATGATAAGCTGCGGTTTGCGGAGGACTATGACCGGGATGGGGAGATGACGGAGGTGCTGTACAGCAACCATTGGTCCTGGATCTATACTTTGAAGAATAATCCGCAGGCGGCGGACGGGACGCATATTGTGGACTGGGCTGCCGGGTTTGTTAATAAATAGGATATGACGGGGAAGGAGCTGCCTGGGGGCGGCTCCTTTTGTTGGCTTTTGGAAGGTTTTCAGGAAGGGAAAGAAGGGATTGACATTCCTTTGAGGGGTGGGATAAAATTGGGGGGGAGAAGTATTTGGGAAAGCAGGATAGATAGACCGATAATGTGGAAGGGAGATAGTTTGATGTTGCTGCAGACGTTGAAGCTTCATAATTTCAGATGCTTTTCGGATATCCGTGCGGATTTTAGAGAGCGGCTAACTGTCCTTGTGGGAGGGAACGGAACAGGGAAGCAAAAATGACGATCCAGCAGTATCAGTACAGGAAAGAGATACCGGAATATCGCGCTGTGTGCCAGGCTATGGAACAATGTTTTCAGGGAATTACCGGGTGTAAACAGGCCCTGCCAGAGAATAGAAAAAGGGTTTTAGAGGAATTGCTTTTAGACATCAGAAAAAATATTCGGATGCGGAAAGTGATATTCGCTCATAGTGCAAAAGAGGGCTTAAGAAGTTTTTGGAGCAAAAGGAATATAAGGAGCCGTATGTTGGAATTTTGATCGCTTGGCTGGAGAAGCATGTATAGCAGCTGATACATAATGATATGAATTTGAGGAGGAAAACATGATTACAGACCGTCTATATGAGTTAGCATTCCAATACAAGAAGACCAAATTGTGGGAAAAGATAAGAAATCTTCAGATCTTTGCCGTAAAGCTGTCCGACGGCCGGACAGGCTACATCTCCATCATGGGAGACAATGGCTTCTGCCATGGGGTGTGCCTGTACATAGGGGATGAGGGTTATTGGGCGTTTCGGAATCTGTGGAAAGAGGGAGGGTGCATACTCTATGATCTGGAGTATGACAAGGAAGGCATGGAGCTGAAATGTCTGCAGTGTGTCTTTGAGAAAAAGGATATGCTTTCTGCCAACGAATATGAAGAGATCAAAACCTATACCCGGTCCCACGGCATGAGGCTGGCAGGAAAGTACGCGTATCCCAGATTCCAGAAACGCGAGCCATACTGTCTGCCATGGGAGCTGCAGACAGAGGAGGAGACGGACTGCCTGTGTCAAGGTTTGTCCGCAGCCATTGAGATGGCCAACTTCTTGGAGGGGACCACCCGGAATGAGTTTTATTTGGAGGATATGGACGGGGCCACAGTGGAGATCCCTATGCTGGAACAAAAAGACGGCGCCTACGTTCTGGCAAAGACCAGGCTGCCGGAGAATGAGCCGCCCAGATGGCCGGAGCCGAAACAGTACAATGAGATCGCTATGGCCAGCCTGAAAAAGGCCCGGAGGGAGGGAACCTGGCAGTGCCAGATCATGCGGCTTATGGAGCTTGTACAGGAGGACCCGGAAGAAATACCTGCGTTCCCGGCGCAGCTGTTGGCTGTGGATGTTAAATCAGGCCATATCCTGCCTTTAGCGCCTGCGGTCCACTATGAGAAGGAACCGGAGGAGCTGTTTAACAGGATGCTGGAGGCATTTGCGCAGCAGGGGGTATGTCCTGAAAAAGTGGAAGTGAGCGATGAGGCTACATTTGCGTTTTTCAGAGCTCTCTCCGAGAAATTGGGAGTTGCGGTAGCTATGCGGGACGAACTGCCAGAACTGGAAGACGTCCGTGAAGATCTTTTGGATATGGATCCGAATCCGGTGATGGATGAATTTGACTCTTTGCTGGATCTGCTGGAAGGAGAACAGTCCCAGGCAAAAGCAAAAGGGAGGAAGAAGACTGCAAATGAATCCTATGTCATCAGCGTTTCTCTTGGAAGAGGGTGTTACCGCCATATCCGGATCTCTGGGAAATGCTCTTTATGGGATCTGCACTGCGCTATTATAGATGCCTTTGAGTTTGACGATGACCATGCCCACGCGTTCTTTATGGACAATGTGAAGTGGAGCGATCGGGATAGCTACTATACGGAGGCCATAGGGGAGGGAAGACCGACTACGGAAAAGACTCGTATTGGCAGCGTGGGGCTGTATAAAGGGATGGCATTTAAATACGTGTTTGATTTTGGAGACGAGTGGGTGTTCCAGTGCAAGGTGCTTAAGGTGGAGACGGGGGATTCAGGGGAGGCTGTGGTTATAAAAAGCAAGGGGGAAGCTCCTTCTCAGTACGGCGATGCGGACGACGAGTGGGACGATGAGTAGACGGATGCGCGGATAGAGGAAGACCCGGAGAACTGCAGCCGTAAAAAAGAATATTAAACTTACCTTAAGATGCTTGCTTTTTCCCAGGATTTGGATTACTCTAAGGAAGGACCGCAGCCGGCAGGTTTGGCTTTGCGGACCAGAAGGATCATGAAAAATTCAGGGGGAGGAGAGGTATTGAGAAGCATTAAAAAAAGGAATAGGTCAAGGATCCTGACTGCGGCGGCAGTTATGTCGCTTATGTGGTCTGTTTTGGCCTTTGCGGAGGAGACGCAGCAGGATCCGCCCCGCAATCAGTGGATCGACATGGAGAAAGGGCCCGGGGAGGCCCGCTGGGTGGATGAAAACGGCGTGATCTCGGAAACGCCGGGGATGAAGCCCGGGCAGGTTCAGCAGAAGGATGATTTTAGGCCGGTTGGACCTGGCTATGTTCAGCAGACTGAAAAACAAGAGGCGGACCAGAACGATCAGGACAGGGCGGCGGGAACCGGCCAGAGCAGTCAGGACGGGGCGGACGAAGGGGCAGGACAGAGCGATCCGGATACCGCGGCCCAAGAAGCAGGGCAGAACAGTCAGGATGCGGCAGCGGAAGAAGCAAACCGGCAGACTGCGGGAAACGGGGGCGGTGAGACCGGCCAGCCGGCGCAGGATGCATCTTTAGCGGAAGCGGGCCAGCAGACCAGTGGCCGGGCGATCGATCCTGGCCGTCCCATGGTGGCGCTGACGTTTGACGACGGCCCTTATGCCCCGGTGGGTAACCAGATCATGGACTGCCTGGCCGCCTATGGAGGAAAAGCCACTTTTTATGTGGTGGGCAACCGCTGCGCTTCCTATCAGGCGGAGATGCAGCGGATGGCGGCAGAGGGCCATGAGATCGGCAATCACACTTATGAGCACAAATATCTTAATAAATTAAGTCCTGACCAGATTCAGTATCAGGTCAATAAGGGAACAGAGGCCATTCTGACAGCCAGCGGGGTGGCTCCGGCTACGGTGCGTTTGCCTGGAGGCAACAAAAACGCTACAGTGCTGGCCAATGTTCAGGCGCCTATTATCATGTGGAGCATTGACACATTGGACTGGAAGACAAGAAACACCCAGAGCACAGTGGACAAGGTTTTGGGAGATGTGAGGGATGGAGATATCATCCTGATGCATGAGCTGTACAGACAGACAGGCGACGCGGCGGCGCAGATCATACCTGCCCTGGTGGAACGGGGATTTCAGCTGGTGACGGTCAGTGAACTGGCGCAGTACCGGGGCGGGCTTCAGGGCGGTCATGTATACAGCGCTTTCCGTCCGTAAATTAGCAACCAGAAGAAATAAATGAGACAGAGGGAAACCCCATAGATAGGGCTGTGGAGATTCCCTCTGTTTTTGTGATTTTTTACACGAGACTGGCCTTTAGGATCTTGTTCAGCCCTTTGAAACACAGAAATGCCCCAACACAGATGGATATGAGATAGATCCCGATCCCCGGGATCACGCCCAGAGCCAGGGAGATCTGATGGAAGACCACCTGAGTTATGGGGTAGTAAGGTGAGATGTAAAACATATCCGCCTTTCCTCCCGTAAATACATTGACAGCGGTTGCAATGAGGCAGAAGGCAAAAAACAGGGGAATCGTGTAGAGGAAATCCCGTGTTGTCCGCCCTGCCAGGCCGCAGCCAGCACAGAAGAATGACAAAAATACCAGAAAAATATGCCACACAAGCCCATGAAGCGTCAAGGTCCAGTATGGATGCATCAGTCCGGAGGGTTCTGCCAGGGCCATGATCCCTCCCAGAAGTCCGAAAGATTCCAGATAGGCGGCGGCTGTCCTTCGCGGTGTCCCCTGGCCAAGCAGAGGAAATACCAGGCACAAGTACATCGGGGTACTGCACAGCTGAAAGGGAAAATACCACCAGTCATAGCACCCGTGATTGACCACTTCATAGATAAATAGCTGCTTATACACTTCGCTGACCCCAAGGATGACTCCGCAGTTCCACAGGATAAGACTGGCATGAGCCTTGTGGCGCCTCCCAAGAAAGGCGGCCAGAAAGCCTGAGGCAGCGAGTCCAACAAGGGAGAAGATAATGTGGAAGGCAGACCAGGGCGCAGGGGGAGTCATGGGCCACGCGGTTTTTTGGAGCAGATCAAAAAGGAATGTCGGCTCGGTCTGCGCCGCGGTAAAGATCATGTCAATCCTCATGGTAATCCCTCCTTTGAAGCTCTTTTTGCCTGGCAGAACGTAATACAATCATGAAAAGTATACCCCATATTTTATGCAGAATCAACGCCTTTCCACGTTAGAAGGGCAGAAGAATGTGGAAGCGCGGGCATTTGACAGCAGATTTGGTAAAAATTTTACTTGATTAATCTGAAAAATGCTATATAATGGATTACTAGCAATGTTGGGTTTATGCATTGCAATGCATATATATGAGGAGGACATTATTATGAAAAAACAGGTAATAGCATTATTGACAGCAGCCATGCTGGCTGGCGCCATGGCAGGATGCGGTTCAGGCGGAGCCGACGCGACGACAGCGGCAGCTGATACCACCGCGGCAGAGACTACCACCGCAGGGGATACTACCGCAGCCGACACCAAGGCAGAGGCTGAGGACGAGGCGGAGACCACCGCAGCCGCGGCAGGCGGGGAAGGAAAAGTCCTGGTTATGGCTACCAACGCGGAGTTCCCGCCCTATGAGTATCACGACGGCGGCGACATCGTAGGAATCGACGTTGAGGTGGCGGAAGCCATTGCCGGGAAGCTGGGCATGACCCTGGAGGTTGAGGATATTGCCTTCGACTCCATCATTCCGGAGCTGGAAAGCGGCAAGGCGGATATCGGCGTTGCCGGCATGACCGTAAATGAGGACCGTTTGAAGAATGTGGACTTTACAGACCCATACACAACGGCTTCCCAGGTAATTATTGTAAAAGAGGACAGCGAGATCGCAGGGCCGGATGATCTGAAGGGCAAATATATCGGCGTTCAGCTGGGGACCACCGGCGACATCTACGCTTCCGACTATGAGGCTGACGGCTCTACCATCGAGCGGTACAACAAGGGATTTGAGGCGGTTCAGGCGATGCAGCAGGGCAAGATCGACGCCGTGGTGATCGACCAGGAGCCGGCAAAAGTCTTTGTCTCCCAGAATGAGGGGATTAAGATTCTGGATGAGGCGCTGACTGTGGAGGAGTACGCCATTGCCGTCAAGAAGGGCAACACAGAGCTTCTTGACCAGGTAAACGGGGCGCTGGCCGAGCTTAAGGAGTCCGGCGAACTGCAGGCGATCATTGACAAATATATTTCAGCAGAATAATACATTTCAGCAGAATAAAGGAATAGGGAACGAATACCATGAGTGAAAAGTTCAGAGCTGATTTTTATCAGAATTTTATTGAGGACGACCGTTGGAAATACATTGTAAACGGCTTGGGCAACACCATTAAGATTACGCTTTTTGCGGTGCTTCTGGGCATTGCCCTGGGGTTTTTGGTGGCGATCATCCGTTCCACTTTTGAAAAGACCGGCAAGTTGAAACTGTTAAACCTTCTGTGCAGGGTATATCTGATGGTTATCCGGGGAACCCCGGTGCTGATTCAGCTTCTGCTTATTTACTTCGTGGTGTTCGGTTCCGTCAGGATTGACAAGTCTCTGGTGGCCATACTGGCCTTCGGCATCAACTCCGGGGCCTATGTGGCGGAGATCTTTCGAAGCGGAATCATGTCCATTGACAACGGCCAGTTTGAGGCGGGCCGCAGCCTGGGGTTCAATTATACCCAGACCATGCTTTACATCATCATGCCCCAGGCATTTAAAAATGTGCTTCCGGCCCTTGGCAATGAGTTTATCGTGCTGCTTAAGGAGACGTCTGTGGCCGGATATATCGCCATCCAGGATCTGACCAAAGGCGCGGATATTATCCGAAGCCGTACATACAGCGCGTTTATGCCCCTTATGGCGGCGGCAGTGATTTACCTGGTGATGGTAATGATTTTCACTTACTTTGTACAGAGGCTGGAGAGGAGGCTGAGAAGCAGTGACCACTAATGGAAATGATGCGCTGATCCAGGTGCAGCACCTGGGAAAAAGCTTTGAGCAATTGGATGTCTTGAAGGATATCACCGTTGATATCCACAAGGGCGACGTGGTGTGCGTCATTGGGCCTTCCGGCTCCGGTAAGAGTACGTTTCTGCGGTGTTTAAACCGTCTGGAGGAGCCTACCTCCGGGAAGATCTTCTTTGAGGGCGTGGATATCACGGACCCTAAGACGGACATTGACAAACACCGCCAGAAAATGGGCATGGTGTTCCAGCAGTTTAACCTGTTTCCTCACATGACCATTATGAGAAACCTTACTATTGGTCCCATGAAGCTTCAGGGGCGGAGCCAGAGTGAGGCGGAGGCGGAGGCCAGGAAGCTTTTGGAGCGGGTGGGCCTTGCGGACAGGGCTCAGGCTTATCCCAGCCAGCTGTCGGGTGGCCAGAAACAGAGGATCGCCATTGTGCGGGCCTTATGCATGCGGCCGGAGGTTATGCTTTTTGACGAGCCTACATCCGCCCTGGACCCGGAGATGGTGGGGGAGGTCTTAAATGTTATGCGGGATCTGGCCAGGGAGCGGATGACCATGGTGGTGGTCACCCACGAGATGGGATTTGCCAGGGAGGTGGCTGACAGGGTCATGTTCATGGACGGCGGGTATTTTCTGGAGGAGAACGCGCCGGCAGAGTTTTTTGCCAATCCGAAGAATGAGAGGCTTAAGAACTTTTTGAGTAAGGTTTTGTGACGGGCGACGGAAATCCGGCCATATGTCTGGGGTTTTTGCGGGATGTTTCTGTGGAATAAAAAGAGACCAGGGGAATCCGGGGAGGATTGGCCCTGGTTTTTTTGTTGGATAAAGATTCTATTTTCAAATCTAAAAATCCTCTAAATTAGTATAAAGGTTTCGGTATATGTCTTGAAAAGTCCGGCTGATTGGTATATGGTTTAGGGTGAAAGGCAAGAGTACTCCAGGAAAGGAGCGGATCCGACATGAAATATCTGGTGATATACAGCAGCAGGACAGGCAACACGGAGAAGATTGCCATGGAGATTTTCGAGGCTCTTCCGGGGAATTCTAAGGATATTCAGAGAGTGGAGGAGCAGAGCGGCGAAGCGGATACTTATTTTGTAGGGTTTTGGAATGATAAAGGTATATGCGGCGGCGAGATCATGGAGTTTCTGGAGGGACTTCACGGAAAGCAGGTGGCTATCTTCGGGACCTGCGGCATGGGGGAAGACCCGGAGTACTGCCGTCAGGTGTCAAAGCGGGTGGAAGCGCTGATCCCGGAGGACAACCGGTATCTTGGGTCTTTCCTCTGTTCCGGGAAGATGGTTCCACAGGTTTTGGAGCGGTACCGCATGATGCAGCGGCAAAAGGATTCTCCGCGCATCCGGCAGATGATCCAGTCCTGCGAGGAGGCTATGCTTCACCCGGACAGCAGGGATTTGGCCAATGCCAGGATGTTTGTGGAGGAGATCATAGGGGAAACGGGAGTTTTTTAATTTGAAAAAAGAAAGGGGACATTGATATGGGAGTGAAAGAGCAAAAGCCGGGCAATAACAGGAAGCCGTTTATTTTTTACTATGCCATGGTCATGCTGATCATGACGGCTATTAATCTGTTTCTTATGCCCAGTGTGCAGCGGAAAAGCGTTACAGAGGTTCCGTACAACACGTTCCGGGATATGATCGAGGAAGGCGTGGTGACCCAGGTGGGAAGAAACGAGCAGCAGATCACGTTTCTGGCAAAGACCGGGGAGAAGAATCCTCTGGGGGACGATGTGATACGCTGGTACAAGACGGGCAACTGGCCCGATGAAGATCTGACTCAGGTTTTAAGGGATAACGGCATCGCGTTTTCAGAGGAGATCATAGAGCCTACCTCGCCCATCGTGTCGGTCCTGGTATCATGGATCATTCCCATTGTGCTGTTTGTGGTCATCGGTCAGTTTCTGTCCAGGCAGCTTCAGAAAAAGATGGGCGGCAATGCCATGACATTCGGTAAGTCCAATGCAAAGATTTATGCGGAGTCGGAGACCGGCAAGACCTTTACCGACGTGGCAGGGCAGGAGGAGGCCAAGGAGGCTTTGAAGGAGATCGTGGATTTTCTCCACAACCCTCAGAAGTACGCGGAGATCGGCGCCACTCTGCCTAAAGGCGCTTTGTTGGTGGGCCCTCCAGGAACCGGTAAGACACTGCTTGCCAAGGCGGTGGCCGGGGAGGCTAAGGCGCCGTTTTTCTCCATCTCCGGCTCCGAGTTTGTGGAGATGTTTGTGGGCATGGGAGCGGCCAAGGTGCGGGATCTGTTTAAGCAGGCCAACGAAAAGGCCCCTTGTATCGTGTTCATTGATGAGATCGATACCATCGGCAAGAAGCGGGACGGCGGCGGATTCTCCGGCAATGATGAGAGGGAGCAGACCTTAAATCAGCTTTTAGCGGAGATGGACGGTTTTGACGGCCGCAAGGGCGTGGTGATTCTGGCAGCCACCAACCGGCCGGAGTCCCTGGACCCTGCGCTTTTGCGCCCGGGGCGGTTTGACAGGCGGATTCCTGTGGAGCTGCCGGACCTTAAAGGGCGGGAGGCTATTTTAAAGGTTCATGGGAAGAATGTGAAGATGGACGACAGCGTAAGCTACGGGGAGGTGGCCAGGGCTACTTCCGGGGCCAGCGGCGCGGAGCTTGCCAATATCGTCAATGAGGCGGCTCTTCGGGCGGTGCGCATGGGGCGCAGCGTGGTGAGTCAGCAGGATCTGGAGGAAAGCGTGGAGGTGGTCATCGCCGGATATCAGAGAAAGGATTCCGGCGTTACGGGCAGAGAGAAAAAGATCGTGGCGTACCATGAAGTGGGCCACGCCCTGGTGGCGGCGTGTCAGACCAACTCGGCCCCGGTACACAAGATCACCATTATCCCCAGAACTTCCGGTGCTTTGGGCTATACTATGCAGGTGGATAAGGATGAGCGGTATCTCATGAGCAGGGATGAGGCGTTTAACAAGATTTCCACGTTTACCGGAGGAAGGGCGGCGGAGGATCTGATCTTCCACTCCATCACTACGGGGGCAGCCAATGATATTGAACAGGCTACGAAGCTGGCCAGGGCAATGGTGACCCGGTACGGCATGAGCGAGCAGTTTGGCATGGTGGCTCTGGAGACGGTGACGAACCAGTATTTAGGCGGGGATACGTCTCTGGCCTGCTCACCGGAGACGGCTAAGGTTATTGATGATGAGGTTGTGAAGCTGGTGGGGAAAGCCTATGACAGGGCTATGGAGATCTTAAAGGACAATGAGCAGAAGCTTCATGAGATCGCCCAGTATCTTCTGGAGCAGGAGACCATCAGCGGGGAAGAGTTTATGGAGATCTTGAAAGCTCCGGCAAAGGAGGGAGCGGCAGAAGACATAGAAGGTTAAGGCAGGGACGAAATGGCCATGTGAGGAAAATTTACGGATGCGGCTGCAAATCCGCTTGCATTTTTTCTAAAAAGGTGTATAATCCAATATATGAACAATTATTCATATAAAGTCCGTATAGGATAGATCCAGGAGGGTATGCCTTATGAAAAAGAAATTTAAGATGGAGAATCTGGACTGCGCCAACTGCGCGGCAAAGATGGAGGCCGCTATTAACAAGATCGAGGGCGTGAAGGAGGCTACGGTCAGCTTTATGACCCAGAGGCTGGTCATTGAAGGAGATGACGACAGGTTTGATGAGATCGTGAAGGAAGCAGTGGCGGCGTGCAGGAAAGTGGATGCTGACTGTGAAGTGATAGTATAGTAAAGTGACAACTGTGGATCATAAAGAGAAAAGCAGCGGGATGAGAAGAGGCCCGCTGCTTTTTATATGATATTTTTCCGTGCATCCCCTTTCGGAGGAAGGGTATTTGTGGTAAACTGGTGATAACATTTAAGAATATAGGAAGGTATCCAAAGGAGGAAACTATGAGCCAAACCTACGACAAATTGATGAAATGCTACAAGAGCATGAAGAAAAAGGTGAAGTTTAAGCCGGAGGTGGCGCTGATCTTAGGGTCAGGGCTGGGGGATTATGTGAAGCAGGTCCAGGTGGAGGCCACGGTTGCGTATTCGGATATCGAGGGTTTTCCGGTTTCCACGGTTCCGGGCCATAAGGGGAGGTTTGTGTTCGGGTATGTGAAAAAGGTTCCTGTGGTCATCATGCAGGGAAGAGTTCACTACTATGAGGGCTATGATATGGCGGATGTGGTGCTTCCTGTCCGTCTGATGAAGATGATGGGAGCTAAGGTGCTGTTTCTGACCAATGCGGCCGGGGGTGTCAACAGCGATTTTAGCGCCGGGGAGCTGATGCTTATTAAGGATCACATAAGCTCGTTTGTCCCGTCTCCGTTGATCGGGCCCAATATAGACGAGCTGGGCACCCGTTTTCCGGATATGAGCGATATTTATAATAAGGAACTGCGGGTCATGATCAAAAAAGCGGCGAAGAAACTGGGGATCCCTCTTCAAAAGGGCGTGTATCTGCAGCTTACAGGGCCGGCTTATGAGTCTCCGGCGGAGATTCGCATGTGCAGGCTTCTGGGAGCCGACGCGGTGGGCATGAGCACTGCCTGCGAGGCTGTGGCGGCCAATCATATGGGGATGAAGATCTGCGGCATCTCGTTTATTTCCAATCTTGCCTGCGGCATGACCGATGAGCCTTTGAGCCACAAGGAGGTGCAGGAGGCGGCTGACAGGGTGGCGCCGCTGTTTGAGAAGCTGGTGACGGAGTCTATTGGCATGATCGGCAAGAGTTTAAAGGAGAAAAAGCAGGGAAAGAGTTAGGATGCCTGGCAGGAGGACGGAAGATGAATACAGTGATCATTGGGATCGCGGGAGGGACCGGGTCCGGAAAATCTACGTTTACTAACCGTTTGAGAGAAGCCTTTCATGAGGATGTGGCGGTGCTGTATCATGACAATTATTACCGGTCTCAGGACGAGATCCCCTTTGAGGAGCGCAAAAAGGTAAATTACGACCATCCGGACGCGTTTGAGACAGAGCTTTTGTTAAAGCAGCTGGAGGAGCTGAAAGCGGGAAGGAGCATCCACTGTCCGGTGTATGATTATTCCCAGCACAACCGGTCAGACCAGGTCGTGCTGGTGGAGCCCAGACGGGTGATCCTTCTGGAGGGGATCCTGGTGCTGGCGGATGAGAAGCTGCGAGAGCTTTTGGATATTAAGGTGTATGTGGAGGCGGACGCCGATGAGCGGATCCTGCGGCGGGTGATCCGGGATGTGAAGGAGCGGGGAAGGGATATTGAGGGCGTTGCCCGTCAGTACCTGACCACGGTAAAACCCATGCACTATCTGTACGTGGAGCCTACCAGAGCGCTGGCAGATATTGTGATCAACAGCGGAAAGAATCCGGTGGCGTTTGAGATGATGAAAAATAATATTGAGAAGATCATTGCGGCGTCCGCGCCTTGATCCCGGAGGAAGGAGAGAGGGAGGTTTTTGGAATATGGTCGAGATGGAAAAAGGACTGCTGGAGCGTTTGAGGCAGCAGGGGTTTGACGCGGCGAGGGAGATTCTGGAAGCCGGAGACTTAAAGGCGGGGCAGCTGTTTGTGGTGGGGTGTTCCACCAGCGAGGTCTGCGGTGGCAGGATCGGCACGGCTTCAAGCCCCGATGCGGCAAAGGCGGTGTTTGAGGGGATCTGGCAGGCGGCAAGGGAAAGGGGCGTGTATTTGGCGGCCCAGTGCTGTGAGCATCTGAACCGGGCTCTTATTCTGGAGCGGGAGGCAGCGGAGCGGTATGGGTATGAGGAGGTTAATGTGGTGCCGCAGCCTAAGGCAGGCGGGTCTTTTGCCACGGCGGCTTACGCGGCCTTCGACTGTCCGGTGGCAGTGGAGCATATCCGGGCCCATGGGGGGATGGATATTGGGGACACGCTGATCGGGATGCATCTTAGGGATGTGGCGGTGCCGGTGCGGATTGCCGTAAAGAGGATCGGGGAAGCCCATGTGGTGTGTGCCAGGACCAGAGCCAAGTTTGTGGGCGGGGAGAGGGCGGTGTATGATAGCGGGAAGATGTGATAATTTTTATATTTTTTGAAAGAACAGAGCTTTCCTGACATTAGGAAAGCTCTGTGAAATCTAATATTTTTTCAAAAACCGTATAAATTCCTCCACCCCGTCTTCTGTAGTGGCCCAGGAGGTGACCAGACGGATGCTGGAATGGGTTTCGTCTATTTTCTTATCCATGTTAAAGGTAAATTCTTTCGCCAGTTCTGCGATCATTTCATTGGAAAACACAGGGAACAGCTGGTTGGTCTGGGAGTCGTAGGCAAAGGAGAAGCCTTTGTCTGTGAGCGCTGTCCGAAGCTTTCCGGCCATGGCGTTGGCGTGGGAGGCCATGTCAAAGAACAGGTTGTTCTGGAACAGCTCCTCAAACTGGATCCCAAGGAGCCAGCCTTTGGCCAGCATGGCGCCTTTCTGCTTGATCATAAAGCGGAAATCCGGTTTTAACTCGTCGTTGAGGATGATCAGGGCTTCTCCGAAAAGGGCGCCGTTTTTGGTGCCGCCGATGTAGAAAACATCCGTAAGGCTTGCGATGTCAGCCAGGGTCAGGTCATTGATGGGGCTTGTAAGGGCGGCTCCCATGCGGGCTCCGTCCATGAAAAGGTAAAGACCTTTTTGGCGGCAGAGATGGGACAGGGCTTCCAGTTCTGTTTTGGTGTACTGGGTCCCGACTTCCGTGGAATTGGAGATGTAGACCATCTTAGGCTGGACCATGTGCTCGTCGGTGTGAAATTCCAGGGCCTGCAGGACCAGATTGGGGGTCAGTTTGCCGTCTTTTGTTTCCATGGCCAGGACTTTGTGTCCAGTGGCCTCAATGGCTCCGGTCTCATGGACATTGATATGTCCGGTGACAGCGGAGATGACGGCCTGGTGGGGACGGAGGGCGGCGGAAATGGTGATGAGATTGGTCTGGGTGCCGCCTGCGATGATGTGGATGTCTGCATTGGGC
>ERZ779624.389-NODE-389-length-14233-cov-9.588658_pt1 | contig 14233 bp, 12 predicted proteins | sample MGYA00514190_ERZ779624 | MGnify/ENA primary metagenome ERZ779624 (study PRJEB29562, sample SAMEA4376706) | mouse gut metagenome | isolation source: Cecum | study: EMG produced TPA metagenomics assembly of the A DSS colitis mouse model was used to assess the... | reverse complement strand
GTGTAGGGCACTAACACTTAGCCTACGCCATAGAAAAAAGTGACCTGCCATCCTTCGGATGGGGGTCACTTTTTTGTCCTTCGGACTATCCTTTCCCTGTTTAACACAAGGATTTTAGGAACGTTCTGTACTATATCACCATGGAGTAGGGGTGTCCGGCCCAAGGGCCGGGAGAATAAATTACTTTGCCCCAAACAGGATAAATCACATTGCCCTACGACATGTCACAATTTGAAGTATAAGGACGTGCCGCACCTGAGTCAATCAGGTGCGGCACGTTTTATTTTCTCCCTCTCCCCTTTTAATATGGACACGCCGCTCAAGCATACAGTTTGAGTGGAGGTGGTATCCATGTGGACGGCATGGCTGTTATTGACGCTGAACGGACTTTTTTTCACCCTGCGGCTGGCAGGGAATACAGGCTCCTTTCCCCGGGCCCTCAGCCGGGAGGAGGAGCAGGACTGCCTGGAGCGGATGGCCCGGGGGGATACGGACGCCCGGGATGAGCTGATTGAGCACAATCTGCGGCTGGTGGCGCATATTGTAAAGAAGTATTACACCCCAAACGGGGATCAGGACGATCTGATCTCTATTGGAACCATCGGCCTGATCAAAGGGGTGTCCACGTTCAAGCCGGACAAAAATGTGCGGCTTGCCACCTATGCCAGCCGGTGTATTGAGAACGAGATCCTGATGTACTTCCGCTCACAGCGCAAGCTCCAGGGGGAACTCTCCCTCTCCGACTCCCTGGACAGCGACGGCGAAAACGGCTCCCTGTCCCTCATCGACGTGGTGCGGGTGGACGACAATATGCTGGAGGAGCTGGATCTCCGGGATGCCTGCGCCAAGGTGCGGCGGTGCGTGGACGCCTGCCTCACCGGACGGGAGGCCCACATCATCCGCCTGCGCTACGGTTTGAACGACCAAGCCCCCCTTACCCAGCGGGAGATCGCGTCGCTGTGCGGGATTTCCCGCTCCTATGTGTCCCGCATCGAAAAGAAAGCCCTGGAAAAGCTGCGGGTGGAATATGAGAGGCGATGAGAATCCGCCCCGGCCCTCCTTTCCTTTTTGCCGCGGATCGTCTATAATCAAAGCACTCTTTCGAAACAGGAGCGGTACGCCTCCTTCTCCGGCATCAGCCCCAACATGGACGGACAGGTCAAGTTCGTGTGGCGCACCGAGGCGGTAAAGGCCCAGGACTGACACCGGAAACTCCAAGCCTTTCAAATGAGCACTATCATTCCAAGCAAGGGTGTGGCCAGCACAGGCCGCACCCTTGCTCCGCATTTACGCCCCATTCCGTCCCGCTGATTGGGGAAAGGGAATTGATTTTCCCCTTCCAGTGTGATATACTTCCCCCGCCGCAAGGCGTGATACAAGCAATCGGGAGTGGATACCATGAACACGGCCACAGAACGGCCCATAGAGAAGGAACCCTTTTTCACCCGGGACAGCGGGTTCTACAAGACCCTGTTCCGGATGCTGCTGGTGGTGGCGATGCAAAACCTGGTAGCCTACAGCGTAAATATGGCGGACAACATCATGCTGGGCGTTTACAGCCAGGATTCCCTGTCCGCCGCCGCCACCGTCAACCAGGTATTTTTCGTGGTGCAGCAGTTCGCCCTGTCCATCGGCAACGCCCTGGTCGCGCTGGCCGCCCAGTATTGGGGCCAGAACCGCCCCGGCCCCGTGCGGACGCTGACGGGCATTGCCCTCAAGCTGGGGGTGATCCTCAGCGCGGCACTGGTGGCGGTCTGCGCCCTGTTCCCGGAGCCGCTGCTCTACCTGTTTACCGACTCGGCGGCGATTGTGGCGGAGGGGACCAAGTACCTGTCCCTGCTCCAGTGGACCTTTGCCCTGTTCATCCTCACCAACGTGCTGATGGCGGCCCTGCGCAGCGTGGGCATTGTGAACATCTCCTTTTATGTGTCGGTGGTCTCCCTGCTCGTCAACGTGGGCATCAACTATACCCTGATCTTCGGCAGGTTCGGCTTCCCGGAGCTGGGCATTCTGGGTGCCGCGGTGGGCACGCTCACCGCCCGAACGCTGGAATTTTTGATCGTGCTGGCCTACATCCTGAGGGTGGACAAAAAGCTCCGCCTGTTCAGCGGCGGCGCGCTGCTGCGGCGGGCCCCCGCCCTCCGCCGGGACTACGCCAAGGTCTACCTGCCCATCATGTGCTCCCAGGTGCTGTGGGGGATCTCGGTGCCCATGCAGACCGCCATCCTGGGCCACCTGTCCGACGACGCCATCGCCGCCAACTCCATCGCCACCACCTTCTACCAGTATTTGAAGGTGATTGTCATCGCCATGTCCTCCGTGTCCGCGGTGATGATCGGCAGTGCCATCGGCCGGGGCGAGCGGAAGCGCGTCCGATCGGACGCCCGTTCCATGGCCGCCATCGACGTGGCCATCGGCTGTGTACTGGCAGCCACGCTGTTTGTGCTCCGGGGGCCGCTGGTATCGCTGTACGACCTGACGCCGGAGGCGGCGGAAATGGCCCGCAGCCTCATCGCCGTCATGAGCGTGGTGATGATCGGAATGTCCTACCAGATGCCCGTGAGCTTCGGCATCATCCAGGGGGGCGGCGACGCGGGCTTCACGATGAAGATGAACCTGATCTCCACCTGGCTCATTGTAATGCCCCTGTCCTTTATGGCGGCCTTCTGGTGGAGGTGGCCCGTGGAGGCGGTCGTGCTGGTGATCCAGTCCGACCAGATTTTCAAGGGCCTGCCCACCTACCTGCGCTTCCGCAAATACCAGTGGATGAAGAAGCTGACCCAGGATGGATGAAGACGCCCTCTCTCCTGCTCATCCCGAAATGCCACATAAAAAAGCAAGCCGCGCCGCAGCCGCAGGCGGAAACGGAGGGAAACCATGCGAATCATCATCTCACCCGCCAAGAAAATGGCGGCAGACACGGACAGCCTCGCCGCGGACGGACTGCCCGCCCTTCTGGAGCGGACGGAGCGGCTGAAGGCCGTCCTCCAGGGAATGTCCCCGGCGGAATTGCAGGCCCTTTGGAAGTGTAACGACGCCATCGCCAAGCGGAACGTGGAGCGGCTGTCCGCCATGGATCTGCGCCGCCGCCTCACCCCCGCTATCCTCTCCTACGAGGGCATCCAGTACCAGTACATGGCCCCCCGGGTGATGGAGACGGCCCAGCTGGACTATCTCCAGGAGCATCTGCGCATCCTGTCCGGCTTCTACGGCCTGCTGCGGCCCCTGGACGGCGTAACCCCCTACCGGCTGGAGATGCAGGCCAGGCTTCCGGTGGACGGGCACCGCGATCTGTATGGCTTTTGGGGGGACGCCCTGGCCCGCCGGCTCGCCGCCGAGACGGATTTTGTGCTCAACCTGGCCTCCAAGGAATACAGCCGCGCGGTGGAGCCCCACTTACCCAAATCCGTCCGTTTCCTCACCTGCACCTTCGGCGAATGGAAAGACGGCAAAATCGTGGAAAAAGGCACGATGTGCAAGATGGCCCGGGGCCAGATGGTGCGCTGGCTGGCGGAGAACGGCGTCGCAAGCTGGGCCGATATCCGGGCGTTTGACCAGCTGGGGTATCAGTACCAGCCGGATCAGTCCACTGAGCACCACAGCGTATTTCTGAAAACCGCGCAGAAAACAACCGCCCACGGCTGACCGTGGGCGGTTGTTTTTGATTCAGTTGTCCCCCTTGAGATACGCCAGAACCTCCGCCGCGTTGGTGTCCGGCTTCACCTTGGGCATGACCTTTTCGATCACGCCGTTCTCGCCGATGATGAAGGTGGAGCGCACCACGCCCATGCTCACCTTGCCGTACAGCTTTTTCTCCTGCCATACGCCGTAGGCCTGGATGACGGCCAGCTCCGGGTCGGAGAGCAGAAGGAAGGGCAGCCCGTACTTCTCCGCAAATTTTTTGTGTGAGGCTGTGGAATCCTTGCTGATCCCGATCACCACCGCGCCGATCTGCTGAAACTCCTCAAACGCCCCGGCAAAGGCGCAGGCCTGACGGGTACAGCCGGGGGTGTTGTCCCGGGGGTAGAAGTACAGCACCACCTTCTTCCCGGCAAAGTCCGCCAGGGAAACGGGCTTCCCCTCCCCGTCCGGCAGCGTAAAACCAGGCGCGTTCGCGCCAGCCTCCAGCAGCTTGTTTGTCTCCATATTCATATCTCCATCGTTCAAATTTTCTGTGGATGATCGCTGACACCATCAGTATACCGGAAATACCCGCCAATTTCAAGCCTGAATAGAAGCCCGGCGCGCGTTTCCGCCCCATTGCCTCCGGCCCAAATGCCGGATCAGATCCAAAAGGGTGACATTGTCACAGACCCAGGCCGCTTCTTCGGCTATACTGCACTCATCACACAAGCTAAGGAGACAAAAGCCATGTCTGCAATCAATATCAATCAAACCAACTTCCCCGCGGAGGTCCTCCGCTCCGACCGCCCCGTCCTGCTGGACTTCTGGGCCCCCTGGTGCGGCCCCTGCCGCATGGTGGGCCCCATCCTGGAGGAGATCGCGGCGGAACGCCCCGATGTCAAGGTGGGCAAGGTCAATGTGGACGAACAGCCGGAGCTGGCGGGCCAGTTCGGCATCACCAGCATCCCCACCCTGATGGTACTGAAGAACGGCGAGATCGTGAATCAGGCTATGGGCGCACAGCCCAAAAGCCAGATTCTATCCCTGCTGTAAAGGAGGTAAGCTTGATGGGATTCTTTGATTTTCTGAAAGGCCCTGACATCAACCAGGGCGTCGCTGAGTGGAACGCCACCCCCGGCGCGGTGCTGCTGGATGTGCGCACCCCCCAGGAATACCGGGAGGGCCACATCCCCAACAGCGTCAACCTGCCCTTGCAGAGCCTGGGCGGTGGGGCGTCCGTCCCCGCCGGGAAGGACGCGCCCCTGTTCGTCTACTGCCACAGCGGGGCGCGGAGCCGGCAGGCAGTCAGCCTGCTGGGACAGATGGGCTATGCCCACGCGAAAAATATCGGCGGCATAGCCGCCTACCAGGGAAAGGTGGAACGCTGAATGAAGATTGTCATTGTGGGCGGCGTAGCGGGGGGAGCCACAGCGGCGGCACGGCTGCGCCGCCTGGACGAGCAGGCGGAGATCGTGGTGTTCGAGCGGTCAGGCCATATCTCCTACGCCAACTGCGGCCTGCCCTACTACATTGGCGGGGCCATTGAGGACCGGGACGCCCTCACCCTCCAGACCCCGGAGAGCTTCGATGCCCGCTTCCAGGTGAAGATGCGGGTGCGCCACGAGGTCACCGCCATCCATCCGGATCGCAAAACCGTCGCCGTGAAAAACCTGGAAACAGGAGAGGTGTTCGAGGAGTCCTACGACAAGCTGATCCTCTCCCCCGGCGCGAAGCCCGCCAAGCCCCCCATCCCGGGGATTGATCTGGACCGGATCTTCACCCTGCGGACGGTGGAGGACACCCTCCGCCTCAAGGACTACATCGGCACCGCCCGCCCCAAATCCGCAGTGCTGGTGGGCGGCGGCTTCATCGGGGTGGAGCTGGCGGAGAACCTGCGGGAGCTGGGGCTGGAGGTCACCATCGTAGAACAGCTTCCCCAGCTGATGAGCCCCTTCGACCCCGACATGGCGGCCTTCCTCCACAGCGAGATGCGGAAAAACGGAGTCAGGCTGGCCCTGGGCCGCGCCGTGGCGGGCTTTGAGGCCCGGGATGGCGGCGTGGACGTGCTGCTGAAGGACGGGGAAACCCTCCACGCCGACCTGGCGGCCTTGGCCATCGGCGTCACCCCGGACACCGCCCTGGCTAAGGAGGCGGGGCTGGAGCTGGGCCTCCGGGGCAGTATTGTGGTCAACGACCGGATGGAGACCTCCCTCCCGGACATCTACGCCGTGGGGGACGCCGTCCAGGTAAAGCACGCCGTCACCGGACAGGACGCGCTGATCTCCCTGGCGGGCCCCGCCAACAAGCAGGGCCGGATCGCGGCGGACAATATCTGCGGCGGGGACAGCCGCTACCTTGGCAGTCAGGGTAGCTCCGTCCTCAAGGTGTTCGGCATGACGGCGGCGGCCACCGGGCTGAACGAGACCGCCGCCAGGCGGGCGGGGCTGGACGTGGATCGGGTGGTGCTGTCCCCCATGAGCCACGCGGGTTACTACCCAGGCGGCAAGCTGATGACCATGAAGGTGGTCTTTGAAAAGGGGAGCTGCCGCCTGTTAGGGGCCCAGATCGTGGGCTACGAAGGGGTGGATAAGCGGATCGACGTGCTGGCCACCGCCCTGCGCGCCGGACTGACGGCCCTCCAGCTCAAGGATCTGGATCTGGCCTACGCGCCGCCCTACTCCTCCGCCAAGGACCCGGTCAATATGGCGGGATTCCTGGTGGAGAACCTGGAGAAAGGGGTTGTGAAGCAGTTCCACCTGGAGGACGTGGACGCCCTGCCCAGGGACGGCAGTGTGACTCTGCTGGACGTGCGCACCCCCCAAGAGTACGCCGGAGGCTATGTGGAGGGCTTCCAGCTCATCCCCGTGGACGTCCTGCGCAAACGGCTGGGGGAGCTGGAGCGGGGCAAGCCGGTATACGTCATGTGCCAGAGCGGCCTGCGCAGCTACATTGCCTGCCGCATCCTGGCGGGGCACGGGTTTGAGACCTACAATTTCTCCGGCGGCTTCCGGTTCTACGACGCGGTCAGGAACGACCGCCGGCTCATTGAGCGGGCCTCGGCCTGCGGCATGGATCAGTAAAAAGGCCCCGCCCCGCTTCCGGTTTGGAAGCGGGGCGGGGTATTCTCACGTCCGGCTCAATTCCTCCAGCCGCTTTTCGTCCAACAGCTCCACCGCCCCCCGGGACAGCTTCACCAGTCCCTCTCCCTGGAGGTAGCGCAGCATCCGGGTCACCACCTCCCGGTGGGTGCCCAGGTGGTTGGCAATGGCCTCGTGGGTAATGGACAGCCGGTTCCCGCCCTCAATGGCGGCCTCCTCCAGCAGAAAGCCCGCCACCCTCCGGTCCATGCTTTTCCACATCACCTGCTCCAGCAGCCACATCACCTCGGAGAACCGGGCGGCCATGATCTCATTGGTGTAGTTGGACAGCGGGGCAGACTGGGCCATGATCCGCTGGTAAATCTCGGTGGGGATCACCCAGAGCTCCGTGTCCTTCTCCGCCTGGATGGTCACGTCAAACTGGAGGCTTCGCAGCATACAAGAGGCGGAAAACAGGCAGATGTCCCGGTCGAACAGCCGATAGAGGGTGATCTCCCGCCCCCCGTCCGACAGGATGTAGGCCCGGAGCCGTCCGGACTCCACCAGCAGCAGTCCGGCGCAGTCGGCACTGCCGTTGTGAATCACCGTGCCCGCCTCGATCCGGCGGCGGATCAGGCTGTTCCTGATGCGATCCTGATGCTCCCCCGTCAGCTCATCCCAGATGGGAAACCAGTCTTGAACCTTCATTCCAATCCTCCACACAGATGCGGTTGCTTGCGGGGCAAGGGGGCGGCAAAGCCGCCCCCTTGCCCCATCTCAGCGAAATGCTCAGAAGCTCCGCGCCTCAGGCCCGCCAAAGGCCATGCAGATTGCAGTAGGCGTAGACGGCCTCCACCTCGTCGCCCTCGCACAGAGCGAAGCAGGCGGCAGGCTCACTGCCGGGGCTGAGCACCTTCCGCTGGTTCCCCTGCTTGGTTTGGAGGGAAATCCACTCAATATGGTGCTCCTCCGCCATGGGATGCTCCACGGAGCCCACCTGCACCTTGACCAGATTCCCCTCCACCTGATACACGGGAATGTGCTTTTCGGTGGCGGCCTCCGTGGTGCCGGGGACCAGCTCGGTCATCTTCTGCCCGCAGCACATCACCGGCACCCCCGCGTTCTTCACCATCGCGATGATATTGCCGCAGTGCCCGCAGATATAAAATTTCTGTTCCATGTTTCAATTCCTCCTGCTTATTTTTCCGGAGCAAGCTCCGCTTCCGGTGTGTTTGTGCCCGTCCGCATATCATCCAGCCACTGGCCCTATCCGTTTTCCGCCGCCTCTCAAATGCGGAAACGGCTGATGAGGCCATTCAAGGCCCGCGCCTGCTGGGACAGCTCCCGCGATACCGCCGCACTTTTCTCCGCCGCGGCGGAGTTGCTCTGGACCACCACGGAAATTTCCTTGATCCCGGTTTCCACCAGTGAGATCATCTCCGACTGCTGGACGCTGGCGGCGGCGATCTCGTCCATCAGCGTCTTGATGGACTGAATGCAGCTGTTGATGTCCCGCATGGCGGAGACAGCCAGATCCGTGGACTCGGTCCCCGTCTTCGCGCTCTGAATGGAGCGGCTGATGAGCTGGTTGGTGTTCTGAGCGGCGGCGGCGGACTTTGCCGCCAGGTTGCGGACCTCGTCCGCCACTACGGAGAAGCCCTTCCCCGCGCTTCCGGCCCGGGCGGCCTCCACGGCGGCGTTCAGAGCCAGGATGTTGGTCTGGAAGGCGATATCCTCAATGGTGTTGATGATGGTGCCGATCTGGGTGGAGGACTGGTCGATGTTCTGGGTGGCTGTGGTGAGCTGCTCCATCCTGGTGTCCGCCTCGGCGGCGTAGCTGGTAGCCAGGCCCACCTGCTGGGTGGCACTGCCGCAGCGCACCGCGCTGGTCTGGATCTGGGTGGTGATGGAGGTCACGTTCTCCATCAGCCCCTCCACGGAGGACGCCTGCTCTGTGGTCCCCTGGGCCAGTGCCTGGGCACCGGAGGACACCCGCTCCGCGCTGGCCCCCACCTGCCCGGCCACCTGGGAGATATTCCGGATCACAGCCACCAGATTGGCATGGATGGACTGGAGGCTGGCGGACAGGGCCTTGAAATCGCCGATGTAGTAGGACTCGTTTTCCGTGACGTCCACGGTGAGATTGCCCTGGGCCATTTCGCCCAGGATGCGCCCCACATCGTCAATAGTCTTGCGCAGACAGCTGCATACCCCGTGGGTGGTCTGGGCGATCATGCCGATCTCGTCGGAGCGGCCGTAGAAGGGCTCCAGCTCCTGGTCCGCGGACAGGTTCAGATCCCCCAGCCGCCCGATGGCCCGCTCCACCACCATAAGCTCGCGGCCCTCTCTCCGCAGGATCAGCAGGGTGATCAGGATAACGGCGGCGGCGGTGACGGCGCACATCACGCCCACCAGAACCCGCACCATTGTCACGGCGGCATAGACCTCCGTGGCGTTGTCCCGGACCATAAAGACCCAGCCCCGGTCCCGCAGGTACTTGTAGACCACCAGCTGCCGAACCCCGGCTTCATCCCGGTAGGAGTAGGTGTTGGCCTGGGTGCCGCCGTCCTCCTGGATGCGCCGGAGGATCTCCAGATACCCGGACTCGGTGGTGCTGGTGTTCAGCAGGTTTTCGTCCTCGTGGTAAAGGTACACTCCCGTCTCCACGTTCAGAAACACGTACTCGCTGTCCGGCAGGCCCTTGATGTTCAAATTGAGCAGGGAATCCATCAGGTGGCTGGCGTACACACCCGCGCCCACATAGCCGATGCACCGCTGGTCCTCAAAGATGGGGTAGTACATGGACAGGATCATGCTGCCGGTGCCGGGGGACTGCATGATGCCCGAGTTGGTCAGCTCCTGCCGGGCCAGGATGGTGTTCTGGAAGGTTTTCAGCGAATCCCCCGACCGGGTGGTCATGCCGATGGCCCCCTGGGAGGTGTGGGTAAGGACGTGGGTTTCCGGCGTGGCGATGTACAGGCCCTCAAACACCCCCTTCACGGCGGCGAAGTCCTCGGTGTACTTCTGGGCCTGGGCCAGCAGCTCCGGGTCGTCCGGGTTCAGGAGCAGTGCCCGAACCTCGCCGCCCAGGGCGAAGGCTGTCATATATTCCTCTGCGGAGAGCACGTACGCATCAATGATGGACGCCCTTGACTCCACAGCATCGGTCATCTGATTGGTGATGTCGTTTTTGACTACGGAGGCCGCGTTGGTGGACACGAACAGCCATAGGATCGCCATGCCCGCCAGGGTGATGATGGTGGTGATGATTCCGATCCGCGCGGCAAGCTTTTTGCTTTCCATAAATTTCATAACAGTTCCCCTCCATCGGGAAAATTTAGGATTCTCGCCACCTCATATCATAGCCCATCACGCCCAAAATTTCAAGAATTACCTGCGGCGAAATGAGCATTTTTTGCTGGCTCAATCCACCGCTCAACGCCGCGCCATACCGCGTCCCTCCCAGCGGAAAACCGTCTCTCCTGTCGGACGGAAGGACTGCCCGCAAAAATAAGCCCCTTCCCTGCCATCCGGCCCAACCGGGTGGCAGAAAAGGGGCGTTTTTTCGGTTTTGCTGTCCGTTACAGCGCGGCGCAGCCATGCGGCCCTTGACCTCCCCACAGGAAGGCTCTGGCAGCTAAAAAATACTCAAATGCAGTTCCCCGCTCAGCCGTTCCAGCAGCTTGATCCCCGCCACACTGTTCCCCTTGCGGTCCAGGGCGGGGCCGAATATGCCAATTCCCATGCGGGTGGGTGCCACCGCCATAATGCCTCCCCCCACGCCGCTCTTGGCCGGAACCCCCACCCGCAGGGCAAACTCCCCGGAGCCGTCATACATACCGCAGGTCATCAGAATGGCGTTCACATACCGGGACAGGACGGAGGGGAAGATCCGCTCGTTGGACACCGGGAGACGCCCCCGGTTGGACAGCACCGCCCCGATGTGGGCCAGCCCCCGGCAGTCCACCCGGATGGAGCAGGCCCGGAAGTAGCAGTCCAGCACCTCCTCCACGTCCCCGTCCAGCAGGCCGTGGGACTTCAGCAGGTAGGCCAGCGCGCGGTTCTTGCTGCCGTGGCTCTTTTCGGAGTGGTACACCGCCTCGTCCACCCCCAGCTCCCTGTCCCCCGCCAGCTTCCGGGTCACGTCCAGCAGGCGACAGAACCGCTCCACATAGTCGCCCCCGGGAATCAGGCTGCACATGACGATGGCCCCCATATTCACCATGGGGTTGATGTTCCCGCTGTCCAGATGCTGGTCTCCGGAGTTGATGGCATCAAAGGGCTTGCCCGTGGCCTCCACCCCCACCCGGCTCATGACGAACTCCGCCCCGTTGTCCAGCAGGGCCTGGAGCAGCAGAATGGGCTTGACGATGCTCTGAATGGTAAAGGGCTGGCGGCAGTCCCCCGCCCAACTCCGCTTTCCCTCGCTCCCGATGATATAGATCCCCAGGGCCTCCGGATCCCCCTTGGCCAGCTCCGGGATGTAGTCCGCCACCCGCCCCTCCCGGGCCGCGGGGCGGCACTCCTCCAGCAGACGCTCCAAAAGCTCCTCCATGGCATTTCCCTGCCTTTCCGGTTCAAGATAGTTTGACGGCGGCGCGTTCGCCCGGATCAAAGCGGCCCTGCCCAATCCACAGGCCAGAACCTGTTCTGATTTGGCAGGGCCGCTCCATTTTCAAAGCAAAGCCTTACTTGGTGGTGATGGTAGCCGTCCTGGTGGCCCCATCCCAGCCCACGGTGAAGGTGCCCATGACATCGGCCAGATCACGCAGCCTGTAGTAGGTGGTGTCGCCGCCCTTCTCGTTGGTGAGGATGATATGCTGTATCGATACGGGCTTCCCGTTCACATTGATCGGGTTGGTGCCCATGCGGTAGGTCTGGGGTCCCACAAAGCGCAGCAGGCACTCCAGGGGGTCGTTATGACCGCCGTTGGGGGCGTAGGGGGCGTAGGCCTTCCCAGTGACCAGATTCACCCTGCCGTTCCAGCTCACGTCAAACAGGGCCTTGGGGAGGGGCTTGTTCCACCAGGGGAGAGCGTCGGTCATGTACCACGCCAGGTCCCGGACCGCCACATAGTTCTCATTGTTCAGCATATAGGTATGCACCATGAACTTATAGGTGCCGTTGACCACCACCTGCTGCTGATTGGGGTTGACATACTTCGGCTCCTGGGTGGCCTGCCCAGGCGTCACATCGTAGGCGCACACGCCGTAGTACCGGGTGTTCACCAGAATCTCCGGCTTCCCATCCCCATCAATGTCCGCCACGGTGGGGGCGGCATACGCGCCGTTGTCGTAAGCGGTGGGGCCGCTCTCGTAAATGGCGGAGTGGAGCTTGTGCTTGGTGAGCAGCTTGCCGCTGCCGTCCACCACATAGAGGGAGCCGTCCACGCCGGTCTTGGTTCCGGCGGCGTTGGCCGTGCTGGACGCAAAGATCACCTCCGGCTTGCCGTCTCCGTTGATGTCGGCGGCCACCGGCTCGGTGGCTGTCTCATACACCGCACCATTGCTGTTGGGCAGGACAAAGGGCCAGCCCTCCAGCTCTTTGCTGGTGTCCTTCAGGGAGTAGCAGTGCACCATGCCGTCGGAGGAGTTGAACAGGATCTCGTTCACCCCGTCCCCGTTGACATCCGCCACCAGGGGCACGGACAGCACGTCCGCGCTGATGTTTTCGTTGCTCTGGTTCAGGGGAGCACCCAGCTTAGGATTGGTGATGTTTGTGGGGATGTTCTCCCAGTTATAGACCCCGTTGTTGAACCGGGTGTGATCCTGGTTCAAAATGTATACGGTGCTGTAGCGGGCGTCCTTGATGGTGAAGGGGCTTCGGTTGTTGGGGTCCAGGAGGGACGCGGTGTAGTCCAGCATCACGGCGGTGACCACCACCTCGGACCTGCCGTCGCCGTCCACGTCCACATAGCGGGCAGTGGAGAAGGTCATAACCGGGCGGTAGGTGCCCTCGCGGCCCTTCTGCTCCAGGCTCTCCCATTGCAGGCCCAAGCCCCAGCCGCCGTTCTCCCGCTCCAGCTCCCGGCCATAGTTCTCATAAAAACCCACCGCGCTCCAGGGGATCTGTCCGCCGTAGCTGAACCGATCCTTGGAGTCGTTCTGGAACTTGCCGCTGACCATCACCGGGGTGCCGTCGCCGTTGAACGCGCTGATAAACTGGTTGTCGGTGGGCACAATGATCTCGGGCAGGCCGTCGCCGTCCAGGTCTCCGGTGGCGATGCCGTTGCTGTAGATGCCGTCCACATAGCTTTCGGGCAGGGGACCGCCAACCTTCGCCTGGGGCCAGCCGGGCTTCAGATTGCCGTCACAGCCAAAGACATAGAGGCTGACGGAGTGGGCCACACCCAGGCCGGCGATGATCTCCTGCTTGCCGTCGCCGTCCAAATCGTCCGCCGTCAAAGCCCAGGCAGAGCCCCCGTTAGGATCGGTGCGCTGGGGCCAGCCGGGGAGGAAATAGCCCTGGCTGTTCAGCACCGACACGGTGCCGTTGGCGTAGGCCGCCGCGATCTCCAGCTTGCCGTCCCCGTTCAAATCCTTCACCACGGGGGTGCACAGCATCTTCCCCGCCGGGTTCGCGCCGCTGTTGGTATAGCGGGAGTACGGAGTGGAGCGGTCCTTACCCGCGTTCACCTGCCACTTCACCTTTCCGGTGGCGGCGTCCGCCACTGTGAGCGTATAGGCCCCGGTGATCACTTCCAGCTTGCCGTCGCCGTCCAAATCCGTCACGATGGGGGCGGCCCAGTAGGACTCCTCAACGTATTCCGTACCATTATGGGCCTGGAGCACCGACTCTCCGCCCACCAGGGTGTACTTCTCCTTCAGCCCGATCACAGGCTCCGCCGCGGAAGCCGTGGGGACAGTCAGGGAGCAGAAAATCGCCAGGGACAGCAAAAGGGACATCGCTTTTTTCATCTGACACACACCTTTCCGAACCTATTTCCCAGCCAATGCCCGCCCCGGCGGACACGCGCTGGCATAATTTTTGCCGCGTCTTTGGAAAAACCCGAGATTTCCCCAAAAACAAGGCAATATCTGAGGTAAAGTATAGCACCTTACACAATATCTGTCAAGGGAGCGGGGCGGGAATCCCGCCGGAATCCAGCCTGTCCCCCAATGGTTCAAGGCGAAGCCCCGGCCTTAGACCGGGGCTCCGCCAGCTTCCCCCAATTACTCAGGGCTTGCCCAGCAGGGCAAACATATTCTTCTTGTACGCCTCCACCCCGGGCTGATTGAAGGGGTTCACCCCCAGCACATGGCCGCTGATGCCGCAGGACAGCTCGAAGAAGTAGAGCAGCTCCCCGAAGTCCCGCACGTCCATCTTGTCCATGCGCAGCACCATGGAGGGCGCACCGCCGTCCTTGTGGGCGGCCAGGGTGCCCCGGAAGGCCATCTCCCGGACAAAGCTCAGGGGCTTGCCCGCCAGATAGTTCAGATTATCCCCGTTGTCGTCGCTGTAGGGCACCTCGATATCGCAGCCGGTGTCGTCCACGTAGATCACCGTCTCAAACAGGTGGCGTTCCCCGTCCT
>ERZ779624.388-NODE-388-length-14261-cov-10.612699_pt1 | contig 14261 bp, 14 predicted proteins | sample MGYA00514190_ERZ779624 | MGnify/ENA primary metagenome ERZ779624 (study PRJEB29562, sample SAMEA4376706) | mouse gut metagenome | isolation source: Cecum | study: EMG produced TPA metagenomics assembly of the A DSS colitis mouse model was used to assess the... | reverse complement strand
TTGGCCAGGAAGGCCATGCAGAACATGGCGATGGCGGAGGCGATGCAGGTGGCCAGGAACACGCCGTTCCACAGATCCTGCCCGCCCGCGCCGTAGACGGTGAGGATGTTGGGGTTCAGGGCGATGATGTAGGCCATCGTCATGAACGTGGTGAGTCCGGCCACGATCTCGGTGCGTACCGTGGTGCCGTTCTCCTTGAGCTTAAAAATTTTCTCCATAAAAAACTCCCTCTCCAGAATTTCCTTCAGGCAAACCGGGTCGGGAAAAAACAAAATCAGCCCGGAAAGCGCGTGAACTTCCGGACCTGTTCTGTTTTCGGTAGCCGCCTGGATCGGCCAGGCCGTAGAGACTCGGAAACCCATCCCGTTCCGATTATACCGAAGGATATGGAATTGACATCTTCATCATAGCACACCGGCTGACAGATTTCTACAGTTTTTTTCTTATTGTGAAAACTTCATTACATTTTGACAAGAAGGGACAGGGAGAGTATAATATCTCTCGTACAAATCACAACGGGCGGCGGGGGAGGGCCCGGCCCGTCCGGAAGGGGAGCTGACTGGATATGACCTATGAGATGAAGGTGGCGGGGCTGAAGCGGGATCTGCCCCTGTGCCCCATCAGCGACACGCTGATGATCGGCGCGTTCGTGATCTTCGGGGACGTGGAGCTGACCTGCGCCTGCGCCCGGGATCTGCTGAAGCTCGCGCCGGAGTTCGACTACATGGTGGCCCCGGAGGCCAAGGCCATCCCCCTGGTCCACGAGATGGCGAGGCAGAGCGGGCGCAACGAGTATTTCCTGGTGCGCAAGAAGAAAAAGGCGTACATGAACGGGGTGTTTGAGGCGGTGGACCGCTCCATCACCACCGAGGGGGAGCAGAAGCTGTACATGGATGGGGCGGACGCCGCCAGAATCCGGGGCAAGCGCATCCTGATCCTGGACGACGTGATCTCCACCGGCGGCTCCCTGGCGGCGGTGGAGAACCTGGTGGAGCAAGCGGGCGGCATGGTGGCGGGCCGCATGGCCATCCTGGCGGAGGGCGACGCCGCCAAGCGGGACGACATCCTGTTTTTGGAGCGGCTGCCCCTGTTCTCCGCCGACGGCACGCCGCTGTAATCCTACGGGTTAAGGGGGTAAGCATATGAAGCAGGCAGATGGATTGAAACGAATTGAACTGCCCAACCCGAACACAAACCGGGAACACGTATGTTACCGGAATCAGTTGCAGCCCGAATATGAGTTTGAGCCGGAGGAATTAAAATCCGTTTATCAGCGGCACGAAGCGGAGCTTCTCGCCACGGCGGAACAAGAGGCCTGGGACTATCTGCTGGATTGCGGGGCGTGGGACTCGGGGCCGGGGGAGGATTTTCCATGTGCGGCGGAAATGACGGGGGAATGGTATGTGGGGCGGGCAGGATTAAAAAGGCTGAACGATCGCATTTATGGCTCTATTTATATGCGCTTTCTGGGGCATTACCCGCCCCCGACCGTCCGCCTTCCCGTTGACGATTATTTGGGCATGGACTACACGTTTTACTATGACCCGGAAACGGATACCTTTGAATTTGACGGATTTAATACCGACGCGATTTAATGGGATCATACAGCGTAAAAAGGGCAAGACAGGCCATCACAGCCTGCCTTGCCCTTACCTTTTTCCGGGGACACCTGCTAATAAGCCACGCCGTTCTTATTTCCTCCGCGCCATATCCAGAAACGCCCGGAAGATCACCCCCCCGTCCACCGTATCCGGCCTCGCCAGCTCCCCCGTCATCCGCTCCGGGGGAAACTGGACGGAGATCAGGGGCAGCGTCTCATGCTCCAACCCCTCAATCACCCCGCCCTCCGACCAAGCCGCGGCGGACAGCCCCCGCCCCAGCCCGCCCAGCCCCTGGTGATGGGCACTGTTCACGGCAAACACCGGGCCGTACAGCCGCCGGAGCAGGGAACCCTCCGCCGTCCGGACGGGGTGGACCCGGTCCCCGTCCCCGCCCCCGTGAAAGGGGGCCAGGGCAGGGGGGAGGTCCTGCACCAGCCCGCCCCCCAGCCACACGTTCACCACCTGATGCCCCCGGCAGACCGCCAGCACCGGCTTCCCGGCGGCGCAGAAGGCATCCAGCAGGGCCAGCTCCGCCCCGTCCCGGGCGGGGTCAATCCCCCGGGAGCCATGGTTGGCCTGCCCGAACCGGGCGGGGTCGATGTCGTCCCCGCCTGCCAGCAGCAGGCCGTCGAAGGACAGATCCGGGGCGGGGCAGTACCGGGCCGTCCCCCGCCCCCCGGCGGCCTGGAGGGCGGTCAGATAGCTGGCCCCGTTCCCCCCGCCGATCGAAACGAGAATGCGCGGCGTCATAGAGCGTGCCTCCTCCCCCACAGCTCCGTTCGGAACCGGGCAAACACCACGGTGACGGACAGCCCTTGGGCCAGCAGGGCGGCGGCGTACAGCACCAGCCCCAGCAGGGCGCAGCACGCCGCCGCCCAGCCCTCCCCCCAGCCCCCGTCCAGCAGAATGTGGAAGAACAAATTACACCACAGCCCCATGAACACCGCCGCCAGCAGGGGACGGACGAACCACCGGAACCACCGGGTCCGCAGTCCCGCCGCCCGGAGGACGCTGGCCAGGTTCAGCCCCGCCCCCACCAGGCCGGAGGCCACAAACCCCGCCGCGAACCCCGCCAGCCCCCACTTAGGCACGGCAAAGAAGGTAAAGGCCAGCTGCGCCGCGTCGCTGAGAATGGCGTTCCTGGCCCCCTTGCCCTGAAGCCCCAGGCCGTTCAACGCCCCGGACAGCACCGACTGCCAGCACCCCAGCAGGGTGCCCACGGCCAGGGGGAGGATAAGCTCCCCCACCCGGGGGTCTCGGAACATGGCCCGGCCGATGGTGGGGCCCGCCACCGCCAGCAGGGCCATGGCCGGGGCCATCAGCAGGGAGGTGGCGGACATCACCCGGTCCAGGAAGCCCGCCGCCGCCCGGTTGTCCCCCTTGGCGGTGCGCCGGGACAGGTCGGGCACCATCACCAGGCACAAGGCCCCGATGAACCCGGTGGGCAGGCCCAGCAGGGGCAGGGTCATGCCGCACAGCACCCCGAACTCAGACATGGCCTCGCTCAGCTCCATCCCCCCCTCCACCAGCTTGGCGGGGATGAGGACGGAGTTGGCGCAGCCCAGCACTGTGCCCAGCAGGGAGGTGGCCCCAACCGGAAGGGCGATGGCGAACAGCCGCCGCCGGCCCACCTGGTCCCGGGCGGGTTCCGGGGGAAACTGCCGCCAGTGCCGCTGGAACAGCAGGGTGAGGGCGCAGGCGGAGAACACCTCGCAGAGAACCATGCCCAGCACGATGATCCCCACCGTCTCCTCCGCCGACCGGGGCAGGAGGGCCGCCAGCAGCCCCAGCACCGCCGCCGCCCGGATGAGCTGCTCCGCCGTCTCCACGGCGGCGGGGGGCCGCACCCGGCCGATGCCGTAAAAGCAATGCTTGTGCAGGTTTTCCACCCCGGTGAGCAGGACGCAGGGCACCAGCAGAACCACCCCCAGGCGGGTGCGGGCGTCCCCCAGGAGGTAGACGGAGATGGGGTCGGACAGGGCGGCCACGGCGATGCCCAGGGGGACGGCCAGCAGGAGGAAGCCCCCCAAGGCCCGCCGGAGGATCTGCCGGACGGTGCCGGAATCCCCCAGGGCGTGGTAGCGGGCGGACAGGGTGGACACCGCCACCGTCAGCCCCACGGCGGTCACCGACATCAGCATGGAGTAGGCGGGCATGACCAGCTGGTACAGCCCCATGGTCTCCGCGCCGATGAGGCGGGAGAGGAACATCCGGTACACAAAGCCCACCACCTGGGAGAACAGCCCGGTGGCGGTGAGCAGCAGCGTCCCGGCCAACAGGGTAGACAAGGGCGCACCCCCTCGCAAATTAGGATTGTCTATCCATATGAGGGAGGGCCTGTCTGACATACCGCCGGAAGAAAAGTCGCGCCGCCTCCCGGATATACGGGAAGCGGCGCGATCCAGTTATTGATCCGTGATCCGGGTGAGTGCCCCGGTGGCGCAGTCCAGGTAGTATTGGGCGGTGTCGGTGGTAACCAGCCACGCCGGGGAGAGCCGGACGCCTCCGGACAGAGGCTGTACCGTCCCCCGCCAGCCCGGCTCCATGGACCGGATGGCGGAGCACACGTCCCCGGTGGCGGCGATCTCCTCGGAGAAGCGCATCAGGGCCGTGGGCAGGGCCATAACGCCGCCGTCCTCCTTCTCCCCGCCCAGGGCGGCCAGCAGGGTGCCCTGGACGGTTTGCAGGCGGCCGTCCCGGTAGGCGAACTGCGCCTCGCAGGAGAACAGGGGCACGCCGTCCCAGCTCTGCCGGAACCGCACCCGGGTCCACCCGTCCTCCTGGGTGACGCCGGTCTGCTCCGCCCGGATCCCCATGTCCCGCAGGAGGGCGGCGGCGTGACGCCCCGGATCGCTGGTCCGCTGCTCCGGCCCGTCCGCCAGGGCTGCCGACAGCTCCCCGCCCGCCCGGACGGAAAGCTCCCCACCGCCGCCCCGGTAGAGGTACAGCCCGCCCCCCCGGTTTTCCGCCTGGGTGTCCTGGCCCAGCAGGGCCTGGGCCAGCTGAAGCTCCCGCTCCAGGTCCCGCTCCGCCGTCAGGGGAGCCAGCTCCCCGGCGGGGGCCAACGCCGCCCTGTCCGCCTGGATGCTCTGCCCCTCCAGCACCTTCAGGGTTTGCTCCAATGCCGCCCGCTCGTACTGGACGGACTCGGTATACCGCATCCCCACCAGCACCAGCAGGAAGCCGTTCAGCAGCAGCAGGATGAGGATGATGATGTTTTTCAGCTTGGGCCATTCCATCCCTCACACCGCCTCCCAGCCGGGGGAGACGGCGGAGCCGCCCCCGTCCCGGTATTGGATCACCAGCTCCCGCCGCTCCCTGGTCAGGTCGGGGAGCATAGCCGCCGCCTTGCGGATGGGCAGGAGCAGGGCGTTCTCCCCCAGGGCGGCGTACTGCCGCAGGCGGAGAGTGAACCCGGTGACGCAGCCGTTCCGCACCAGAAACTCCGCCGCCCAGCCCTCGTCGTAGAGGTAGACGGAGCTGCCGCCCAGCAGGAAGCCGAACCGCACCCGCCAGCCCTCCCCCTCGGGCCGGACGGACAGCAGGTACAGCCGCGCCTCCCCGCACAGGGGGGCCATGGCCCGCTCCGCCAGGGCCCGGGCCCCCTGGGCGGCCTGGGCGGCGGAGACGGAGCCGTTGGTGTTCTCTACCGGGTACTTGCCCTCCTGGGCCGCCCGGTAGGTGACGGTGCTCCCGTCCCGGATCACCAGCCGGTCCGCGCCGTCCAGGTAGACCTCGCCGTTGCTGCCGGGGGCGTGGTTCTGGCTGTTGAAGGACAGCGCGTCCAGCAGGGCCTCCGTCCCGGCGGCGGTGGACAGGGGGGCTGTCACCGAATACAGCCCCGCGGCAGGCTCCCCCTCGGTGATCAGGGTGAGGGGGTCCAGCAGGCGGGACAGCCCCTCGTCCTCAAAGGCGAAATAAGCCCCGTTGGGGGACACGGCGTCCACCGCCGGGTCCAGGTGGAGGGACCGGGACAGGGCGGTGGGACAGGTAAAGCCCCCGCCGCCCTCCGGGTTCTCCCAGCACAGGGAGACGGCGTCGCCCTCCCCGGCCACCAGGGCCACCCGGCGCGCGCTGCCCTCCAGGGGGCAGGCCCCGCCCCCCAGCCACCGGGCCAGGGCCGCCAGGGGGATCTCCCCGGCGAAGTCGAAATAGGCCCCCCGCCGCCGCAGGCAGTCCCGCCACTGGGCCTCCGGCAGAGGGGACGGCTCCCCGGCCCCCGCCAGCGCGTCCCCCAGCAGGGGGACGAAGGCGGCAAAGACCTCCTCCATGCGGTTGTCGTCGTATTGCAGGCCGAAGCGGCCCCCCTCCCGGCACACCGCCAGACGGGCGGGGAGGACAGGCCCCGACGGGCTTCCCCCGCCGGAGGTCCCGGTCTGGGCGGGCCTGGGCCGGAGCAGCTCGCCCAGACCGCTGTCCCGGGCCAGGGGGGTCATGGACAGCAGCACCCCGGCGGACAGGGTGAGCAGCAGGATCAGGGCGTTCTTGCCCCACTCCATGAGACGGCGGTTATCCCTCATGGCCGCCCTCCTCCGGCCCGGCCACGGGCAGCTCCATGCGGATGGTCAGCCCCGGCTCCGCCTTGTCCACCAGGTAGAGCCGCCCATCGTGGCGGCGCATGATCTCCTGGGCAATGGACAGGCCCAGCCCCGTGCCGCCGGACTGGCGGGACCGGGCCTTGTCCACCCGGTAGAACCGCTCGAAGATGCGCTCCCGGTCGGCGTCGGGAATGCCGATGCCGTTGTCGTCCACCTCCATCCACACCTTGTCCCCCGCCTGTCCGGCGGACAGGACGATGCGCCCGCCGTCCGGGGTGTACTTGATGGCGTTGGACACGATGTTCATCATCACCTGCATGATCCGCTCCCGGTCGGCCCGCACCCTGGGCAGGCTGTCGGGCAGGGACAGCTCCACCGTGTGGGCGTGGTTCTGGGCGTCCATCAGGACGGCCTGATAGGTGTCGTCCACCGCCTGGGCGAAGGGGAAGCGGGTGAGGCGCAGCTCGCTGCGGCCCGAGTCAAACCGGGAGAGGGTGAGCAGATCCTGCAAAATGTGGGCCATCCGGTCGGACTCGTTGAGGATCACGCCCAAAAACCGCTTCTCCATCTCCGGGGGCAGGTCGCCCACCCCGTCGTCCAGGGTCTCGGCGTAGCTGCGGATGTTGGTCAGGGGGGTGCGCAGCTCGTGGGACACGTTGGCCACAAAGTCCTTGCGCTCCTGCTCCGCCTTTTCCAGCTCGTTGATGTTGGTCTCCAGCTGCTGGGCCATGACGTTGAAGCTCTCGGTGAGCTGGCCGATCTCGTCGCTGCTGGACACCTCCAGCTTCCGGGAGAAGTCCCCCCGCGCCACCTGCTGGATGCCGTCGGTGAGCCGCTGGAGGGGGTTCACCATGGTCTTGGCCAGCAGGAAGGACAGCAGCACCGAGATCACAAGGCCCAGGGCCAGGGCCTCCAAAATCAGGCTGAACATCTCCGCGTTCAGGGCCCGGGCGGTCTCCCGGCTGTCCAGGATATAGACGATGTAGGACTGCTCCCCCCGGGTGATGGGGATGGCGGCGTCCATATAGTCGGCGGTGACGCTGCTGTCAAAGCCCGGCTCCCCCAGCAGGGCCTTGGACAGGTTGGGGGTGATGGCCACGCCCCCCTCCGGCTCCGGGGCGGACCCGGCCAGCCAGCGTCCGGCGGTTCCGTCCAGCACGAAGAAGTTGCGGTTCCGGCGGTCCACCCCCAGCACGCCCTCGTAGGCGGACAGCACCGCCTCCAGCTTTGCCGCGCCGTCTGTCTCCCCCTCGCCGGGGGTGCGGAGATCCCGGACGAAGTCGGCGTTGTCCGGGCCGAAGGCGGCGGCGGTCTGGCTGTAGAAGTCGTTGATATAGTAGCCGGTGACGGAGTTCATGAGGAACGCGCCCACCACCACCATCAGCGAAACGATGAGCAGCACCAGGATGAGTACAAGTTTTAAATGCAGTGTGCGGCGCACAGGCGTGCCTCCTCTCCAAATACAGATTCTGCCGTGAATGGCGCGGGCGGGGCAGTCCCCGCCTCCGCAAAGCATCAAACGCGCGATCTACCTATACCCCGAAGGCGTAGCCCAGGCCCCGGCGGGTGATGATGAATTTGGGGTCGGCGGGGTCGTCCTCCAGCTTTTCCCGCAGGCGGCGGATGGCCACATCCACCGCCCGCACGTCTCCCACATAGCCGTCGTAATTCCACACCCGCTCCATCAGCGTCTCCCGGGAGATGGCCTGGCCCCGGCTGGACGCCAGGGTTTTCACCAGCTCATACTCCCGCTGGGTGAGGTCCAGGGCCTCCCCGTCCTTGTAGACGATCATGGTGTCCGTGTCCACCTGCACCCGGCCCAGGTCCAAGCGGTTGGCGGAGCTTCTGGGCGCGGCCTGGGAGAGCATATCGGTGCGGCGGATATTGCTTTTCACCCGGGCCAGCAGCTCCCGCATGGAGAAGGGCTTGGTAATATAGTCGTCCGCCCCCAGCTCCAGGCCCAGCACCTTGTCCGTCTCCTCCTCCCGGGCGGTGAGCATGATGATGGGGGTGGCCCGGCCCTGCTCCCGGAGGGTGCGGCACACCTGGAAGCCGTCCAGCTTGGGCAGCATCAGGTCCAGCAGGATCAGGTCCGGGTCCTGCTCCAGGGCCAGCCGCAGGCCCGCCGCCCCGTCCAGGGCCTCCAGGGTGTCGTAGCCCTCCCGCTGGAGGTTGAAGGTGAGTATGTCCACGATATTGCGCTCGTCCTCCACCACCAGAATTTTCTTACCCATTGCCGTCCTCCCGCTTCTTTCGCATCAGCCTGTCCGCCCGGAACAGGGCGGCCACGGTCTTGGCGTCGTTGATCCGCCCGTCCGCCGCCATGTCCAGAGCCTGGGCGAAGGGCAGCTTGAAGGGCTCCAGAAACTCGTCCTGATCCAGGCTGCGCTCCCCGAAGGTGAGGCCCCGGGCCAGGAACAGGTAGAGCATCTCGTCGGTGTAGCCCACGCTGGGCATGACGTGGCCCAGGGCGTCCCACCGGGCGGCCTCGGCCCCGATCTCCTCCTTCAGCTCCCGGCGGATGGCCCGGGCGGGCTCCTCCCCCGGCTCCAGCTTTCCGGCGGGTATTTCCACCACCACCTTGCGGTAGGGGTAGCGGAACTGCCGTTCCAGGTAGACGTTCCCCGCCCCGTCCAGCGCGACCACCGCCGCGCCGCCGGGGTGGTGGACCACCTCCCGGATGGAGGTGCCGCCGTCGGACAGCTCCACCTGATCCCGGTAGAGCTTCAGCAGAACGCCGTCAAAGGCCAGCTCGCTGGCCAGTGTCTTCTCGTTTAATTCCATAAGAGGGTTCCTCCCGCGCGGTTTTATCTGGGCTGTGCGCGCAGTCTAAATCAGAGGTTTTTGCCGCAGGCGCAAAGCTCCGCCGGGGCTATTATACCACGTTTGCCGGAAGATAGGAAGCGGAAAGCGGGAAATTCTTCCGGGGCGGAAATTTCCCGGAAAATTTCGACGGATTCGCTCTTGACAACGGGAGTTAGCGGTGGTAAACTATCCATGCTGAAGAAAAAGTTAGCTGCTCCTAACTCTCGGGGCGGACAGAGCGGGAAAGAAGGAGGATGCCATGAAAACGCTGAAGGACGTGCGGGTGGGCAAGACGGCGGTGGTCCGCCGCCTCCACGGGGAAGGTCCGGTGAAACGCCGGATCATGGACATGGGGATCACCAAAGGGGTGGAGATCTATGTCCGCAAGGTGGCCCCCCTGGGGGACCCCATCGAGCTGACGGTGCGGGGCTACGAGCTGTCCCTGCGGAAAGAGGACGCCGAGATGATCGAGGTAGAACCGCCCGAGCCATCGTGAGCCGGGCGGCTCAGCCGCCCGAGCTTCGGACACATTTTTTGACCAAGAGTTAGCCAATGCTAATAGCGCGGACGGGAGGGCCGGACCCTCCACGGCCCGCAGTACGAAAGGAGAGAAGCGGGATGGATGTGAAGATCGCCCTGGCGGGCAATCCCAACTGCGGAAAGACCACGCTGTTCAACGCCCTCACCGGCTCCAACCAGTACGTGGGCAACTGGCCCGGGGTGACGGTGGAGAAGAAGGAGGGCCGCCTCAAGGGCCGCCCCGACGTGATCATACAGGATCTGCCGGGGATCTACTCCCTGTCCCCCTACACCCTGGAGGAGGTGGTGACCCGGAACTATCTGGTGAAGGAGCAGCCCGACGCCATCCTGAATATTGTGGACGGCACCAACATCGAGCGCAACCTCTACCTCACCACCCAGCTCATTGAGCTGGGCCTTCCGGTGGTGGTGGCGGTGAACATGATCGACCTGGTGCGGAAGAACGGCGACAAGATCGACCTGGAGCGGCTGGGCAGGGCCCTGGGCTGCGAGGTGGTGGAGATCTCCGCCCTGAAGAACGAGGGCGGGCTGGACGCGGCGGAGCGGGCGGGGACGCTGGCCCAGGCCCACAAGGCGGGGGCCATCCCCCATATGTTCACGGGCAGCGTGGAGCACGCCCTGGCCCACATCGAGGAGTCCATCCAGGACCGGGTGGACGTACAGCACCTGCGCTGGTACTCCATCAAGGTGTTCGAGCGGGACGAGAGAGTGCTGGAGGAGCTGGGCATCGGCGGGGAGCTCCGCTCACACCTGGAGGAGCACATCGCCGACTGCGAGCGGGAGCTGGACGACGACGCGGAGTCCATCATCACCAACCAGCGGTATGACTACATCGGCGGCGTGGTGGCGAAGGCGGTGGAGAAGAAGGCCCCCAAGCACGCCGCCACCGTCTCCGACCAGATCGACGGGGTGGTGACCCACCGCGCGCTGGCCCTGCCCATCTTTGTGGCGGTGATGTTTTTGATCTACGCCATCGCCATGGGGCCGTGGCCCGTGTCCGTGGGGGCGCGGCTCACCGACTGGGCCAACGACGGCCTGTTCGGGGAGGGCTGGTTCGTCCCCTTCACCGCCGACACGGACGGCTGGGAGAAGGCTGACCGGGCCTTTGAGGAGGCGGAGGCAGTCATCGCCGCCTATGAGGCGGGGGAGGCGGAGGCCTACCTCTACGACGCCGACGCGGGCGAGGTGATCACCCTGCCCGCCACGGAGGACGCCTATGCCGCCGCCCGCGCCGTGACAGAGCCAGACCCCCGCGCTTACGGCGCGTGGGTGCCCGGCATCCCGGTGCTGGTGGAGCACGCCCTGGACGCCCTGGGCTGTAACAACGTAGTGAAGTCCCTGGTGCTGGACGGCATTGTGGGAGGCGTGGGGGCGGTGCTGGGCTTTGTGCCCCAGATGCTGGCGTTGTTCCTGCTGCTGGCCCTGTTGGAGGACGTGGGCTATATGTCCCGGGTGGCCTTCATCATGGACCGGCTGTTCCGGCGGTTCGGACTGTCGGGCAAGTCCTTTATCCCGTTGCTGGTGGGCACGGGGTGCAGCGTGCCGGGGGTGATGGCCGCCCGCACCATCGACCAGGACCGGGACCGGAAGATGACCATCATGACCACCTGCTTCATTCCGTGCAGCGCGAAAATGCCCATCATCGGCCTGTTTGCCGGGGCGTTGTTCGGCAAGTCGGTATGGGTGGCGGTGTCCGCCTACTTCATCGGCGTGGGGGCGGTGGTGATCTCCGGGCTGATCCTGAAAAAGTGCAAGGCGTTTTCCGGCGATCCGGCCCCCTTTGTCATGGAGCTGCCCGCCTACCACCTGCCCTCCGCCGCCAATGTGCTGCGCACCACGGCGGACCGGGGCTGGTCCTTCGTCAAGCGGGCGGGGACAGTGATCCTGCTGTCCACCGTGGCCCTGTGGTTCCTCCAGAGCTTCGGCTTTGAGGGCGGGGCCTTCGGCCTGGTGTCGGACAGCGACTTCTCCCTGCTGGCTACCGTGGGGCGGATGGTGGCGGTGCTGTTCATCCCCCTGGGCTTCGGGCATTGGCAGACCGCGGTGGCCACCCTCACGGGGCTCATCGCCAAGGAGGAGGTGGTGGCCACCCTCCAGGTGCTGTATCCGGGGAACCTGTATGTGAATTTGGCCGGGGTGTTCAACGGCCCGTCGGCCTATGCCTTTATCATCTTCAACCTGCTGTGCGCCCCCTGCTTCGCCGCCATCGGGGCCATCCGGCGGGAGATGAACAGCCCCCGCTGGACCTGGGCCGCCATCGGCTATATGTGCGGCTTCGCCTATGTGGCCGCCCTGGTAGTGTACCAGCTTGGCGGCCTTCTGACGGGGGCGTTGGCTTTCGGCCCGTTTACGGCGGCGGCGTTGGTTCTGCTGGCGGGGCTGGCCTATCTGCTGTTCCGGCCCGCGCCCAAGCGGACCGCCGCGGGGAGGGTGTGACATGATGGAGCTTCTCAGCGAGAACTGGGGCAATCTCCTGGTGCTGGCCCTGGTGGTGGCGGCGGTGGCCGCTGTGATCCGGGGGCAGTGGAAAGGGCGCGGGAGCGGCAGATCCGGCTGCGGGTGCGGGTGCGGCGGCTGTCGGTCCAGGGGGATCTGCCATCCGGAGGAATGAAAAACGGCCCGGAAGCACCGCTTCCGGGCCGTTTTGCCGTCTGACGCAGGAGCGGAAGCTACCGCTCGCACCTCCAAAAAGCCACGCTGTAGGGGGGCAGCTCGCTGCCGCCGCCGAAGTCGTGGGTCTGCCCGGTGAGCAGATCCACCGCCTGTCCGCACCCCGCGTCGAAGTGGGCGGTGTAGGGCTGGCTGTCCGCGTTCACCGCCACCAGCACCCGCTCGCCGTCGGAGCGGCGTTGGAAGATGGCCTGCTTGTTGGTGAGCACCACATCGTGGAAGTCGCCCCAGCACAGGGCCTCGCTCTCCCGGCGGGCCTTGACCATGGCGGCCAGGGTATCCGTCAGGCCGTTCCACTCCGGCCCGTCGAAGCAGGGGCGCAGGGCGTCGTCCCCCTGGGATTTGTCCCCCTTGGCCCCCCACTCGCTGCCGTAGTACAGGCAGGGAATCCCCGGCATCCCGAACAGCACTCCGTACAGCAGGGGCAGGTGCTCGGGGTTCTGGAGGATGGACGCCACACGGGTGACGTCATGGTTGTCGGCAAAGGACAGCAGGTGCCTGCCCTTATACAGCGTCCACTGCTCCGGGCCGAACTGCCGCTTCAGGGAGTGGACGATCTCAAACAGGTTCATGGAGTTGAAGCTGGAATACAGCCCCTTATAGCACTCGTAGTTGGTGCAGGAGTGGAGCATCTCATCATTGACCCACTGGTTGTAATCCCCATGGAGGGTCTCGCCCAGCAGGAAGAACTCCGGCTTCAGCCCATCGCAGAAGGAGCGCAGGCGGCGGAGGAAATCCTTGTCCAGGCAGTAGGCCACGTCCAGCCGCAGGCCGTCGATGCCGAACTCCTCCACCCAGAACTTCACCGTGTCCAGCAGGTAGTCCACCACGGCGGGGTTGCGGAGGTTCAGCTTGACCAGCTCGAAGTGGCCCTCCCAGCCCTCGTACCAGAAGCCGTCGTTGTAGTTGGAATTGCCGTCAAAGCTGATGTGGAACCAGTCCTTGTAGGGGGAGTCCCACCGCTTCTCCTGCACGTCCCGGAAGGCCCAGAAGCCCCGTCCCACGTGGTTGAACACCCCGTCCAGCACCACCCGGATGCCGTGCTCATGGAGGGTTTCGCACACCTGGGCGAAGTCCTGGTTGGTGCCCAGGCGGCAGTCGATCTTCCGGTAGTCCCGGGTGTCGTAGCCGTGGCGGTCGCTCTCGAAGATGGGGCACAGGTAGACCGTGTCCGCCCCCAGCTTCTGAATATGTCCGGCCCAATCCCCGATTTTGCCGATGCGGCTGACGGTCACGCCGTCATTCTCCGTGGGGGCCCCGCAGAAACCCAGGGGGTAGATTTGATAAAATACGCTTTGCTCCGCCCACATAAGGCGTCACTTCCTTTCTCTGTCGTCCTTCATGGCGGTAACGCCGTGAGCCATCAGTATAGCAGAAACCGTCCCCAAAAGCAAGCTACACGGTTTGACAGCCCATCCGCCGGAGTAAAGCCCGCATCTGCCGGACCTCCTTGCAGTGCGTGTCGATGGTGGAGCGCAGCACGGGGGCCAGCCCGGTGGCAACCTGATAGCGCAGGGTGTTCTGGGCCATCCGCGCCGCCCCCAGGTGGTGGGGGATCATCTGCCGCAGGAATACCAGGTCCAGCCGGTTCCCCTCCGGGGCGGAGCCCATTTGGGAGAACAGCTCCCGGAGGATCAGCTCCGTCCGCCGGTGGCACAGGCGGAGGTCCATCTGGGGATTGGCGGGCTGCCCGCAGTCGGGCAGAAGCCCCTCCATGGCCTGGAGGCCCTGGGTCTGCTGGTCGGTGATCCGCTGGGCCAGGCGGCGGACGGCCCCGTCGTCGGAGTATTGCAGGAGGTTCCGGCACATCCGGACGGCGGCCTGGTGGTGGGGGATCATCTGGACGATGAAGTTGTGGGAGAGGCTCCGGGTGAGCTTGGCGGTGGTGATGCCCTGGATCATCTCGTCCAGAATCTGGTAGTAGCAGCATAAGTAACGCTTGGACGGGTCGCTGAGTAAGTAGGTGTTTGCCATGGCTTTGCCCTCCTTTTGCCCATCCTATGAGGAAAAACCCGGCTGTGTGCGGAAAAGGACGGCGGTTCGTGAGAACCGCCGTCCCAGCCTGTCGAAAAAGTCTGCCGAGGGGCAGACTTTTTCATGTATATGA
>ERZ779624.384-NODE-384-length-14352-cov-5.590054_pt1 | contig 14352 bp, 17 predicted proteins | sample MGYA00514190_ERZ779624 | MGnify/ENA primary metagenome ERZ779624 (study PRJEB29562, sample SAMEA4376706) | mouse gut metagenome | isolation source: Cecum | study: EMG produced TPA metagenomics assembly of the A DSS colitis mouse model was used to assess the... | reverse complement strand
ATGGAGGACGGAATGGGGGCAGACGCCTTTGTGGAGCGGTTTGGGCAGACGATTGCAGGCATCAAAGACACGGATGAGATCATCCTTTTGGCGGATATCATCGGCGGGTCGCCGCTGACCAATGCCCTGGACGTGCTGTCACAAAAAGGACTGCTGGAAAAGACCATGGCTTTTGGAGGGATGAACCTTCCCATGGCGCTGACGGCAGCGATGATGAAAGACGCTATGGACTTGGAGAGCCTGGAGGTTAGTTTGATTCAGGAATCACAGAACGCAATTCAGAAAATGCAGCTTGACGCCGGGGACGGCGAAGAGGCGGAAATATAAGGAGGAAGGAAAGATGTCAGTTTCATTTGTACGGGTGGACGATCGTATGATTCATGGGCAGACGTGTACCAGGTGGGCTTTGGAGTATCCCTGTGACGGGCTGGTGGCAGTCAATGACTTGGCGGCTAACAATCCGGTGCTGAAAGCGGCTTACAAGAGCGCAGCCGGAAAAAAGACTTTTGTGTGGACCATGGAGGAGTGGAAGACAAAGTGCCAGAAGGTTCTGGACAGCAAGGACAGGTATTTTCTGATCACCAAGAATCCTGTTGATATGAGATCCATTTTGGTGGACCAGGGCTTTGACCCGGGGATTAAGACGGTGATCATCGGGCCATGTAATGACAGACCGGGGGCAGTCAAGCTTGGCAACAACCAGTCTATTACCCAGGAGGAGGCTCAGGCGCTGGAGGATATTATGCAAAAAGGCTACAGCGTGGAGTTTGCGCTGCCGAAGGATGAAGCAATCGGTAACTGGACAAAATTTCGGGGACAGTTCGGTTTTAAATAAGTTTTCACTGAGGAAAGGGCGGTAGGGATTTATGCAGATTAATATAGTACAGGCGGTTCTTCTGGGACTGTGCGCATGCTTATCCAGTATGCCGGGGTTAGGCGGAACCACATTCGGAAATTATACATTGGGGCGTCCTCTGGTGGCAGGTCTGGTGGTAGGGCTGATTCTGGGGGATATGCAGACCGGTATTATCGTAGGCGCAGCGATTCAGGTGATTTACATAGCTTTGGTGACTCCGGGCGGAACCGTGTCCGCGGATGTGCGGGCCATCAGCTACATCGGTATCCCGCTTGCCATCTGCGCCATTAAGGGCATGGGGCTGGATCCGGCGTCGGATGCGGCGCGGGATATGGCGGCGGCTTTGGGCGCAGCCGTTGGAACCCTTGGAACCGTTCTGTTTTACGGGACGGCCACTGTGAACCTGGTTTGGCAGCATATGGGATGGAAGGCAGTGGAAAAGGGTGATTTTAAGAAACTTTATCTGGTGGATATGGGGCTTCCGTGGATTTCCCATCTGTTGTGCTCCTTTATTCCCACGGTGATCATCACCATGGCCGGTTCCAGCATGGTGGATTTGATGAAGACTTACCTGCCAATGGACGGTATTGCCATGAAGACACTGTTTACGGTAGGAAGCCTGCTTCCGGCAGTTGGCGTGGCTATCCTTTTAAAGCAGGTGGTTAACAAGGCAGCGGATTTCCTCACTTTCTTCTTTGGCTTTACTCTGGCGGCCTGCATGGGAGTGAACCTGATTGGCGCGGCGGTTATCGGCGGTTTCTTTGCGGTCATCAACTATAAGATTCAGATGCTGAAAGTGCGTCCGGCAGCTGCAGGCGCAGCCGTGTATGACGATGAGGAGGAGATATAAGATGAAGAAATTATCGAAGAAAACTTTGAACAAATCTTTTCTGTCCTGGTTTTACGGCAATCTGACCTGTTTTTCCCAGGAGCATATGCAGACGTTTGGTTATCTCTGCTCCATGCTTCCGGTGGTGGAGGAGCTGTATGATACTCAGGATGAGAAAAAGGACGCCATGCAGACCTATACCGCGTTTTTCAACACGGAGCCCCAGATCGGAACCATTGTGGTGGGCATGACGGCAGGCCTTGAGGAGGCAAAGGCCAACGGGGAGCCCATTGACGGTGAGACGATCAATGGTATCCGCGCGGGGCTTATGGGGCCGTTAGCAGGTATCGGAGACTCCCTGATTGTGTGGACCCTGATTCCCATTCTTCTTGGAATCGGATTGGGACTTTCGGGAAACGGTTCTCCTTTGGGCGCCATCTTCTATATTGTGACATGGAATGTTTTGATGTTCCTGGGAATGAAGTTCGCGTATTTTAAGGGCTATGAGATGGGCGGAAAGGCTGTGGAAATGCTGGTTGGGGAGCAGGCTCAGGCTCTCAGGGATTCGATTATCATGATTGGAACCATGGTAATCGGGGCTGTGGCGGCAAGCTGGATCAGTGTTACCACTGCATGCACGATTCCGGGCGTGATTGAGCTGCAGAGTACCTTCGATTCGGTTTATCCCAAATTGCTTTCGGCAGGTACGGTAATCTTCTGCTGGTGGCTTATGACAAAGAAGAAGATTTCTCCTACTATGGTTATGCTGATACTGGTGGCTATCGCATTTGTGGGTGTGCTTCTTGGGTTCTTTGATCCAGGTTTATCTTACTAAAGGCTGCGCAGAGATAAAGGAGACACAGGGGAGGCATGGAGGACATGGCTCCCTGGAGTGTTTTCATTTATCTCTTTAAAAAGGGGCAGGATAGTGATAAAATGATACAAAATGAGGCAGAAAGACAGGGATGGACAGATCATGGGCAGAGGCAGGAAATGGGCTTGGGGGCTTTTGGGATGTTTTGGTGCGGCGGCAGCTGTCATGGCGCTCTGGGGGGTGTGGCAGCTGCTACCGGGAAGGGCCGGGCAGGAGAGAAGGCCCTATAAGTTTGGGGCCACGTATATGACCATGAATAATCCGTTTTATGAGATCATTGATAATGAGATACGCAGTATGGTGGAGTCCAGGGGGGATATGTTGATCACCAGGGACCCGGCTCTTAATGTAGAAAAGCAGATTGATCAGGTGCGGGAGATGGTTGACCGGAGGGTGGACGGGATTTTTATTAATCCTGTGGACTGGAAGATGATCAGCCCGGCTCTGGAGGAGGCTTTTGGGGCAGGGATTCCCATTATCGTGGTGGATACGGATGTGTTTGAGTCAAAGCTGGCGGCCTGTACGGTGGTTTCGGATAATTATGAGGCTGGAGTCCAGTGCGCCCGCCATCTGCTGGAAAACCGGACGGGGGGCAATATTCTTGTGCTTACGCACAGCGGAGCGAAATCGGGCTTTGACAGGATTTCGGGGTTTAAGGATACCATGGAGGGACGCGACGGGTTTACCATACTGGCGGAGGAGGACTGTCTGGGGCAGCTGGAAGTGGCTATGCCGGTGACGGAGCGGCTTTTAAAGGAGTACCCTGAGACGGATATTATCATGTGCCTCAACGACGTGGCGGCTATGGGGACCATGGCGGCTTTAAAGGACGCGGAGCTGGAGGGCAGGATCGCGGTGTACGCACCAGGAGGCAGCTGGAGAAGATCGGTGACGCGGCAAGACAGGGAATGAAGGATGTGCGCAGGTCGGTGAGTAAACTGCGGCCGGACGCTTTGGAGAAGCTTAAGCTGGAGGATGCTGTTGTGAAGATGTTAAAGGACATGGGGGCCGCGTCGGGGACGGACATCTGTATGGAGAACCAGGTAAAGCCTTTTCAGTTTCATGAGGATGAGGAGGAGGTTATTTACCGGGTGATTCAGGAGGCCGCCACCAACGCCATACGCCATGGCCGGGCCAAACATATATGGATCCGTATTTCCAAGGCGGAGCAGTGGCTGACCATTGAGGTGAAGGACGATGGGGCCGGGTGCGGTCTGATCCATGAGGGATTTGGCCTGAAACATATGGAGGAAAGACTGAGCCTTCTGGACGGGACGCTGGAGTATGACGGTAAGGACGGATTTCTGATTACCGCCCGGATACCGATTCGGTGGGGAGAGGAGTTTCGATGAGAGAGAGGATAAAGATCGTCATTGCCGATGACCAGGAACTGATACGGGACAGTTTAAAGATCGTGCTGTCCGCCAACCAGGATATGGATGTGATTGACACAGTGGCAGACGGGAGGGAGGTGATCCGCTCTGTCCGCAAGGCGAAACCGGATGTGATTTTGATGGATATACGGATGCCAGGCATGGACGGCGTGTCCTGCACCCAGATCATTAAGGAGAATTATCCGCAGATTAAGATTATCATACTGACCACGTTTGATGATGATGAGTATGTGTACAACGCGCTGAAATACGGGGCTAGCGGGTATCTTCTGAAAGGTGTTTCCATGGCGGAGCTGTCGTCGGCCATCCGCACGGTGTACGGGGGGAAGGCTATGATCAATCCGGATATTGCGGTGAAGGTGGTGCGGCTTTTTTCCCAGATGGCGAAAGGGAATTACGGGATCAAGGTGGATGATAGGAATCTGGATGATATTAACCGGACGGAGTGGAAGGTGATTAAACAGGTAGGGTACGGCAGGTCCAACAAGGAGATCGCGGCGGCGTGTTACGCGGGAGGGCAAAAGCAGGAACAGGTGTTGCGGTTCGGGATGATGGCGGGGAGCTACTGGGATGTGCCCACGGGAAATTGCTATGAGGTGGTGGACGGGGTCATCAGCCGGTTTGAGGAGAAGCATCCAGGAGTGACTGTGGAGTATGTCAGCGGGGTTTTAAAGGAGGATTATGCGGAGTGGCTGGCAGAGCAGGTACTTTTGGGCAGGGAGCCGGATGTGTTTATGGTTCCGGAGGGGGAACTGGATACGTTTGCCTCCCTTGGGGTTTTGAAGGAGCTGGAGCCTTTGATGGAGAGGGATAAGGGGTTTTCAAAGGATGCGTACTATGACGCCGCGTTTCTTTACGGAAATATCCGGGGCAGCCAGTACGCGCTTCCCTATGAGAGCGTTCCTACCCTGATGTTTGTCAATAAGACTCTTCTGGCCAGGGAAGGGATTGCTATGCCTCAGGCAGACTGGACCTGGGAGGATCTTCTTTCTGTGTGCCGCCAGGTTACCAGGGATACGGATGGGGACGGGGTTATCGACCAGTTCGGATGTTTTGATTACGGATGGCGGGAGGCGGCGGATTCCAACGGGGCGGTTTTGTTTGAGAAGGACGGGAAGGGGGCCTATTTTGCGGATGCCAGGGTGGAGGAGGCGGTCAGGTTTGTGAAGGATTTGAACAGCGCCAATGAGGGGTATGTGGTGACGGCCAGGGAGTTTGATGAGGGGCAGGTGGCTTTCCGGCCTTTTGCGTTTTCCCAGTATCGGACGTACAAGCCTTATCCCTGGAGGATTAAGAAGTATTCGGATTTTGAGTGGGACTGTGTGAAGCTGCCGTCCGGGCCGTCGGGCAGCGGCCAGACCAGGCTGGATACGCTTTTGATGGGGATCAGCAGCCGGACAGGGCGGGAGGATCTGGCATGGGAGTTTTTGAAGGAGCTGTGCTATGAGGAGGAGACCCAGATTCACCTTCTAAGGGCTTCCCAGGGCATGCCGGTGCTAAAGAGCGCGGCGCGGTCGCCTTTGCTTTTGCAGGTTCTTGGCAGCGACGCGCCGGGAAGCGGCAATATGGATGTGGATATTATTGGGCAGGTGATGGAGGAGGCCATGGAAACACCGAATTTCCGCCTGTATGCCTGGGCCATGAACCTGGCTGACGGGGAGATCGGGCGGATGATTCAGGGGGATGTGTCCATGGACAGCGGGCTTTTGAAGCTGCAGCGGGAGATTAACGGGACGCTGAGACAGTAGAGGCGGACGGAAAAACAGGAGGATGAGGATTATGGAGGGCAGAATGCCGCGGGAGTTTCGGTGCAGGATTTTATACAGCGATATCGACGGAACGCTTTTGAACAGCAGCCATCATGTGAGCAGGGGAACCAGGGAGAGGATTTTGGAGCTGGACAGAAGGGGGATTTTGTTTATTCTGGTTTCGGCCCGTATGCCGCAGGGGGTGAGAGTGATACAGAGGGAGCTGGGAACGGACAGGCCCATCATCTGTTACAGCGGCGGGCTGATTCTTGATGAGAAGGGACAGGCGCTGTACAGCCGGCGGATTAAGCTGGGGGCTGCGGTGGAGATTCGGGATGTGCTGAAGGAAAGGTTTCCGGGAATCTGCTGTAATGCTTACGGGGGAGATTTGTGGGTGGTGGAGGATGATGGAGACCCGCGGGTGGTGAGGGAAGAGCGGATTGTTAAGGGGAAGGCCCTGCGGGGCGATATGAGGGAAGTGTTTGCCGGGGACGGAGGGATCCACAAGTTTCTCCTTATGGGGGAGCTGGGGGAGATCCGGCAGGCGGAGGTGTTTTTAAGGGACAGTTATCCCGGGCTTACGGTGTTGAGGTCCAATGCGTATTATCTGGAAGTGATGGATGGGACGGTGGATAAGGCGGCGGGCGTCCGGTTTTTGTGCGGTCATTACGGCATACCCGTGGAGGAAGCGGCGGCTTTCGGGGACGGGGAGAATGATGTGGGGATGCTTAAGGCGGTTAAGTATGGGTTTGCCATGGGGAACGCGTCAAAGTCTGTGAGAGAGCAGGCGGCGTTTGTGACGCTGAGTAATGATGATGAGGGGATATTGGAAGTAATCAGGGAGCTGTAGTGTGCCTGGGGGAGCTGTCAGGGGATGAACAGTCTGGAGGCTTGGAGAAACGGAGGATCAATGGCGGGGACTGGAGGAAGTGAATACGGGGCGGCTGAGATCAGAAGGAGAGCAGCCATAGAGGAAACGGCAAAATGGATGATGGAACAGACGAAACACGTTTGGCGCGCTCTGGGGGTGAGGGATGAGGAGGATGGAGGGGAGCTTAAAAGCGCGGTGAAGGGAACGGATACGGAGTTTCAGTTTGTATACAGGCAGAGGGTTCTGGCAAAGGCAAGAGGCTATTTTAGCCGGGAGGAGAGGCAGTGGAGGTTTGAGCTGACAGAGGTGGACCGGGAGCGGTATGAGGCGGTGCGGGCGTATTTTGCCGGAAGGCGGTAGGGCGCGTGCTTGGGAAGGCAGGATCTGGGGGGAATGGCAGACAGGGTAACTTGAGTGTGTTTTGCGCAAACGTACCAAAAAATAACGGATAATTTGGCACAAGTGCATATTGCGGAAACAGATCGGGCAGAGTATAATGGGTTTATATTATTTGTATACAAAGTATACAAAATTAAACAGGAGGATGTGTCATGGACGTTCGTTATTCTGCAAACCAGAGGGATGTAAAGAGGTATACCACAGAGGAGTTGAGGGATGAGTTTTTGATTCAGGATCTGTACGTGCCGGATGAGGTGCGGGCAGTGTATTCTCATGTGGACCGCATGGTGACTTTGGGATGTATGCCTGTTGCGGAGCAGGTTTCGATTGACAAGGGGATTGACTGCTGGAAGAATTTTGGCACGGATTATTTTCTGGAGAGAAGGGAGATCGGTATCTTTAACATCGGCGGGCCAGGGAAGATCACGGCGGATGATGAGGCTTTTTCTCTGGGGTACAAGGACTGTCTGTATATTACCATGGGAACGAAGAAGGTTCTGTTTTCCAGCGACGACGAGGCTAACCCGGCTAAGTTCTATATGGTGAGCGCGCCGGCTCATACGTCTTATAAGACCACATTTATCTCTATCCAGGATGCGGCCAAGAGAACCCTTGGGGACCAGAAGACTTGCAACAGGAGGACGATCAATCAGTTTATCCATCCAGATGTTTTGAAGACCTGTCAGCTGTCTATGGGTATGACGGTCCTGGAGGAGGGAAGCATCTGGAATACTATGCCGTGCCATACTCATGAGCGCCGCATGGAGGTTTATATGTATTTTGAGGTTCCGGAAAATAATGTGGTGTTCCATCTGATGGGTGAGCCCACAGAGACCAGGCATATTGTTATGAAGAATGAGGAGGCGGTTATCAGCCCGTCCTGGAGCATTCATTCAGGGGCAGGTACGTCCAGCTACACGTTTATCTGGGCTATGGGCGGAGAGAACCAGGCTTTTGATGATATGGATAATCTGGAGCCAGTGGATCTGAAATAATCGGCTGTTTGTGTGAAAGAGGAGCGCTGAAAAGACCGGATGATCACAGAAAAACGGAAGGGGCTAAGGCATGGAGGAAGTTACCTACAAGAATCGGGAAGAGATGGTCTATCAGGTACTGAAGGAGGAGATACTGAATCTGGAGCTGAAACCGGGACAGGTGATCAAGGAAAATGAGATCGGGGAGCGTTTTTCTGTGTCCAGGACTCCGGTGCGGGATGCTCTGCGCCTTTTGCAGGAGCAGGGATTTGTGGTGACAGTGCCTTACCGGGGAATCTATGTGACGCTTTTGAGCCTGAGCAATATTAAACAGATGATCTACATGCGGGTGGCAGTGGAGACCATGGTGATGCGGGATTTTTCCCAGATCGCCACGCCGTTTCTCATGGAGGATGTGTACTATATGCTGCGGAAGCAGAAGGCTTTGGTGCAGACCGGGAATTTTAAGCCGGAGCAGTTTTACCGGCTGGATGCTCAGATGCACGGGTTCTGGTTTGAGGCCATGAAGAAGAGCTGGCTGTGGAAGCTTCTTCAGGAGCAGCAGCTTCACTACACCCGGTTTCGGATGCTTGATTTTGTGACGGAGACGGATTTTGACCGGATCATCCATGAGCATGAGAAGCTGATCGGGTTTCTGGAGGAGAAGAATATTGCCGGTATGGAGGAGGAGCTTAAGAACCATCTGTACTACAGCATGAAGCGGATGCGGCACTCCATTGACGTGGATTACCGGGAGTATTTTGAGGAGGAGGACCCGGAGGGGAAGTTTGATATTTAGGGAACAGAGAGTTGGAAGTGCGGCGGGAATGGGCTGTGTCTGTGTGCAGGGTCCTTCCCGCCGTTGTTCATGGCGGGTGTGGGGGATTGGCAGATTAGCAGGTTTGCGGAGGACAGGAGGATTTGGGATATGGATCCAAGACTTACGCTGGAGAAGCGGATTGAAGCGGAGCTTAAGAGTTATGACGGGATGATGTGCATTTACGCGGATGATTTTCATGGAAATGTGATTTCCATGGGCGCGGATGAGAAGGTTGAGACGGCCAGCACCATTAAGACTTACATACTGGCCTGCCTGTTTGAGGAGGCAGAGAAGGGGAGGGCGGATCTGGACGGGCTTTTGACTTACCGGGAGGAGCATTTTGTGGATGGCAGCGGGGTGATGCAGGCTCTGGAGCCGGGGGCGGTTATGAGAGTAAAGGATCTTGCCGCTTTGATGATTATTGTCAGCGACAATGTGGCCACGAATATCTTGATCGATTATCTGGGGATTGAGCGGATCAACCGGTGTATTGAGAGGCTGGGGTGCAAGGATACGGCGCTGCACAATTCCCTGCATTTTGACCGGTACAGGCAGCTTGGGACGACGACGGCCAGGGATTATGGCAGCGTTTTTGTCAGGCTTGCAAGAGGGGAGCTGATCAGTGAGCGGGCAGACCGCGGGATGGTGGAGATCTTGAAGAAACAGCAGTACAACAGCATGATCACCAGGGATTTCCCGCCGGTTTACATGGACAGCGACAATACGGATGATATTTTGATCCGGGTGGCGTCCAAAAGCGGAAGCATGGACGCGTGCAGGAATGACGGGGGGATCGTGTATACTCCCTATGGACCTTATGTGCTGGTGATGCTGAATAAGGGGTTTGGCGACGCCATGTATTATCCGGGGCATCCGGCTACGGTGTTTGGAGGCAGGGTAAGCAGGATGGTGTTGGATCAGGTTCTGGCGCTGGAGGGGCGGTTTGTGTTGTGAGAAAGCTATACATAATTCATAAACTTTCAGGGGAGCCAACAATTCATACGAATCATTGGCTCACTTTTTCAGACGAAATAACTGGCTGTCCACCTCAAACTGACGGGAACCGTCTGACAGTCTGCGGCTTCCAGGATACTGGTAAACATCCATTTTCATCTCAGGCAAAAAGCGAATAGACTTTACACTCCCCAATAAATCCGCTATAATGAATATAGGCACCAATTAACAGTTGTATTAGTTAGAAGGCGGTGAAAGGATGGTTCAGGAAATGTCGGATAAAGAATTGATTACAATTACGATTGACCGATACGCAGAGTTACAGCGCATCAAACAATCAAATGGCACCCAGGAAAATAAAGAACTTGATTACTCTATTAAACTAACAGTTGCAAAATTATCATCTCTGGGCGTAAATGTTGAGGATATAACACTTTAGTGGCCTAAACTATCATTAAAAAGTGTAAAGCCTGTTGAATTATCAGGGGCTTTACACTTTTTTTAAGGGCCGGAGTTTGTGCTTTAATGGGTTGCCGCCAAGTGTGGTTTCGGCTATAATATCAGGGATAACGTGATGCAGTGATATGGAAAGTGAGGAGCGTGGGAGATGGAAAAAAAGAGAGGAAGGAACAGGGAGGCAGTGAGAAGGCTTTGGGGATTTCTGGGGGCTTTGTGGCTGGTGACGGCCTGCCTAGCCGGATGCGGCGGGGCGGGGAGCGACGTGGGAAGTCGGGCAGGGGGAGACAGGGCGGTACAAGTCACTGCAAGTGAGGCGGCAGGCACAGAAGACAGCGACGGAGCGGCTGCTGAAGCGACGGAAGACGGAAAAATACAAGGCGGCGGGACGGCGGTTGAAGAGCCGGAAGCAGCAGAGACCGACGGAGCGGAGGCTGAGGAGTCAGAGGAAGCAGAGATCAATAAAGCAGAGGCTGGGGGATCAGAGGCAGCAGGGGCCGACAAGGCAGAGACCGAGGAACCGGAAGGCAGTGGAGCAGAAGCCGGGGATGCTGCAGCCGGGAAACCGGAGACGGGAGGCAGTCAAAGCGGCGGCGAAGCAGCCAGGGACAGCAAGCAGTCAGCCGGAGAGGAAGCGCCGGGAAAGGATGGGCCAGCCGGCGCCCCAGAGATAATTGAGGAGTCCGGAACTTACACGTCAAAGGATCAAGTAGCGTTGTATCTCCATACATACGGGCAGCTTCCGGAAAATTATATAACCAAGAGGGACGCGGAGGACTTGGGCTGGGACAGCAAAAAAGGGAATCTCTGGGAGGTGGCTCCCGGCATGAGCATTGGCGGCAGCCGCTTCGGGAATTATGAGGGAGCTCTGCCGGACAAGAAGGGGCGGAAGTATTTTGAGTGTGATATTGATTATGAGGGCGGTTACCGGGGAGCTAAGAGGCTGATCTATTCGGACGACGGATTGATCTTCTATACGGAGGACCACTATAACACATTTGAACAGCTGTATGGCGAATAACAGGAGGAGACACATGAGAAAGGTTTTGCTGGATCTTAATCCGGCTAAGTCTGTGGAATGGATTCATGAGTATTTGAAGTTTGAGCTGGAATTTGACGATTACTATGGCAATAATCTGGACGCGCTGTATGATCAGCTGACTTCCATTGGGGAGGATACGTGTCTGGGGGTGTTCTGTCCGCCAAAGGAGGACACAAAGCTGTCCCTGTATCTGGCAAAGGTGAAAAAGGTGATGAGGGACGCGGAGCAGGAGAATCCTCGTCTCTGCGTGATATTTGGAGATATGGAAGAGAATTATGAGGAAGAGTGAGGCTGCGATAGGTTATGAGGTGGTGCGGTCCGGGCGGAAGACCAGCGCTATTGAGGTAAAGCGGGACGGAAGTGTGGTGGTTCGGTGCCCGGTGTGGGTTAAGGACAGAGAGGTCAGCGATTTTGTGGAGAGAAACAGGGAATGGATCTTGAAGCACCGCAGGGAGGTGCTTAAGCGGTTGGAGAACAGGCCGGTCTATACAAAAGCGCAGGTTGAGGAGTTCCGCCGGCACGCAAGATGGATGCTGGCTCAGAAGACGTGGCAGTGGGCGGAGAGGATGCAGGTGACTTACGGTAAACTGACCATCCGGCAGCAGGCTACCAGGTGGGGAAGCTGCAGCGCAAAGGGAAATCTGAATTTTAACTGGCAGCTGGTTCTGATTCCGGAGGAGCTGGTGGACTATGTGGTGGTCCATGAGCTGGCCCACCGGAAGGAGATGAACCACTCTCCCAGGTTCTGGAAGCTTGTGGAAGAGCAGCTGCCAGATTACAGGGAGCGGCGCAGGCGGCTGCGGGAGTATGAGACGGAGATCGAGACTGCCGGGTGAGTGACAGATGGGGCGACCGGAAAGCAGGCAAGGTTCCGGGCAGAGAGACAGATGAAACCGACGAAAAATCCAACGGACAGGAAGGACAGATTATGACAGCGAAGTGGATGCTATACGCGAAAAAGGCAGACTTTGATGGGATCGCAAAGGAGTTTCACATTAATCCGGTGACGGCAAGGGTTATGAGGAACCGGGATGTGGAGGGCAGTGAGGCGATCCACAGGTATTTATACGGAACCAAGGAAGATTTTTATTCCCCTCATCTTTTGAAGGACGCGGACAGGGCGGCAGAGATCCTGGAGGAAAAGGCAAACCAGGGCAGACGGGTCCGGATCGTGGGGGATTACGATATAGACGGGGTGTGCTCCACCTACATACTTTTTAAAGCGCTTAACCGGGTTGGGGCTGTGGTGGACTATGAGATCCCCGACCGGGTGAAGGACGGGTATGGGATTAATGAACATATTATTGAGGCGGCCTGTGAGGACGGGGTGGATACCATTCTGACCTGCGACAATGGGATTTCGGCGGTGGAGCAGATGCGTAGGGCCAAAGAACTGGGGATGACGGTGATCATCACGGACCACCATGATATTGCGAAGGAGGACGGACGGGACATCCTGCCCCAGGCGGACGCCATCGTGAATCCCAAGCAGCAGGACTGCCCGTATCCGTGGAAGGAGATTTGCGGGGCTGTGGTGGCCTACAAGGTGGTGAAGGTGCTGTATGAGCGGTACGGGATCAGAGACAGTGAGTGGGAGGAGATGATGGAGTTTGCCGCTATCGCCACGGTGGGGGATGTGATGCGGCTTCAGGATGAGAACCGGATCCTGGTGAGAGAGGGCCTGGCGCGGATGGGCCTTACGAAAAGCACCGGGCTTCGGAAACTGATGGAGAAAAATAAGCTGGATATAGAACATCTGACGGCGTTTCACATCGGCTTTGTCATCGGGCCCTGTCTCAATGCCGGCGGAAGGCTGCAGACGGCTAAGATGGCGCTGCGGCTCTTGTTAAGTGAGGATGAGGCGGAGGCGGATCGGCTGGCAGAGGAATTAAAGCTGCTCAATGACCAGAGAAAGGACATGACCAGTGAGGGGACGGAGCAGGCCGCCGCCCAGGTGGAGGAGAGGTATCTGGAGCACAAGGTTTTGGTGGTGTACCTGCCAGAGTGCCATGAGTCCCTGGCCGGGATCATCGCGGGGAGGCTGCGGGAGCGGTATCACAAGCCTTCCATTGTTCTGACAAAGGCGGAGGAGGGGGTGAAGGGCTCCGGCCGGTCTATTGAGGGGTATCACATGTTTGAGGCCCTTCTGGAGGTGAAGGAGCTTCTGACAAAGTTCGGAGGCCATCCCATGGCGGCCGGGCTCTCCCTGGCGGAGGAGAACGTGGAGGCGTTCAGAAAGGCTCTTAATGACAATGCCAGGCTGACAGAGGAGGACTTTATCCCAAAGATATGGATCGATGTGCCCATGCCCATGGAGTATGTGACAGAGCCTCTGATCCGGGAACTGGAGATGCTGGAGCCCTTTGGTCAGGGCAATGAAAAGCCCCAGTTTGCCCAGAAAGGGATACGTATCCGCAGCGCCAGGGTGCTGGGAAAGAACCGGAACGCGGTGAAGCTGGCCATGGTGACACCCCGGGGAGTGGCTGTGGACGGGATCGCGTTTACGGATGGGGACGCATTTATGGAGGAGATGGGGGAACTAAGAGAGATGGATGTGATCTATTATCCGGGGATCAATGAGTACAATGGGAACCGGACCATTCAGATGGTGGTGAAGGAGTGGAAGTTTCACTGACCCGGCGGCAATAGCCCTGCGAGCTTCGACTAAAGCAGGGAAAAGGAACGTTAAGGGGTATATGGTTCTTGACACAGGATATAAGAGACAATATAATAAGGAAAATCCACGGATTTACAAACAGATTGAGAGGAGAACAGTCATGGTTAATGAGATTATGGAGTTTATCACCAGGTTTGACCCGGAAGTGGGCCAGGCCATTGAGTCGGAGGCAGCCCGCCAGAGAAGGAATCTGGAGCTGATCGCGTCAGAGAATATCGTGTCGGAGGCAGTCATGATGGCCATGGGTACGGTGCTGACCAACAAGTACGCGGAAGGGTACTCAGGGAAGCGGTATTACGGCGGGTGCCAGTGCGTGGATGTGGTGGAGACCCTTGCCATTGAGCGTGCCAAGAAGCTGTTTGGATGCGACTATGCCAATGTGCAGCCCCATTCCGGCGCCCAGGCCAATATGGCGGTTTTCGTGGCCATGTTAAAGCCCGGCGACACGGTGATGGGCA
>ERZ779624.378-NODE-378-length-14524-cov-5.309766_pt1 | contig 14524 bp, 14 predicted proteins | sample MGYA00514190_ERZ779624 | MGnify/ENA primary metagenome ERZ779624 (study PRJEB29562, sample SAMEA4376706) | mouse gut metagenome | isolation source: Cecum | study: EMG produced TPA metagenomics assembly of the A DSS colitis mouse model was used to assess the... | reverse complement strand
GTTGTTCTGGCCGTACTGATTGTCATCAGTATCATCCGCTCTATACTGGGGCCGGGAGTCTCGGACCGGATCGTGGCGGTCAATATGATCGGCACCATGGTGATCATGATCACAGCCATATTCTCCGTGATGCTTGATGAGAATTACCTGGCGGACATATGCCTGATCTATGCCATGATCAGTTTTCTGGGAGTGGTGCTGTTCTGCAAGGTGTATACAGGCGTGTACTTGCAGAGAAAACATATGCTGGCGGATCTGAAGGCCATTGAGGATAACTTAAACAAGCAGGCTGAAAGCCATGAGCACGTTTCGGAAGAGGAGGTACGCCAATGACAGGTGAATGGATTCGATTCGCGGCTGCCTCGGGACTGTTGATCCTGGGCGTTGGTTTTATGGTGGCGGCGGTGTTTGGAGTGAACCGGTTCCACCACGCCCTCAATCGGATGCACGCCGCGGCATTGGGGGATACTCTTGGACTTTTGTTTGTCATACTGGGAACTATCACCATGCGTGGATTTTCCATGGATTCGCTGAAGCTTGCCATGGTCATCGTGTTTTTCTGGATCGCGTCCCCTGTGTGCAGCCACATGATAAGCCGTCTCGAAGCCATGACAGATGAAAGCCTTGGAGAGATTATGGTGTTGGAAAAAAATAACGGTGTCCGTGTGGAACAGACAGAAAACATCAAAGCCGGTGAAAAGGCTGTGTCAAAGAAAAAGAAACAGAAAAAAGGGGGCAGAGAAAGATGAAGCTGTTTGAGAGCATTCTATTACTCAGTTTGATCGTGTGCGCGTTGTCCGTGGCTTTTGTCAGGGATCTGTTGACTTCGATCATCATTTTCATGTCCTACAGCCTGATCATGTGCATCATCTGGATGATCCTCCAGTCGCCTGACCTGGCGATTACCGAGGCGGCCGTTGGCGCAGGGGTCACCAGCATTCTGTTTTTCCTGACTTTGAAAAAGATCAGGGCGGTCAGAGAGGAGGATGACAGTGAGCAGGAAAAGGGATAATTATGAGGAGAGCCGGTGGAGGAAATTTAAGAGCTGGCTGGATGGGGAGACAGACCTTTTAGAACACGGCATGGATGCCCATGAGGCGGTTATGCGCGAAGAGGATCCCATAATCGTGCCGGCCCACGGGGAAGGGAAGGAGATCTTAAAGTCAAAAGGGATCTGGCGGTTTAAGCAGTTTTACAAAGTCATGTCTGTGGTGCTGTGTCTGGGCGTGATCCTGACGCTTTTGTGGACCGTGGCGGCTCTGCCTCCCAGAGGAGACGCTAACAATCCGGATAACAATGAGGTGGCGGCCCGGTATATCGAACGGGGGCTTCAGGAGACAGGGGCAGTCAATATCGTCACGGGCATGATCCTGGACTATCGAGCCTTTGATACCTTTGGCGAGTCCTGCGTGCTGTTTATTGGTTCCTGCTGTGTGCTTCTTCTTCTGCGTCTGGATGGGAACAGTGAAGATAAAGAGCTGGAGAAGATGGTGGCGGAGACCAATGACAGACACTTTGAGCCGAAAAATGATATCATCCTGCAGAAGTGTTCCTGCGTGCTGGTGCCGGTGATCCTTATGTTCGGGATCTATATTGTACTTAACGGTCATTTGTCGCCGGGCGGCGGCTTCTCGGGCGGTGCGGTTCTTGGCGCGGGCCTTATTTTGTATCTCAATGCTTTTGGGTATAAGAGGATGGGAAAGCTGTTTACGGAGAAACTGTATAAGCGGACTACCCTGTGCGCCCTGACGTTTTACTGTCTGGCCAAAAGCTATTCCTTCTTTACAGGGGCCAATCACCTGGAGAGCGGGATTCCTCTGGGAACGCCGGGGGCCATCCTAAGCAGCGGTCTGATTCTGCCCTTAAATATCTGTGTGGGCCTGGTGGTGGCCTGCACCATGTATACGTTTTACACCCTGTTCAGGAAAGGGGGTATGTGATCGCCATGAATATAAATCTGGTACAACATCTTGTATTAAATATAGAAGAGACGGTGTCCATCATCCTGTTCGGTATAGGATTTACCATACTTTTGCTGCACCGGAATCTGGTGAAAAAGATCATGGGGATGAATATCTTGGATACGGCTACTTATCTGTTTCTGGCGGTAAAGGGGTACATCACAGGGCGGGGCGTGCCTATTGTGGTGGATGGGATCCAGGATGTGGAAGCTTACATTAACCCGGTGCCCAGCGGTCTTGTGCTGACCGGCATTGTGGTCTCTGTCAGTTCTACGGCTCTGATGCTGGCGCTGACCGTCCGGCTGTATGAACGGTATCATTCTCTTGACTTGGATGAGATCTTGATATTGGCCAAAGAGGAGGAGGAACAAATATGAGTTTTGTGCAGAATTTTCCGTTTTTCTCCATCATTCTGGCCATGTTTTCCGGAATCATATCATCGGTCTTAAGCGGAAAAAAAGCCAGGAACCTGACGCTTATGATGATCGCGGTTACCACGGCATTGTCCGCGGGGACGCTGATGTTCTGCCTTAAGACCGGCGAGAGCTATACCTACATGATGGGCCATTTTCCGGCGCCCTGGGGCAATGAGATACGGGCCGGAGTGCTGGAAGGCGTGACGGCAGTGCTCTTTGGCATCGTCATGTTTTTGTCTGTAACAGGCGGACTGGACCACACGGCCAGGGACGTGGAGGAAAGCAAGCAAAACCTGTTTTACATCATGATCGATCTGATGTTAAGCTCCCTCCTAGCGCTGATATACACCAACGATCTGTTTACGGCTTATGTGTTTGTGGAGATCAATACCATTGCCGGATGCGGGCTGATCATGATCCGGCAAAAAGGGCGGAATCTGTCGGCGGCTATCCGCTATATGGTCATGAGCCAGCTGGGCTCCGGACTGTTCCTCATAGGCTTGACTCTTTTGTATGACGTGACCGGTCATCTGCTTATGAGTCCGGCCAAGGAATCCGTGGAGCTTTTGGTGGCGACGGGAAGATATCGGATTCCCCTGCTGGTGATCATGGCGGTCATCAGCGTGGGACTGGCGATTAAAAGCGGTCTGTACCCGTTCCACTACTGGATCCCGGATACTTACGGGTATGCCACGCCCACAGGCAGCGCGGTTTTGTCGGGCCTGGTGTCAAAGGGATATATTTTCCTGCTTATAAAGATTTTTTACCGGGTGCTGGGGTATGACAATCTGGTAGGGACCCATATGGTCAATGTTCTGTATCTGTTCGGCGTCTGCGGCATGATCATGGGATCTGTCCACGCCATCAGCGAGACGGACACGAGGCGGATGATCGCTTACTCCTCCGTGGCACAGATCGGATACATCTATATGGGGATCGGCCTGGGGACCACGGCGGGAATGGTGGCGTCAGTGTTCCATATTTTCGCCCATTCGGCTACAAAAGCCCTTCTGTTTATCAGCGCGGTGGGGCTCTATGAGGTGTCGGGGGACCGGAAGGACTTTGTCAGCCTCCGCGGCGCCGCGTTCAGGAACCCTCTGGCAGGGATCGGCTTTTCCATAGGAGCACTGTCCATGGTGGGATTCCCCATGCTGTCCGGCTTTATCTCAAAGCTTTTGTTTGCCACTTCGGCATTGGACAGCCCGGAGAAAATGATGCCTACCCTGATCGTGCTGGCGGTGAGCACGCTTTTAAACGCGGTTTACTTTCTGCGGCTGGTCATCACGCTGTACTCCAGGAGACGGCCGGAGGACAAGCCGCTTCCTAAGCAGACCACAGTAAGAAGTTCCTGGGCGCTGCGGTTGGCTATCATTTGTTTTATCGGACTGAACCTGGTGCTGGGTATGTCTTCTCAGCCCATTGTCCAGGCCATTACAGACGGACTTGCCATGTTTGATTAAAGGAGATAAATTATGGAGGGAAATGTGATTTTACTGCTTCCGGTGGTCTGCCCCATATTGGCGGGCGTTCTGGTGCTGGCAGGAAAGGTGTTTCGAAAGGACAGGAAAAGCCTGATGGCAGTCTTGCTGGCGGTTCTTTTGCTGGAGGCGGGGTTGACGGCCTGGGCTTTGACATCAGGGGGAAGTATCCAGGTGTGGAGACTGACCAGCCAGATGAATATCAGCTTTCATGTGGATGAGATCAGCCGCCTGTTTGGGGCTCTGACAGCGGCTGTGTGGCTGCTTGTGGGGATCTACTCTGTGGCCTATATGTCCCACGAGGAGGAGGAACACCGGTTTTTCGGGTACTACCTGATCGTGGTGGGAGTTCTCATGGGGCTTAATTTTTCAGCAAACCTGATCACCATGTATGTATTTTTTGAGATGATGACCCTGACGTCTCTGCCGCTGGTGCTCCACGAGAGGAGCCGGGCCGCGGTGATGGCTGGCCTTAAGTATCTGTTTTACTCTGTGGCGGGCGCGTTTTTGGCGCTGTTCGGGATTTTTTTCCTGGCCGGAGTTGCGGAGGATCTGACGTTTGCGGCAGGGGGGATATTAAATGACAATATGGTGGCGGGGAAGGAAGGGCTTCTTTTGGCGTCCACATTCTGCATGATCGTGGGATTCGGGGCCAAGGCGGGCATGTTCCCCCTTCACGGGTGGCTTCCCACGGCCCATCCCGTGGCTCCGGCCTGCGCCAGCGCGGTGCTCTCCGGCCTTATCACCAAGGCGGGCGTGTTGGCGGTTATCCGGGTGGTGTACTTTATCGTGGGGCCTGACAGGCTTTGGGGAACCTGGGTGCAGAACGGGTGGATCCTTCTGGCACTTATGACCGTGTTTATGGGCTCCATGCTGGCTTACAAGGAGCCGGTGCTGAAAAAGCGTCTGGCCTACTCTACGGTGAGCCAGGTCAGCTACGTGATGTTCGGATTAAGCCTTTTGACTCCCTTAGGGTTTGTGGGGGCTTTAAGCCACGTGGTGTTCCACTCAGTGATCAAGCATACCCTGTTTTTGGCGGCGGGCGTCATCATCGTGACTACGGGGTGGACCAGAGTGGAGCAGATGCGAGGGCTGGGAAGAGTGATGCCCCTGACCCTGGGCTGCTACACCATAGCATCCCTGGCCCTGATCGGCATTCCGCCGGCCAGCGGCTTTGTCAGCAAATGGTATCTGGCTTCCGGCGCCCTGTCCTCAGGTACAGGCATCTGGTCCTGGGTGGGGCCTGTGGTTCTGTTGGTCAGCGCCCTTTTGACTGCCGGGTATCTGCTGCCTCTGACCATTCAGGGATATTTTCCGGGCCATGATTTTAAGGGCGAGGAGATCGAGAAGCGGAAACTGGCGGGAAAGGAGCCGTCCCTGTGGATGCTTGGACCTGTGGGGATCCTGGCTGCTGCCGCTCTTTTATTCGGGTGTTTCCCGGACAGCATTGTGGCTATGGCCCAGTCCATAGCAGCCATGGTACTTTGACGGAGGGATGAATATGAGCGAAATAATACTGGCCCTGCCGGTGGTCTTTCCCATCGTCGGCGGACTGGCCATGCTGTTCCACCAGCCTGGGGAGGGGGTCGTACCCTGGAACCGGAGACGGGCTCTTCTGACAGCAGGCCTGGTGCTGCTCAACAGCTTTTTTGTGGCGGCTATCCTGGTCGGAGGTGTGGACGGGGAACGCCGGCTGGTGGTGTTTAAACTGTACTCCTCCCTGACGGTCATGTTTAAGCTGGACAGAATGGGAGCGCTGTTTGCGGGCATGGTGGCGTTTCTGTGGCCTCTGGCCACGCTGTACGCCTTTGAGTATATGGAGCATGAGGAGAGAAGGAACACGTTTTTTGCCTTTTACCTTATGACCTACGGGGTCACGGTGGGGATCGCCCTGGCCGGAACCCTGGTGACACTTTATCTGTTTTATGAGATGCTTACGTTTGTGACCCTGCCTCTGGTGATGTTTCCTCTTACCAAGGAGGCGGTGCGGGCAAGCCGGGCATACCTGTACTACTCCATAGGCGGCGCTGCCTTTGCCTTTATCGGCATGGTGTTTGTGCTGGGCTTTTCTTCCATAGAGACTTCGGAGTTTGTGGCAGGCGGGATGCTGGATCTGGCCCGGGCGGGACAGAACCGGAATACGCTTCTTTTGGTCTATGTGCTGGCGTTCTTCGGGTTCGGCGTGAAGGCGGCTGTGTTCCCCCTGTACCGGTGGCTTCCCAAGGCGGCGGTGGCCCCCACTCCTGTGACGGCCCTGCTCCATGCGGTGGCGGTGGTAAAGTCCGGCGCGTTCGCCATCCTGCGGCTGACGTATTTTAGCTTTGGCATCGGCTTTTTAAGGGGCAGTTGGGCTCAGTGGGTGGTGATGTGTGCGACCCTGGTGACAATCCTGTTCGGATCCACCATGGCGGTGAAAGAGGTTCACTGGAAGCGGCGGCTGGCCTACTCTACGGTCAGTAACCTGTCCTACATCCTGTTTGGGGCGACTCTTATGACCCCCTTTGGGCTGGCGGCGGGGCTTAGCCATATGGTGGCTCACGCTTTTATGAAGATAAGCGCGTTTTTCTGCGCGGGCGCTGTGATGCACAAGTCCGGAAAAACCTACATCTATCAGCTGGACGGCATGGGAAAGAAGATGCCCATAACCTTTGGGTGTCTCACCGCGGCCAGCTTGTCCCTCATGGGAATCCCTCTGTTTGCGGGATTTATCAGCAAATGGAACCTGGCCCAGGCGGCCTTTGAGTGCGGCGGCCTTATGGGAGGTGCAGGCGGCGGGGACGGCGGCGTGGGCCGGTGGCTCCCCTATGCGGGGGTGGCTGTGATCCTTTTGTCGGCTCTGCTGACCGGGATCTATATGATGACGGTTCTGGTGAGAGCTTACTTTCCAAAGATCGGGGAGACTGTGGCGGATGACAAAGTGACAGACCCTACCTGGAAGATGCTGGTGCCTCTTATAGTGTTCACAGTGGTCATTCTGGTCATCGGCGTGAATCCGGCTCCTCTGATGGAGTGTTTGATGAAGATTGGAGGTGAGGTGGGAGTATGAACGGATGGGAGATTCTGATTCCGGGGTTCTGCGGCATGGGGCTTCATCTGAAGATGGATGGGTTTCGGATGGTGTACACGGCCATCGCTGTGTTGATGTGGGGCGTTGCCGGGGTATTTTCAAGAGAATACATGGCTCACTACAAGAACAGAGCCAGGTATTATATCTTCTTCTGGGCTACGTTTTTGGCTACGGTAGGCGTATTTTTATCGGCGGATCTGTACACCACCTTTATCTTCTTTGAGATCATGTCCTTCACCTCCTATGTGTGGGTGGCTTTTGACGAGAGGGCGGAAAGCCTTCGGGCTGCAGAGACATACCTGGCGGTGGCGGTCATCGGCGGCATGGTGATGCTTATGGGGCTGTTTTTGCTCCACGATGTTCTGGGGACTCTGGACATGGATGAGATCGGTCCGGCGGCCAGGGCGGTCCTGGCAGGAAGGGAGACCTTTGAAAGCGGCCAGGCCGTCCATGTGGCCGGCGGTTTTGGGTCGGCGAAAGCGCAGCTTTACGTGGCGGGAGGCCTTATGCTTTTTGGCTTTGGGGCCAAGGCAGGGTGCTTTCCCCTTCATATCTGGCTGCCAAAAGCCCATCCCGTGGCTCCGGCTCCGGCCAGCGCCCTTCTGTCAGGTATCCTGACCAAGGCGGGGGTTTTCGGCGTGATACTGGTGTCCTGCGTTATGTTTGGGAGCGACGGGGCGTGGGGGCTGCTGATCGCGGGGCTTGGCCTTGTGACCATGTTTTTGGGGGCGCTTTTGGCGGTATTTTCCGTGAACTTAAAGCGGACCCTGGCCTGCTCTTCCGTGTCCCAGATCGGCTTTATCATGACAGGTATCGGCATGTCCTGTCTTCTGGCCTGGGCAGGGGAGGGCAATCTCCTGGCAGTGCGGGGGGCGTTTTTGCACATGGTAAACCACTCCCTGATTAAGCTGGTGCTGTTTCTGTGCGCCGGCGCGGTGTATATGAATCTCCACCAGCTGGATCTCAATGACGTGCGAGGTTTTGGGCGGGGGAAGCCGGCTCTGTGCTTCTGCTTTTTGATGGGGGCTCTCGGGATCGGCGGGATACCCCTGTGGAACGGGTATGTGAGCAAGACGTTGCTCCATGAGAGTATTGTGGAGTATGCCCATCTGTTGGAGGAGGGTGCGCTGGCCGGTGAGGCGGTAGGCGTTTCGCCCGCGCTGCTTCCGGTTCTCACGAATCCGTCGGTGTGGAAGGCAGCAGAGTGGGTGTTTCTCTTTACAGGCGGCATGACGGTGGCGTATATGGTGAAGCTGTTTGTGGCGCTGTTTGTGGATCGCCACCCTGACAGGCAGGCGGAGTTTGATGAGATGTCCTCCCACTACATGAGGCCCCTAAGCAGGGCCGTGTTGGTGGGCGCGGCGGCTATACTTCCTGTCCTGGGAATGGCCCCTCACCTTACCATGGACCGGCTTGCGGACCTGGGACAGGGATTTTTCCAGGGAGTGGGCCATGCCCATGCCATACACTTTTTCTCCTTTGTGAACTTAAAGGGCGGGCTGATCTCTATCGGCATCGGCGCTGTGCTGTATCTGGCTGTGATACGGCAGTTCCTCATGAAGCCCGGAAAGGCAGGCGGGAGGGATTACGCAAACCTGTGGCCTGTGTGGCTGGATCTGGAGAACCTGGTGTACCGTCCGGTGATTGAAAAGGCTCTGCCGGGGATCTGCGGCGCTGTGTGCAGGTCCTTTGACCACATGGTTGACGGCCTGGTGGTTTTGGCAAGGAAGACCGTGTGCAGACAGCTTCCGGAGCCTAAGACGTACCTGGAAGGAAACTGGCTGGGCCATGTGCTGGGAGCCTTTGTGGACAATTGGCTGCTTTTGTGGGACGGCCTTACCGGAAAGCGGAAAAAGGGAGATCCCAGAGGGTCTGCGGTCAGTCGGTTTATAGACAGAGAGCGGCGGATAAAGCATATGGGAGAGCTGGTGGAACAGAGCTTTTCCTTTGGACTTATGCTGGCGTGTATCGGGCTGTGCGTGACATTGGGGTATCTTCTGGCCTCGTTTTATTATGGGATGTGACGGGGGAGCGGTATGGGAAACGTAAAAAAGAGAGATCTCATCATTGCTTTGGGCTTTGGGATCATGATGGGGATGGTCAATCTGTTCTCCCACAGAATTTTGGAGATTGATTTTCGTTCCCAGGAATTATTGGAAATCCAGGCGGGAGACCTTAAATGGTTTTTGGCCGGGACTTTGATCGGGGCGGCATGTTATATGGCCGTGTATCTTATTAATAGCCGCTGGGATTTAAGGAAGACAAAGACGCCTGTGGCCGGAAAGAAAGAGTTTTGGTTTACGTTTGCCCTGACCATGGTTTCCTGGAGCCTGCAGCTTTTGGCCAATAATCCCTGCTTTTTGCGGTATCGTTTGTGGGGGCTATGAATGCCTGTTTCCCGTGGAGCAATGGAAGGAAAGCTACAGTCCCATGGCTGTGGACACGATCAAATGGAGCGATGATTTTAACCGATACTGGCTTAATGATCATGAGGAACTTTTTCTGAAGACATGGATGCATATGGCCAGAGGATATGAAAAGGAATATATCACGGCCTGGCTTTATCAGACCTACGGGGTCTGGTGTACGACCCTTACCGCGAATAATTCGTCCCAGTCCGTGTTTGGCCCTGATCCTGACTATATGTATGCATTGCCGAAGACCGGAAGACGGGAACAGGCAAGTTACATCCCCATTCTTCCTAAGGCCGTAAGCGCCGCGGTGCGAAAGCTCTTTGGCTATGTGAATTTTTTGGGGGCGGGGCAGTGTCTGTGGCTTACAGTCATCTGTGGGCTGATGGCTGTCTCCATGAAGGATAAAGGCGGGATCGCCATACTGCTGCCAGGGTTAGGGGTTACAGGAACGCTGTTTTTGTCAACGCCCTTATCCACAGCCTTTCGGTATTCGTTTTGCTATGTGATCATGCTGCCGATTATGCTGTGTATATTAAATACCTGTTTTCACAAAGAGGGAACCGCGTGACGCGTAAAGGACTGCCGACTCCGGATTTTTCAAGATCCGGAGCCGGCAGTCCTTTTATATGTGGGGTCAAAATTCCGGTGAATAAATCACCTACGCTTCGCTTTTGGGGTATGCCGCTCCCTTCCTGGTCAGGCCGACGCCTCCTGGGAGCTGTCACAACTGCATGGCTCATCCCGGTCCGACGGCTCCCGGGGGCTTGACTTGGAATCCAGTTTTGGTATTTCATCCAGAGTTTCCTTCTTATCCTGTATCAGCTTCCACCCGATCCATATGATGAGGAACGCTGCCGCCAGCTGGGGAATAGCCCGGATCCAGTGGCGGAGGATGGACAACAGGACAGAGGAAAGTCCCAGCCAGTCGGAAAAACTCCAGATGGCTGACCACAGATGGTTCCATATGATGCTGACGCCGATAAAGATCAGGATAAAGGCTGTCAGCCTTCGGTTTTTCAGGGTCCAGCCGCGGATATCCTCAGGGCTCATGTGGAACAGATAGTCATCTTCCAGGGCATAAAATTCTTCGTCGGACATGCAGTTAAGGTTGTGGGTGTGAAAAAAGCTGAAAAACCACAGCACTGGGAGCAGGTAAAACAGGGGAGGAAAAAGATTGCCGAACATCATGATCCCTCCCCAGAACAGTACCATGATGCTGCCGCCCATCTTGTAAAATCCCAGATACATCTCCCCGGCTCCCGGGAGCAGGGACACAAAAAAAGTAATTAGTTTATTTTTTTTATTGGTCATACAAGGACACCTCCAGGTCAAAGAATGATTTGGACAGTTCATTGATTTTTCCGTGCCATTCCTGTATTTTTTCGTAGGCTTCCACATGGATGGGGAGTCTGTCAGATGCCTGCGGGAAAACAGAGTATCGGTTTCTAAGCCGGGGCATGGCGATGATAAACCCGATGGAGCAGGCGGCTGCCAGCCCCACCTTCAGGCTGTAGCACAGCAGCCGGGTTTTTTTGGAGAAGTGATTGGTCCCGGCGATCAGCCGGACATCCGCCTGTCTGCTCCCGTTAAGAATGGAGGATTTCAGGTTGAAAGGAGCCATGTAAAGTCCCAGCTCTTCCAGGCGGTCCGCAAATGCTTCCGCCTCTGCCTCATCCTGTGCCATAGCCTCCAGGGAAAATGTTTCAAAGAAAGTATTATCCATGCAATAAATCCTCCTTTCTGTACAGTTTGCGCAGCATGGCTTTTGCCCGGTATATCTGCGTTTGAATCGTCTTTAGGTTTTTTCCTCTTTTTTCTGCCATCTCCCCGGCGTCCATCTCATGGTAAAAATGATCCAGAGCCACCTGGCGGTAGGGTTCTTTCAGCTTCATGCAGCAGTCGTAAAGCTCCTGCCTCAGCACATTGTCCATAACTTCGTTTTCCGGCGGCGGCTGGGCGGGGGAGCAGGTGATGAGGAACTGGCCGTCCGTGGGGATCTGTTTTCTGCCGGAGTGTTTTAAGTAGTCCAGGCATTTGCGGGAGGCGATCTTGCAGAGCCAGGCCCGCTCATTTTTGCCGTCAAAGTATGCCAGGTTTTTATATGCCGACAGGAAGGTCTCCTGGGTCAAGTCCTGGGCGTCAAAGTAATCCTTGGTCAGTTGGAAGCAGATAGAATAGATCAGATTCTGGTATTTGTCGATCCACTGTTCCAGTTGCTTATCCGCGTTGATCCTGCTCACCTCCCATCTGTTAATTATAACGCTGTCAAAAGGGTATTGTCTTCAAAAGTTTATTGTTTAACAAGAGAGATTTGCGGATTGAGAAAATATAAAGCCAATGGTATACTGGAAAGAAATGGAACGAAACGGCCTGTAACTGTGGGAGTGTCCAAAACTTGGGAAAAAGGAGGGGCAGAATGAGAAATCTGACCGTGATCTCAAAACACAATATGGAGTTTCTCAAAGGGGAGGAGAAAACCGCTGCGGAGATGGTGGAGTTTTTAAATCAGGGGGCTATGTACCGGAGCTTTGAGCAAGTTCTCAAAAAGGTGTATCAGGAGCAGGATCTAAAGATAAGGCTGGAATCGGGTATGGCGGACCTGACAGGGGATAGCAGAGAGAGTATTGTCCGAAAGGTCAGCAACTGGATAAAGGGGAAGAATATCCCCAAAAACAGGGAGACCCTGTTTCAGATCTGTTTTGTTTTGGGGCTGGATGAAAGCAGGGCGAATCTGATCTTAGGAACAGCCTCGGAGACCGGGATCCATTACCGGAAACCGAAAGAGGTGGTGTATGCCTTTGGCCTGCGGACAGGGCTGTCCTACCAGGAGACGGTTAAGCTTTACCGGCGGGTGGAGGAGAACTTTTTTTCGGAAACGGACAAAAAGGAAAAGCAGACAAAGGATGGCGGTATGGTGTACACCAGGATGGTAAAGGACGCTTTTTCCAAGATTGAGGAGGAAGAGGAGCTGATGGATTTTTTTGAGGAACATGGTGCCGACATGGGGAAGATGCATGAGACGGCCTACAAAAAATTTATGGAGCTCTTAAACGCTCTTCAAAGGCCCGGGGATGAGGATGGGCAGGAGGAGAAATACTCCATGAAAGAGGTGGTGGAACAGTACATCCGCATGAATGTTCCGGAGAAGAAAAAGCTTTCCGACTACACGCTTTTGCAGAAGCTGGTGAAGCGATACTGGCCCGGTGAGACCGCCATTGTGAATATGCAGAACCGGAAGGAGGACATAAGCCGCAAAGCCATGATCCTTTTGTATCTGGCTACGGAGGAATTCGACCAGTGTGAGGATGAAGAGCTGTATTATTTTGAGGACGCGGAGGAGGACGCAGACACGGTTCTGGAGACGCGGCTGGAGAAAATGAACCTGTTTCTTGACTCCTACGGTATGAACGGGCTGGACCCGGGGAACCCCTTTGATTTTCTTGTGCTGTACGCCATGAGGACCCAGGAGGGGGATTTTGCCAGCGACAGGATGAGCGAGGCGCTGGCAGTGCTGTTTTCGGAAGGGAGCGGCAAAAAGGAGGATAAGACGGGGAAAGACAGGGAAGATCCGGGGAAAACCTAAAAGACAGAGGGGCGGGATAAGATACGGAAAAAAGTTTCAGAAATAACGGTATTTTGGTGCTAAGCTGTTATCTGTAACCATTGTGGACAGTTAGAATGGAGGAGCATAAGTCCATGAAGGACAGAAGAGAATTTTTAGCCCCGGGCCGGGAGCTGATCTTAGGCGGAGTCAGGTATGAGATCGAGGGCGTGGAAGGGTGGGGAGGCAGCGCCGTGGTCTACAGAGCCTCCTATGAGGACGGGCTGAACCAGGGGTGCAGACATAACGTTTTTATCAAAGAGCTGTTTCCCTATGACGAAAAGGGAGGGATCTATCGGGACCGGGAAGGCAGGATCTGCTGCGGGGAGGACAGGCGGCAGTGGCTGGAGCGGTGCAGGCAGAGTTTTTATCAGGGCAACCGGGCCAATCTGGAACTTTTAAGAAAGGCTCCGGAGAAGGTGTCGGGAAATGTAAATTCGTTTGAGGCTTACGGAACCTTTTATTCTGTGCTGGCGATCCATGGGGGCAATAACCTAGAGCGAATCGTGGAGCTGGGATCTGCCGAGAAATCTTTAAAGTGGACGGCTCAGGTGATGGTAAAGGTGCTGGACGCGTTGGCCTGCTTTCATGAGAACGGTCTTCTGCACCTGGATATCAGCCCGGATAACATCCTTCTGCTGCCGGAGCGGGCCATGCTGATCGACTATAACAGCGTTTGGGACAGAGGGAAGGCAGACGGGGGTTTTTGCTATCTCTCTGAAAAAGCGGGTTACTCGGCCCCGGAGGTGCGCCTTAGAACCTTTTCCGAAATAGGACCTGCAACCGATCTGTACTCGGTCTGCGCAGTGTGGTTTTTTATGGCGACCGGACGCCGCCTTTCCGAGGAGGAGATCGTGGGAAACGGGCTTATCCGGTGTTTTCCGAAGACTCTTGAGATCTTTAAAGGGGAGCCGGAATCTGCCTGCTTTAAATTTATACAGATCATGAAAAAAGGCCTCCATGTTCTGGCCCGGAAGCGGTACGGTTCTGTGACGGAGCTTTTGGGGGAGGTAGAGGAGCTTCTTTTAAGGATAGACGGAAAAGGGATCTCCCATGGCGCGGCGTGGGAAAACAGCTGCCGGAGGTTTAAAGTCTATAAAGGAGGAGGAGAGCGGTATCTGAAACGGCACATCCGGATGGCCCATGGGGATAAAAACGGAGATCAGAGCCAGGTTCTGACCCAGGAGCAGTGCAAAAGGAAACTGGAGTCAGGCGGACTCCTGCTGCTGTCAGGCCCCGGAGGCATGGGAAAGACCAGTTTTTTGACCCAGATGTGGGGAGATGGGATAAAAAGCTATGGTCCGTCAAAGCCTGTGGTGATGTATGTGCCTTTGGCAGATTACCAGGAGACAAGGGAAAAGAATTTTTATATCCGGGATTACCTGGCCCGCCGTCTGTTTTTGTTGGATGACCACGGGCTGGACGTTGTGGAAAAGGTTCTGGATCAGGAGAGGGGCTGGACGCTTTTGCTTCTTTTAGACGGCCTTAATGAGGCGGGGCCGGGCCGGGGCGGACTGGTGAAGGAGATCGAGGAACTGGGGAAAAAGCCGGCGAGTGGCATGTTCGTCGCAGACCGGTCGGGCTCTG
>ERZ779624.374-NODE-374-length-14718-cov-7.465048_pt1 | contig 14718 bp, 8 predicted proteins | sample MGYA00514190_ERZ779624 | MGnify/ENA primary metagenome ERZ779624 (study PRJEB29562, sample SAMEA4376706) | mouse gut metagenome | isolation source: Cecum | study: EMG produced TPA metagenomics assembly of the A DSS colitis mouse model was used to assess the... | reverse complement strand
TGTCCTCAATCCTGGCGTTCAGTTCCCCGATCTGTACCCGCTGCTGCTTGAACAGTGCCCGAAGCCTCAGATTCAGTCTTCCGCAGACCCCCGTCATCACAGGTATGATGCAGAAAATAATTATTGTCAGCGGTACATTGATGGAACAGAGGATGACAAAAGAAGCCACCCCCTTGATGCCGGCGATAAAAAATTCCTCGGGACAATGGTGGGCAAATTCCGTGACATCAAACAGATCGTTGGTGATGCGGCCCATGATCTGTCCCACCTTGGTATTGTTGTAATAAGTGTTGGAGAGCTGCTGAAGGTGAGCGTATGCGTCCCGGCGCATGTCCGTCTCCATATCCACACCCATCACATGCCCCGTATAAGACATGTAATAGTAAGCCGCCACATCGATCAGCCGCAGCACCAGGTACAGCAGCCCCAGTCTGGCGATAACTCCCACCGTCAGCAGCGCTATATCCTGGGTGGCCTGATTTGTAATATATCGAATGATCAGGGGCAGCACGATCTCGCAGATCGTAGTCAGCGCCGCACAGAACAGATCCATGCACAGCACCTTCGCGTGTCTCTTGTAATAAGGAAGAAATCTCCGGATCAGCTGACCTGATGTATACTTTCTCTCGCTCATTTTCTTTTTCCTTTTCCCTATTGTCCTGCACTTTTTAGCAATAATGAACGTACTGCCGCTGTTATTTTATCAAAAAATGTGAAAAAAGTAAAATTTTTATTTCACAATATTGTAAAGTGTGGTATTCTATTAAGAGAAAAAAAATTTTTTCATCAGGAATACAAAGAAAAAATTGGAGAAGAGGTATGATATGGTGAAATGGAATGAAATGCGTATCAGAAAACGATTGGTGAGTGCCTTCTCGGTTATTGTAGCCATTTTCTCGGTGGTCAGCGTAATTGTGGTGATTACACTGGTAACCATGGTGCTTCAGTACACAAAGGTACTTGATTATTATGCGTTCCCTCAGGGGAATATCGGCCGGCTGATGAATGCCAGCGCAGAGGTTCGAAGCAATACCCGTGCCATCATCGGATATTCGGACACAACTCAGATCGCCTCTCTGACAAGCAAGCACGAAAACAGAGTAAAGGAATTCGAGACCTATCTGGAAATTGTCCGCCCCACAATGATATCTGCAGAAGGCAAGCAGTACATATCCGAGATTGACAGAGCCTGGAAGGCATACATAACAAAGGATAACGAACTGCTTGAGCTGGCCGCCTCCGGAACCGAGGAAGCCCGACTCGAGGCACAGGGGAAAATGACCACCGAGGCCGAGCCTCTTTATACGGCTCTGGACGAGGCGCTGATGAAGCTGATGGAGCTCAACGTCGAAAAGGGAGACTCCACCGAAGCCGCTTTGACCAGCCTGGCAATCATCATGGTTATAGCTTTGATTGCCGTTGTTATCGTAGCCATTATAATCTGTCTGCGGATTGCAAATTATATTGCAAGAGGCATTGAAGATCCTTTGAAGAATCTGGGAGAACGCCTTTCCACCTTCTCACGGGGAGATCTGGATTCACCTTTCCCCGTTACAGACAGCCAGGACGAGATATCCGATATGATCGATGAAGCCCATGACATGGCTACCACCCTTCAGCACATCATCGGTGACATGAATCAGCTGCTGGACGGAATGGCACAGGGAGACTTTACCGTAACGACCAAAAAGGGAGAGCACTATGTGGGCCAGTTTGAGCATCTGCTCAACGGCATGAGATCCACCATCGAGACAATGTCCGGTACATTGACAGGCATCCACGAGGCGGTTCAGCAGGTAAATGCCGGCTCCGACAACCTCAGCCAGGCATCTCAGACTCTGGCCGAGGGCGCTACCGACCAGGCTGCATCCGTAGAGCAGATGCAGGCCACAGTCATTACCATCACGGAAGGCATCAATTCCACAGCTACAAAGCTGAAGGATGCATATGACAACGCAAACAGATATTCAGAGCTGGCTGAGGGAAGCCGTGACAATATGGCGGCCCTGATGGAATCCATGGTTCGTATCAGCGAGGCTTCTCAGCAGATCGGACATGTTATCTCCGAAATTGAAGATATTGCAAACCAGACCAACCTCCTATCCCTGAATGCTTCTATCGAAGCAGCACGAGCCGGTGAAGTGGGAAGAGGCTTCGCGGTGGTGGCAGACCAGATTCGTGCACTGGCAGAACAGAGTGCTAAATCCGTTATCGACTCCAGAACATTGCTGGAGGATGCCCTGCGTGAAGTGGCAGAAGGGAATAACGTGGCACAGCGTACCTCCGATTCCCTGCAGGAAGTGATCAACGGTGTGGGTGAAATTGCAGAAACCTCCAAGGAACTGAGCACCGTAGCAGCAGATCAGGCGCTTGCTATGGAGCAGGCAAATGAGGGAATCAGCAGAATTTCCGAAATCGTACAGTCCAATGCCGCTACGGCAGAAGAGACCTCCGCAACCAGTGAGGAGCTTGCAGCAGAAGCAGCCTGCATGAACGAACTGGTAGCAAGATTTAAGCTCTAATGCGAAACAGATCATAAAACACACAGAAGCCGCTCCCTGAATAAGGAGAGCGGCTTCTTTTTATCTTACCACTGACATATCCTCGTTTCCTTTTCCTCAAAACCACCGCGGCCCATACCGTCTCCTGTCCAATATCTTCAGATACTCATACCTGTCGTTGACTTCCCGGTAATGCTCCAGCGTTGTCCGCTCTCCGTCCACCTGATATTCCGTCACATCCCATGCTTTCAGGACAGTTTCCTTTGTATGAGGTACGTTGTCCTCATCATAAAACAGGGAAGCATTTTCCAGAAGCTCTTCCTCCGAGTAATCTTCTATATCACATGTGATAACGAGACAGTCTACAAACACTTTCATTCCATCTCCCAAGGACTCAAGGACACACATGTCATACCCGCAGTATCCGCCGTAACCATCATACAGATTGCTTTCCAGCCCCAGTCTCCTTTTGCCCTCCTCCTTATCATACAGGAAGCAGGCACTTCCCCCCTGCCAAAAAGTACCTTCCTTTGTCTTTATCTTCAGTTTCTCCACCTTGCCGTCTCTGAGTGAAAAAAAGCCGTCGTACCCGTCAGAAAATCTCTCATACTCCGCAAACCATGTACAGAGATACAGAATCGGCTCCTCCATTCCTTCTATTCGATACAGTTTTCCGAATTTCTGGAATACCGGAAACTCCCCCAAATCTGTCTCTTCCTCTATTTCCACGGCAAAGGAACCGTTTCTGATAAAATCTTCATATGCTCCCGCCCGGGGAGTCAGATAATTTCCAAAAAGTAAATCCCCCACCCCATTTTCCGTCACCTCCTCCGGTATGACCAGAATCGTTTGACCGCTGTCCTCACAGCTCTGCACCATTCGAAGAATAGAGGTTGTTCCATATACATTATGCCATATATCACAATAGACGGAAGGAATCACCTGATTTCCCGCTTCATCCAAATAACCATATCTGCAGTTCTCTCTGATCAGATATCCCTTTCCGCATTCCGCAATACTGTCATACAACCCTGATTTAAACAGTTTCCTGTCGCTGTCATACAACGCCGTCAGCTTCCCTGTGCTGAAAGAAATGGAGCCGTTTTGGTACAGCTCAACGTCATCATATTTTACAGAAAGCTCCAGCTCTCCGTTCCTGCGAACCGCTCCATATTTATCACCTATTTTAACAACTGCCAGATCTCCCTGAAAATGGTATATATAGCTATATTCGGGCGGTATCTCCAGAAACGTACCTTCCTCCGTAAAGGAAAAATATCCGCAGCCACCCCGAGCTCCGTCATACAGCTGTCCTTCCCCGTAAAATACCCTCAGTCCCCCTGATCCGCTGTCGTCGTAGGAAATAGAATAGTACTCACAGGGAATCTTCTCTTCTCCCTCATAGTCAATCACTCCAAAAAAAGCACGCTTTTTTACAATAACCAAGTCGTAATCGGGAATGGGATCTACATATTTGTACTCCGGCTGCAAAAGCAGGTTTCCGTCCCCATCCAACAGACCATACCCATCTTCCCGGCTGACCACAAGCATTCCGTCCTCTATTGTAATCCAATCCCATCCTTCCGTCAGGCATCTCCCGCTCTCCTTGTCAAAGCAGTACATCTTCCCGTCTTTTTGCACCCTGATAAATCCGTCCGCGACATCGATCCAGTCATATTCCGGAGCCAGTACCTGCCCTCCGTCCCGCCCGATCAGGCCGTATTTGCCGTTTTGTACCACCATGGCCAGACCGTTTTGAAACTGTCCTGCATCCTCATAGATCGGTTCCGCTGCAATTTTGCCATTTTTGTCCAGATACCCGTACAGGCCGTCTATACTGAAATAGGCCAGGCCCTCCCGAAAGGTGCTGACGCTGTCGCACTCCGGCCGCAGCACTACATTTCCCTCATAATCCAGGAATCCGTAATCCTCCCCCAGACAAAAAAAGGCCAGGCCCTCCGAAAAGGATGACGCCTGATCATAGAGAAAGGGAATTTTGGTTCTTCCGTCTCTTCCGATAAACCCATATTTTCCATGATGTGACACGCAGGCAAGCCCCTCCGAAAAAGGGGCTGCCTGGTCATAGAGAAAAGGAGTGATTTCCTCTCCGTCTGCGGATAAAAAACCGTAGCGGGAACCGTTATAAATGCAATAACAATCCTCCGAATACATCACCATATCTGCCTGCGCTTCCTTTGGAAGCTCCGCTACCCTGGGCCAGGAGGTTTGCTGTTCCTCCCATGGATTCTCTCCCTCCCGGGCCTTTTTTTCCGGTTTCTCTCCCCGGGATGACTCCTCACTGTCGTCCTGTGCCCGGGCAGGCAGATCTGTTCCTCTGTGGGCTATCAGAGGTAACAGAGGAGTAAAGGAAAGTACAATCAAATAGAAAATGATACGTCTGATCACCATCATAAACTGCAAGTCCCCCTCAACAGCCTGCGGAAGTCCTTCTCCCGCAGGAGCTGTCTCCATTATAAAGAGGCCATGCATCAAATCTGCATCGGTCTGCCCGGGCAGCATCCCGTCCGATCAGAGAAACACCTCCGGTACTTCCTCCGGCAGATCCTCCGTGGGTGCAATCTGTCCGTCTGCCACCTGATACAGACGTGCCGCCGTCTCCCGGGCCGCCTGCACCATATCCGGATAAGGCTTCTGGCAGGCGTCCACAAATCCGATATTGTAGCACTCGCCGTCCATTCTGCCCAGAGGAGACTGATCATTATAGGTAAAATAGTGACAGCCAACCAAATTGGGAAAGGCGGCTGCATTTTCAACATAATAGCGGTAAGCCTTTCCCCTGTCCGCCTGGGACGCCACTCCCCGGATTCCGGTAGCGGTATGCCCGGCATCCAAAGCACCGTGATGAAATTCTCCGATCAAAAACGGCTTATCCACCCCGGCCTCCCGTATGGCATGCAGGGAAGGCCGGGGATCCGTCTTATAGCAGTTGATGCTGAACACATCAAAATGTTCCCAACCCGCCAGCAGCAACGGATCATGGATAAAGGCCCACCGCATTCCCAGATTCAAATGCTTTTCATCCACGCGTCGGCATTCCTCTGCCGGAACCCCGACGTACTCCCGAATCAACACGGCGGTAAAATCTCTCAGGTCATTCAAACCTGCCTCTGATATCCGCAGGTCCTCCGGGCAGGGAAGCAAAAGCTCTTCAAAGGATGAAAATTCCGTATTCCACCGTTGGTTAAAATTTGTTACCTCTCCCCGGTATCGCTCCTTCAAAAATTCTGCAAGCACCCTCCTGCTGGCCAGCTTCTTCCGGCTCTTTAAAAGCTGCAGGCCCAGGTTCAGGCCCTTTTCAAATCCCCAGCCCGGCTCATTGCACATAAAATACCCGATGAGCAGGGAATCCTCCAGATACGGAAGCAGTGCCCCGGCAAACTGACGGGATTTCTCCCGGTATTCCTCACTGAACACATCCGGAAAATCCTGATAGATGGTCTCTGCCGTGGAGGGAAAGGGATATTTCACATTCAATGCCAGCACATAGGGAAGCCCCGCCCTGCGGCAGAACTCCTGATCCGACCAGTTGGCCACAGTGTTAAAGCCCCAGCCATACAGCCGCCGAACCGTCATATCATTCCACTTTTCCCGCCAGTCCTCTCCAAATGCCCGCATCAGGTTAATTTTCGGAAAATCAATAAAGAGAGGCCGCTGTCCGTCCCCCCAGCTCTCCCGGCGAACCGCCTCTCCGTATTTACCCTTGGGAGAGGGATTGTATTTCAATAAATGCTCCCACTCGTCGGCCCGGGTCTCCCGGTCTTCCCCCACACAGTCCGGCCCCACGGAAAAGAAGGCATAACCTTCCGGATCCACAAGCCACCAACGTTTCCCGTCAAAGCAGGTTTGAAAAAATCCGGTTCCCCTGCACAGCCTCTTTTCCTTCCATCCGCCCCAACGGTTCCAGTCCTGCGCATAAAAAACCGGCTTTTCCAGCATCTCCCGGGCGTACCGTGCCTGCAGCTGCCCAACCATTTTTTTAACAGAGGTCTCTTTCCCCGGCCAGCTTTTGGGAATAAATTGTCCCATTTCGTCCAACAACAGCCTGCGCTCTATATGATATTCCGGCTGTTCCTGGCAAAGACGCAGATTCTGAAACCGAACACGCACCGGAGAGCTGCCGGGTGTAAAGCACAGATACAGACGATCCATTTCTTCAATACGGCAGGGCAGCCCTGTAAGATCCAGCTTCTGCCGCCCCGGTGTCCTTCTTGGAAAGGCCTTGCGTTCCAGCAGACACAATTCCAGGGTCCAGGTGGATTTCAGGCCGGGCTTAACCCCCGTTCTCACCCAGAAAACCGGTGCTTCCGGAGAGCCTGCTTCCCGCTCTCCCGGCAGACAGCACCCCTGCTGCTCTGACTCTGCCGCCCCGGTTCCTTTTTTATAGAAAAATACAAAAAACGGTGCAAAATCGACTCCCATGGTCTCCAGTTCCATGGCAAGTGTCTGCTTACTCTCAAACCCTTCACAGGGTATGACAATTCCGCCCCCTCCCTGGGAAACCTCTGCCTCCAGCATCTCCCCGCTGCACCCCAGCCTTACAGCATTCTGCAACCTTATCTTCTCCAGACTGATTTTTTGCTCCAAATTTTTACCGCCCCTTTCCTGAAATCCTTTTTCGTCTTTCTTCTGTCATTATAAAAAAGAACACTCAGCCAAACCTATATAAAAATCAGACATAGATTCTGCAATAATTCCACTCTTGCACAAAAATCACTGATAATCATATGAACTCAGGTAGAATTTTCTGAATAAACAGGGCGGGATTTTTTCAATAAAATAACAATATAAAAAGGAGGGGTACTGATGCAGACAATACAAAGTTCGACGCAGACGCTTCGTCATAAAACGAAAAAGAAAAATCCAGAAGGGTTTCGCATGTTTGTGATGATACTTCCGTTTCTGATTCTGGTTTTCTTATTTTCCTATTACCCGTTATATGGATGGATTTACGCTTTTTACGACTATCGGTCGCCGCTCCCTCTTTCCAGCTGTGAGTTTGTGGGGTTCAAATGGTTTAAGGCACTCTGGAGCAATCCGACGCAGATTCGCCAGATCCTGAATGTGCTGAAAAATACCTTTGCCATGAGCCTTCTTGGGCTGGCCACCTCTTTTCTCCCGGTTCTCTTTGCCGTGTTTCTGAATGAAATGAAGTGCAAACGATTTAAGAGTGTGGTGCAGACCCTGACCACCCTGCCCAACTTTATCAGCTGGACTCTGGTGTATGCGGTGGCTTTCAGCCTTTTTTCCACCACCGGTATGTTCAATTCGGTTCTTCAACAGCTGGGACTCATCACGGAGCCGCTGAAAATACTTGACAGCAGCAGACATGTCTGGCTCTCCATGATCCTGTGGAGCACCTGGAAAGGCCTTGGCTGGGGCTCCATCATTTACCTGGCCGCCATATCCGGCATTGACCAGGAATTGTTTGAAGCGGCAAGGGTAGACGGCGCAGGGCGTTTCCGCATCATAAAGGATATTACCATCCCCTCCCTGATGCCCACCTATCTGGTCATGCTGATGTTCGCCGTTTCCAATTTTCTCTCCAACGGCATGGACCAATATTATGTATTCCAGAACTCCTTCAATAAACAGAGCATCCAGGTACTGGATCTCTATGTTTACAACATCGGCATAACAGGCAAAAGCATGTCTCTGGCAACGGCTGTGGGTATTATGAAAAGTCTGGTCAGTGTGACCCTGCTGATGCTGGTGAACTGGACGTCAAAAAAGACAAGGGGAGAAAGTATTATCTGAAAACAGAGAAGTCTCAGATAAACGTTACAGGAGAAAACATACTATGAACAGAAAAATACCTGCGGGCATTAGAACAAAGAAAAAGCACAGCGGAAAAGATATGGCGTTTCACATCCTGAATTATTGCATCTTTGCCGCCTTTACTGTCCTTTGTGCGTATCCCTTTTATTACCTGATCATCAATTCTGTCAGTTCCAATGTCATGAGCGCAAACGGGGACATTAACTTCCTGCCCCGGCAGCTTCACCTGCAGAACTACAGGGACACCCTGAAGCTGGCCGGTCTTTCCACCGCGGCGGTTGTGTCCGTAGCCAGGACTCTGGTCGGAACCTTCTGCACCGTGCTTGCCTCGGCTTTTCTGGGCTTTATGTTTACGCAGCCGAAGCTGTGGCACAGAAAACTGTGGTACAGACTCATGGTGATCACCATGTATTTTAACGCAGGACTGATTCCCATGTTTATGACAATGAAAAATCTCGGGTTGACAAATCGCTTTCTGGTATATATTATACCTGCAATCGTACAGCCTTTTAACATCATCATGGTAAAAACCTATGTGGAGTCTCTTCCCGCCTCCCTCCAGGAGGCGGCGAGAGTGGACGGCGCAGGAGTGCTGACAAGATTTTTTAAAGTAATACTGCCGTTGTGCAAGCCCATTCTGGCAACCATTGCGATCTGGGCCGCAGTAGGACAATGGAACTCTTTTCAGGACACGCTGCTCTATGTGACGGATCAGCGGCTGTACACCCTGCAATACATTTTGTATTCCTACTTCAATCAGGCCAGCTCCCTGGCCACCCTGATCAAGTCGTCGGGAACCATGACTACCATTGCCAATCTTGTTACCGCACAGACCCCAACATCCATCCGAATGACAATTTCCGTAATTGTCGTTCTGCCGATTTTATTTATATATCCTCTGTTCCAGAAGTATTTTGTAAAGGGTATTATGATCGGCGCGGTCAAGGGGTAATCTATACATCAAAGCAAGAGGAGGAAACGCATGAAGCACAAAACGTTATGGAAAAGGACCATGTGCGCACTTATGAGTACTGCCATGCTGACTGCCGCCCTGGCCGGATGCGGGTCGGACGGCGGAGAGACGCCGGAGGACAGTACCCCGGTATCCGACAGCGGATCCGGAAGCGCCGGCGGGGACAGCGATGACAGCAGTGTCTCCGAGGCAGGAAACACCAAATACCCCGAATTTCTAACCGTAGACGTATTCGGCAGCCAGTCAAACTTTCAGGGGATACAGCCCGGATGGTTTGCAAAGGTAGTAAGAGAAAAATTTAATATGGAACTGAACATCATCGCTCCCAATGTGGCCGGAGGAGGAGATTCCCTCTATCAGACCCGCTGTGCCAATAAAAATCTGGGGGATCTGATCTTTGCGGGCACAGGAGACAACCGGCTGAAGGATCTGGTAGCCACAGATCTGATCCTGGACATGACGCCTTACATGGACGGCTGCGAGAATCTGCAGCGCTATCGGGCCCAGATTGAAAATGCAAGCCAGCTGGCGGAGCAGGACGGCCTGTGGGTAGTCCCCAGCCAGATTTCCGGAAAGTCCCCCTTTGAACCCTGCGAGGCCACGGAGCCTACCAACGCGCCCAGCGTGCGCTGGGATCTGTACGGACAAATCGGTTATCCGGAGATCAAAACCCTGGAGGATCTGCTTCCGGTTCTGCAGCAGATGCAGGAGGCGGCAGGAGAAAGCGACTCCGGAAAAAAGGTCTACGCCCTCTCCCTGTTCAAGGACTGGGACGGCGACATGATGCATAACGCCGTAGCCCTGACAGCGCTTTATGGCTATTACACCAATGGCTTCGTGCTTTACAACTCTGTCACCGAAGATATCCAGAGCGCAATCGACAATGATTCTCCTTATATCCGTGGACTGCGGTTTCTGTACCAGGCAAACCAATTGGGGCTGGTAGACCCGGAATCTACCACGCAGAACTTTGATACCGTATCGGCCAAGTACACGGACGGCGCGGTAATCTATTCTCTCTGGCCCTGGCTGGGCACCGGTTACTACAATACTGTAGAACATGTAAATGAAGGAAAGGGCTTTGCCTCCGCCACTTTGCAGGACGGCGAATATCTCTGCTTTGGCAATTCTCCTGACGGCGACGCCTCCTACGCCGTAATGGTTGGCAGCAAGGCAAAGGATCCCCAGAGAATGGTTGACTTTATCGACTGGCTTTACTCCGCCGAGGGCATCATGATGTCTACCTCACAGACCGGCGGCGCAGGCGGCCCCCAGGGACTGACCTGGGAAAATCAGGACGGCAAGCCCGTGTTCACCGACTTCGGGCGGCAGGTATTGGTGGAGAAAAAGCTGGATACCCCCGTCCCCGAGGAATGGGGAACCGGCACCTGGAAGGACGGCATTTCCGCTCTGAATTATCCCGCAGTGGGTATCACGGATGCCGATCCTGAAACCGGAATCGACTATAACTTTGCCCGTTGGGACGACTATGCGCGGCTCACCGAAACGGCTCTTACAAAAGACTGGTCCGAGCACAACGAGGGGGCAAGAGTACCCATCAAATACTTCCAGGAAAAGGGACTGATCAATGTATTTCCCGCCGTCTACTTTGTAAACGAGGATTATTCCATGGATCTCAGCGCCGTAAAAGAGCAGTGCAAGCAGATCCTGATACAGTACTCCTGGCAGATGGTATTTGCAAAGGACGAGGCAGAATTTGACAGCCTGTTAAAGGAAATGCAGGAAACGGCAATCGGACTTGGTTATGAAGAGGTATTTGAATTTGACAAGACAAACACGGTAAACCGGTTTGAGGCTGTCAGACAGTATAAGGCAGAGAATAATTTATAACAAATGTGCCTATCCTGTGGGCTCGCAGGATAGGCATTTTTCAGCCCTCCCGCTTATACGCCGAGGGGCTTATCCCCATAATGTTGTGAAACTTCTGATAGAAATAATTTACATTGCTGTAGCCGACCCTGACGGCGACTTCGTAGATCTTCAGGTCAGAATTCTTTAACAGCTCCGCTGCCTGTCGTATTCTGACCTCATCCAGATAGGTGTTGAAGTTCCTGCCCATCTTTTTCCTAAAAAGCTTTCCAAGATAGGAGGGGTTGTAACCGAAAAGAGAGGCCAGGTCCTCCAGTCTTAGTGCAGCGGTATAGTTATGGTCGATATAATCCACGATATCATTGAAAACCATATCGTTGGAGGTTCCGCCTACAGCCCGCAGAATCATATCCAGCTGTTCCCGGAAATACTGAATAACCTCAAACAGATAATTTTTCTTTTCAATCAGACTGATGACGGAGGCATTGGGGTCAAAGGGAATGGATAAATGCGCATATCGGTTCATCACTGCCTGCTTCAGCTGCAAAAAGAGATCCATCAAAAAATGCTTTACCATTTCCGCGCTGTCTCCCCCCAGCACTAGCTCTTGTTCCAGTTCGTCAAGGGTTTCCGACAACAGACTGTGTTTTTTTGCCTGTATGCCGTCTAAAATCCGGTCCCTGTAGCAGGTAATCTTCTCTCCGTCGATCATACTGCTGCCAGACGATACCGGCAGCGCCTCCGGCGCCAGCACATGCTGATTCGGCCCGCAATAGAACCTGCGCTCCATAAGCCGTCTGCAGTCCTCATAGGAAAGGTGGATATCGGAAAGAGTCGAAACCACTCTGCCGTAGACGATAAAGACAGAATCCAGCGGAGAGCCCTTCTGCGTTCCGTTTTTATAATGAGCAATACAGGACCGGAATTTTTCCAGCGCATACTCGCCCTTCAGCAGTATCACATTCTGCTGATCCAGGGAAAGCTGTTCAAAGGCAAGATTATTCTGGTTGGCAGTCCGCAGAAGTCCGGCAAAATCGTAAATGGGAAGAAACGGGGTATAACTGCAGGAAATCACAGCCTGATAAACCGGCGCATACAGCCCCAGTTCAGTATAGTCAATCGAATCATTCCTGTTACCCAGCAGCAGTTCCCGCAGAATGGGCAGTCTTGCCTTCTCAATGTATCTGCTCAGGGACTCTTCCTTCTCCTGGGATTTCAGAATCTTCTCCCGCACAGCCAGAACCGCCTTTTCCAGTTCCTCCTCATTGATGGGCTTTGTCAAATAATAGGATGCCCCATACTGCAGCGCTGTCTGGGCATAGGAAAAATCGGAATATCCGCTCAGAAAAATAAATTCTCCGGAATAACCTCGTTCTCTGGCGGCCCTGATCAGCTCCGTACCGTTCATAGAGGGCATTCTCACATCCAGTAAAACAAGCTGCGGGTTGTAGGCGCCCAGCTTCTCCAGCGCTTCCTCCCCGTCGGAGGCCTCCCCGCAGATCCGGAACCCCAGCCTCTCCCAGTCGATCACATGTTTCAGTCCTTCCCGCACTATATTTTCGTCGTCGGCTATGAAAACGCTGATCAAATCCATTTTAACCCTCCTCGTTTCTGCGGACAGGAATCCTCAACAGAACCTCCGTCCCCCCGCCCTGTCTCTCGGAAATGGTAATCCCACTCTCTATTCCATATAGAAGCCTGATCCGCTGGCTGATATTGTAGAGACCAATACTGCTGCCGGAGTCGGAAGCTACGGCGGACAGCCTTGCATTCAGCTCCGTCAACTCCGGGGCTGTCATGCCCTTCCCATTATCGGCAACCCAAATCATAAGCAGCCCGGAAGGCTCTTCTTCCAGCGTGATATAGATCATCCCCTCCTCCTTCCGGCATTCCAATCCATGCACCACTGCATTTTCCACAATGGGCTGTATCAGAAGCGGCAGAATTTTATATTCCGAGGCGTGAAAACCTTCCGGACAGCTAATCTGCCAGTTAATTCTGTTTCCAAACCGCAGCTTCTGTATGGAAAGATATGTTTCCGTGTAGGCAAGCTCCTTCTCCAGCGTAGTGGAATCATTTCCCGTATTTTCCAGGACATAATGCATGGACTGCCCCAACAGCTTAATGGAGGAAACCACATCCCTGCAGCCTGCGGCCAACGCCTGCATACGGATAGTCTCCAGCGTATTATACAAAAAATGGGGATTAATCTGGTTTGACAGCATCTTGAACTCTATCTCCTGCTGCCGGTTGATCAGCTTCTGGCGATCCAGCTGCCCCTGATAAAACCTTGCCTCATCCTCTTCTATCTTTTTCACCGTGGCAGTCAGATCGGAATAAATCTCGTTCAGCTCATCGTCCCCGCCGAAAAACCGGCTGACATTGTAATCTCCCATGCGCACCTGGTGCATGACCTCTTTCAGCAGCTGCAGCCTTTTATCAAAGGCAGCAGAAAAAACAAAGACAGAAAACAGCGGAAGGATTGTTACCATAATCAGAATAAAGACATATGCACTGGTAATCCTGTCTATGTTTTCATAGAAATGTTTATCTGCGACGCAGATATAAAACCGGTTGGAGGTGCGGTAGGGCAGAAAGGTAATGATGTTTGCCAACTGCTTTGTGCCGTCAATAAAAAGCTGGCCGGTATAACTGTAATAGTCCTCCAGGGTTCCTTCCGGAAACGGAATATACTTCTGCACCCAGCCGCTTTCCGAGGCATAAAAGGCAGGCGTATTATCCACAGATGCCATCACCAGATAATCACTGTCAAGCATTCGGTTTTTCATGTAATTGTGATCCACGCTGACAACAAGAAAAGCCGTATACCTGGCAGAGCTGGGAGCAAGCTGCCGGATCAGGGTAAGCTCATAGACAGGATTTCCCCAGCTGTCCGCCACGGGCAGACACTGCCAGTCCCCCAGAAACTTGTTTTCCGTGGTCAGAAGCCAGGGCATGGCGTCATAGTTTTCCACCGGAATAATGTGGGCGCCTGTGGGAAGGTTTGGATTGTCAGTATATATGTGAATGGCAGAAACCGCCGCCGTAGTGACCCGCAGGGTGGAAAGGGTATCCTCCGCCTGCCGGAAAAGAGCATCTTCCGCGGAAACCGGCTCATCCGCTCCCAAAAGGGAGGACAGGTAGGAAGCCTTGGCCAGATTCTCACAGGAGCTGTAGAGTGAGGTGGTAATATCAAAAATCGTGGAATTAATGCGCAGGGCCGCATCCGCTATCTGGGCGTGATAGCGGTCCGACAGCTGCCTCCTGGCCTGCAGAATGGAATACAGGCCAATGATAAAAAGGGGGATAAAGACCGAGCAGACACATAGAACCAGTATCTGCTGCCGGATCCGAAGGCTTTTCAATCTGGGTATGCCTCTTCTCAACCTTATCCCCCTGCCTTTCTACATTCTCTCAAATACCGGAATTCTCTCAATGGGAGTCTCACAGGTCAGAGTCTGCCCTCCGGTATATTCTTTTCCGTCGGCAATATCCTTCCAGACGCCCTCCGGCAGATAGACCTTGCGTTCCTTCATTCCGGCCTTCAGCACCGGCGCCACCAGATACTTGTCTCCGAACATGTACTGATCGTCCAGCTCCCAGCACTTTTCATCCTCC
>ERZ779624.371-NODE-371-length-14766-cov-5.369587_pt1 | contig 14766 bp, 16 predicted proteins | sample MGYA00514190_ERZ779624 | MGnify/ENA primary metagenome ERZ779624 (study PRJEB29562, sample SAMEA4376706) | mouse gut metagenome | isolation source: Cecum | study: EMG produced TPA metagenomics assembly of the A DSS colitis mouse model was used to assess the... | reverse complement strand
CTTCTAAACCAAAAACGCAATACAATGTCAATTCTGTCGCCTGGAATTAAAATTTTGCCAATTTGCGCAAAAAATTGTTTCTTAGAGCCTAAACCGCTAAATCCGTTTAAGGTTATTTCCATTGTTGAATTGTACCCCCCTTGCTTATAATTCATCCTTTACCAATATTTAACACTAAAATAAAGGCACTACTAATTATATTTCTACTAATAGTAATGCCTTTTTGTTAATGTTTCAATTATTTGCCTTTTAGCAAAACAAACGTTTTGAAATATAAGTCTTATTTCATATCACATTTCTAGTAATAGCGTACCCCATATTTTTCAATAAATAGTGTTATTTTGCGATAATTTACAATAGTTTCATAAGATGCAAAACTTTTATAATCCCTGTAACTTCAATATTTTAGCGCTCTTTCCTACAACTCATACGGCGTACTCTGATATACATAGTAGTTCAGCCAATTCGAAATCAACAGCTGCCCTGTCGAACGCCAGTTAACAACCGGTGCTTTTGCCGGGTCATCGTCCGGGAAATAATTCACCGGCATCAGCGGATCCAAACCTTTTTCCACATCACGCTCATATTCCAGCTTTAGCGTATCCGAATCATATTCCGGATGACACGTAATAAAAAACTGACGGCTATCGGTGCTTTTGACAATTGCAACCCCGGCTTCTTCGGATACAGCCATAATCTCCAGCTCAGGCACTGCTTCCAGCTGTTCCTGTACGATTTCTGTCGCCCGGGAATGCGGAGCGTAAAAGATATCATCAAAGCCGCGGAATAACGGTGAATTTTTCTTTACAACCGAATGCGAATAGATACCAGACAGCTTCGGCACACGGTCCCTTTTGTGAATGCCATAATGGTAATACAGTCCCGCAAAGGAACCCCAGCACGAATGCAGCGTACAGTGTACGTGTGTTTTTGTCCATTCCATAATCTGCTTAAGCTCTTCCCAGTAATCCACATCCTCAAACGCTACAAAATCCAACGGCGCCCCGGTAATTATCATTCCGTCATACTTGCGGTCTTTGATCTGGTCAAAGACCTCGTAAAAAGTACTGAGATGTGTCTGATCTACGTGCGTAGAAACATGACTGGCCATATGCAGAAATTCCACCTCTACCTGCAGCGGTGAATTTGACAGCTTGCGCAGGAACTGGGTCTCCGTGACGATCTTGGTCGGCATCAGATTCAGCATTAGCACATTCAGCGGACGGATGTCCTGATGCATGGCACGGTACTCCGTCATCACAAAAATATTTTCGTTTTCCAAAATCTCACGCGCTGGAAGCGCATCCTGAATCTTAATTGGCATAAGTAAATTCTCCTATTCTTTCAAACTGTTTCGAAACTGCCCGCAAAGCATTGACCGGGCAGTTCCTATCGTCTGCTTTTCCTATTTTTCTATCTTAACACAGATATCCTTCAGACTCAATCTGGAATTTTATTGATTTGAAAAAACTTTTTTGAAATAATTGATAAATTTTACTTGCAATCTGGATGGGAATAAGCTATAATATATCCATCGGCGTTAATTAAATATAAAATGCTTTGCAGGTATCGTATATCGGTAGTACACCAGCTTCCCAAGCTGGTAGGGTGGGTTCGATTCCCATTACCTGCTCTGACATGAAACTCAGTAAAATCCCGCAGTCCAACCACAAACTCCTGCGGGATTTTACTTTGTCTGAAAAATTCTGTTCCAGATAAACTGATGTTGCAAAATTGGATGAAAAAAATACCTCAATACTATAATAGGCAATAAAACTTCAAATTGCAAAATACATTGATTTAATTTTTTTTCAATGAAAGGAAACAATACTATGAATGAAAATTTAGCATATCAGGAAGAACCGCGGGAAGAACTGCTGCACGGGGAAATCTATATGATGTCCAGCCCATCGGTAAATCACAGTCAGACAGCATCCAACATCTATTATGCTTTCCGCAGCTTCCTGAAGGGAAAACCATGCAGGGCGTTTAATGATGGCGTGGATGTCTACCTTTCAGAAAACGATCGTGTAATCCCGGATGCAATGATCATCTGCAGCAAGGACATGATCCGCACAGACGGCATCCACGGCGCGCCTGACCTTATTGTCGAAGTACTCTCTCCAAGCACTGCAAAAAATGACAGGGGATACAAAAAAGAACTTTATGAAAAATCAGGGGTAAAAGAATACTGGATTGTCTCCACAGAGATGCGCTCTATAGAGGTATACCGGCTTACCAATGGAAAATATGGCCTGGATGAAATTTATCAGCTTGCCAATGACAGTATGGTTGTCAAGGATAAAGAAGCCTGCGCGGATGCAATCCCCATCTCCCTCTACAACAATTTCAGCATCCATCTGGAAGATATATTTTACAATCTTTTTTAAATAAAAAACTGCCCGGTGTTGCAAGCACTGGGCAGTCATAAAGCACCTCTTGTAAAAAAGCCGAGAAACGCCATACAACAACTATAATGCCGATTTCAAGCAAAGGAAAACTCCAAAGAACGTAAAAAATGAGGTTCTGTGAATGAGATACGGGGGAATAAAACCGCCATTATCTAAAACTCAGTCCATATAAAGCTAGACTTTTTACATGAAACGTAAACTCAGGTGTTTGGAAGCTTGCCAATCAAAATGTTTCTTTTCTGGTTCATCCAGGTTAGGGATATTTTTTGATGAAATTATTATATTCGCAGCTTTATCTTATCTCGACAACCATAATTATTTTAGGCATCAGCGAAAAACAGCTGATGCTTTTTGCATTGTGTTGATATTTGTTGCTTTCGGAAGTGATCAGAGAGAACCAGAGATTTCCAGTAAAAAATATCAAAAAATGCTTGCAATATACCCATATGGGGTATATAATGATCCATGATCAAAAGAAAAAAGAAACTTGCACATACCAAAAGCTATTTCAAAAGAAGGAGAGGAACCGCAATGTCCGACAATCAGAAACTATCCGCCCATTCAGAATCATCCGGCACCCCATCCGAGCCGGCAGATCCTGCAGCCTGGTCAGGCGCCTGCTGCGGCACACCAGACACAGCAGCAGGCAGGAATACCGATACAGAGACGCAAAAACACAAAGAACGCACACAGGCAGAATATAAAGACCTGATTCACCGCCTGAACCGTATCGAAGGCCAGGTGCGCGGAATTAAAGGGATGGTAGAACGCGATGCTTATTGCACAGATATCCTGGTGCAGGTGGCGGCCGTTAACGCTGCGCTTAACAGCTTTAATAAAGAGCTGCTTGCCAATCATATCAAAACCTGCGTAACCAGGGATATCCGCGATGGAAAAGAAGAAACGGTAGATGAGCTGGTCAGAACACTGCAGAAACTAATGAAATAAAGCGGCAGGAATAAATTGTTAGGCGCTAAGAACAATTTTTTTTGGGGGGGGGACATTTTGATTCTGGAGGCAGAATTGGCAGTGTGTTGCGTTTTATGGCTGCCCGGACGCTGGATGAGGGAGCGGGGGCCTGGTTTCCTGCTCCTATTCCAGAATGTTAAGAATCCCTAAGCATTCTGCATTTACGCAGTGGCACCGTCCGGTCGCGGCACCTAGTTCGCCCTGGCTAAACGCCAGAAGCTAAAGGTGCCGCTGGGCTCCGCCCCTAGGATACTGAGCAGAATGCTAAGGGCTTCTAAACATTCTTCCAACGTCGCTGGAAACCAGGCCCCCGCTCCCTCATCCAGCTGGTTTTCACAGGCTTTACGGAAATCACAATGAAATATAATAGCTAAGCAGCTGTGTCCATAGCAACTGTCAACCGCTTGTTCTCCCATAAGAGTTCGCGAATCAACATGTAAGGCCGGAGAAAACCAGCCGGAAGCCAGGCCCTTTCCCCCTCATCCGGCGTCCGCATCGCCACTAAAAAACGCAACACAATGTCAAAAATATTTCTTATAAAGCAAAGGAGGCTTAGAGCCAATGGAACAATATACAGTGACCGGAATGAGCTGTGCTGCCTGCAGCGCGCGCGTGGAGAAAGCCGTGTCAAAGCTGCCGGGCGTTACTTCCTGCTCGGTCAGCCTGCTGACCAATTCTATGGGAGTGGAAGGCACCGCGGCAGCGGATGCAGTGATTCGGGCAGTGCAGGAAGCAGGCTACGGAGCATCCAGGAAGCAAGGAAAAGGCGGACAGCAAGCCGGGCAGGCAGCGGCTGCCGGCGCGGCCCTGCAGGAGGAAGAGCTGCTGGCGGATCATGAGACGCCGGTTTTAAAACGCCGGCTGCTGGCGTCGCTTGGATTTTTAATAGCGCTGATGTACCTTTCTATGGGCCATATGATGTGGAACTGGCCGGTTCCGTCTTGGATGGCCAAAAATCATGTGGCTATGGGGTTGCTCCAGCTGCTGTTAACCGTTATAATTATGGTGGTGAATCAGAAATTTTTCATCAGCGGGTTTCAGAGCCTCTGGCACAGGGCGCCGAATATGGATACGCTCGTGGCGCTTGGTTCTACGGCTGCGTTTGTCTACAGTACGTATGCGCTGTTTGCGATGACGGACGCGCAGATGCGCGGGGATCATGCAGGCGTGACGGCGTATATGCATGAGTTTTATTTTGAATCCGCTGCGACGATTTTGACGCTGATTACCGTAGGAAAAATGCTGGAGGCCCGTTCCAAGGGGAAGACGACGGATGCGTTAAAAGGGCTGATGAAGCTTGCGCCGAAGACAGCGACGGTGGTTGTGGATGGGAATGAGGTGCAGGTATCTATTGAACAGGTGCAAAAAGGGGATGTGTTTGTCGTCCGTCCCGGGGAGCATATTCCGGTGGACGGCGTAGTGCTTGAAGGCAGCAGCGCGGTGAATGAAGCGGCGCTGACCGGAGAAAGCATTCCGGTAGATAAAGAAGCAGGCGATGTGATTTCCGCGGCTACGGTGAACCAGTCCGGATTCTTAAAATGTGAGGCTACGCGTGTCGGAGAAGATACGACGTTAGCGCAGATTATCCAGATGGTCAGCGATGCGGCAGCGACCAAAGCGCCGATTGCGAAAATCGCGGACCGTGTATCCGGTGTTTTTGTCCCGGCAGTGATTGCGGTTGCGCTTGTCACCATCGGGGTTTGGCTGCTTGCGGGGGAAAGTATCGGTTTTGCGCTGGCAAGGGGTATTTCTGTACTGGTGATCAGCTGTCCGTGCGCCCTGGGGCTTGCGACTCCGGTGGCGATTATGGTCGGCAACGGCGTAGGGGCCAAAAACGGGATTATGTTTAAAACAGCTGTTTCGCTTGAGGAAACAGGCGGGACAGCGATCGTCGCGCTGGATAAGACAGGGACGATTACAAACGGTACGCCGAAAGTGACCGATCTGGTACCCGCAGAGGGTATCGGGGAAACAGAGCTGCTGGAGCTGGCCAATGCGCTGGAGCAGCGAAGCGAGCATCCGCTGGCCCGCGCGATTTTGGAATATGCAGACGGGCAGGGCATCCAGGCGCCGGAGATTTCTGACTTTACTGCTTTGCCGGGCAATGGGCTTTCGGCTGTGTGCGGTGGCGCGCGGTTAGACGGGGGCAATGCGAAGTTTATCAGCAGCAAGGCAGAGATTCCGGGCCATCTGCTGGAGCGTTCCGGACAGCTGGCTGCAGAAGGAAAAACGCCGCTGTTTTTTGCAAAAAACGGACAGATCGCGGGCCTGATCGCCGTTGCGGATGTGATCCGCGAAGACAGCCCGCAGGCAATCCGTGAGCTGCAGCATATGGGGGTGCGCGTGGTGATGCTTACCGGCGACAACGAACGCACGGCAAAAGCGATCGGTGCGCAGGCAGGTGTGGATGAGGTAATTGCGGGCGTGCTGCCGGACGGTAAGGAAAGTGTGATACGGGAGCTGAAAAAACAGGGCAAAACGGCAATGGTCGGGGACGGCATGAACGATGCTCCGGCGCTGACACGCGCGGATATCGGTATTGCGATTGGCGCCGGGACGGATATTGCGATTGATGCGGCGGATGTGGTGCTGATGAAAAGCAGCCTGTTGGATGTGCCGGCAGCGATCCGGTTAAGCCGCGCGTCGCTGCGGAATATTCATGAAAACCTGTTTTGGGCATTTATTTATAATATCATTGGCATTCCGCTGGCGGCGGGGGTCTTTATTCCGCTGTTTCACTGGCAGCTGAACCCGATGTTCGGCGCGGCAGCTATGAGCCTGTCCAGCTTTTGCGTTGTGACTAATGCACTGCGTCTGAACCTGGTGTCGATTCATGATGCCAGTAAAGATAAAAAAAGAAATTTTCACAAACAAAATCAATGTAAACCGGAGGAATCAAAAATGGAAAAAACTATGAAAATCGAGGGAATGATGTGCGGGCACTGCGAGGCACGGGTAAAAAAATGCCTGGAAGCGATTCCGCAGGTCGACGAGGCAATTGTCAGCCACGAGGCAGGGACAGCCGTTGTAAAGCTGAATGCACAGGTGGATGACGAAGTACTCAAAAAAGCGGTGGAAGACCAGGATTATAAGGTGCTGTAAAGATCCGGTGAATCAGGAACGGTCCGTACCCCTATGCGGAACAATTACGGTCCGTTCCTGAAAAGACCGCTATCAGGGAGAAAGCGCATTTATATTTAGAAAGAATAGAGGAAAAAGTATGCATGACAAGATGACCCGTAAAGACATCGAACGCATGGAGGAAGAGATCGAGTACCGCAAGCTGGTCGTGCGCAAACAGGCGCTCGAGGCGGTAAAGGAAGCACGGGCGCATGGCGACCTGAGCGAAAATTTTGAATATCACGCGGCAAAAAGGGATAAAAATCAGAATGAAAGCAGAATCCGTTATCTGGAACGGATGATTAAAACCGCACAGATTATAGAAACAGATTCCAACGCAGACGAGGTCGGGCTGGATAATACCGTAACCGTTTATTTTGAAGAGGACGACGAGACCGAGACTTTTAAGCTGGTTACGACAGTCCGCGGCAATTCGCTCAAAGGCATGATCAGCATTGACTCACCGATCGGAAAGGCTATTTTGGGACATAAAGCCGGAGACAGGGTATCCGTCCGGGTCAATGATAACTATAGCTATGATGTAATCATCCGGTCTATTGAAAACACGGTAGATGACGGAACAGACCGTTTGCGGAAATTTTAACCAGGCTCCGAAAAGCCCATGCAAAAGCACGCAGGGCGAAGGGGGTCTGTCAGTGCTTCAGAAAGGAGAATGAATCATATGAAAAATAAAAACCGCGTGGCTGCAGCATGGATCTGTTTTCTGCTTTTGCTGGCGGGTGTCTGTTTTTATGCACCAACCCGGGTAAACGCTTCAGCGTCAAAAGCCCTGAACCTGGAACAGATCGAACAGACCTTGGCGCAGGCAATTAAAAACGGAGAACAGACCGTTACGTTTACAGCGCCTGCGAATTTTACAACGGCACAGCTGCGGAACGCGCTGGACAGCGCGGCAAAGAGCCAGAACCGGATGCTCTCAGGCAGCGTCCAGTTCCGCAAGCAGACAAACAGCGCAAGCGCTGACGCAAAATACACGATACAGCTTTCGTCAGACGCATTCTTGAAAATCAAGCGCTTAACATCTGAAAAAGCAGCAGTAAAGGCAGCCGCGAAAGCATTAAAAAATACGAAATACACGGCCAATTTTTACAGTGATACTTCCTATTATAAGGTTTTTGTCAAAATGCTCCAGCAGCACCCGGAATACAACTACAACACAGTAGTATGGCGCAATACAAACGGCACCTACGGCTATCACAGAGGCAGCTCCATTACCAAAAAGCAGCAGAAAGAAAAAATGGCAGCGGCCGAGCAGGCAGCAGAAGATGCTGTCAAAGACTGTATAGCATCCGGCATGACCGCCAAACAAAAGGCACGGGCGATCCACGATTACCTGATTGTCCACTGCAGTTATAACGAACAAGTCGCTTCAGCAGCAGGCAACCAGTATCATGATGCATTCACAGCATACGGCGCACTGGTAAAAGGCTCCGCAGTCTGCCAGGGGTATGCGGCGGCCTTTAACCTGATGGCGCAGAAATGCGGCCTGCAGTCCATGGCGGTCTGCGGAAGGGCAGGCGGCGTAGCGCATGCATGGAATTATGTCAATCTGGGGAATAGAAGCCGTTATATTGATTGTACCTGGGATGATACGGATGGGAAAAAAATCAGTGATACGTATTTTTGCGTAACTGAAGCGGAAATGCGCAGGCAGCATTCATGGACAGCGGGGGATTTTCCGGCAAAAGAGATCCGGTATGCGAAATATTTTTAAAGATCTCCGTTGTTTCTTCCCACAGATAATGTTATACTGTAACAGATATTCAAAACGGTTCCGGCAAGAATGATCACATCACACAGACCAGCCGCCCGAAACGGTTTTGAAAAAAGGATCGTCATTACAGAAAGGAAACTTCCATGAAGACAGAATTTGACATACAGCTTGGCCCAATGGATATGTACCGCTATAACCTTTGGCATACATATACCAGAAGCAGCGGTTATCTGGCATTTCTGCTTTCCGCTATTGCGTTTGCGACGGCTGTGCGGAGGTGGGGAGAAGTAAGCCTGTCTACTTCTATGCTGTATCTGGCGTTCGGCGTTCTGTTTGCAGTCTATACGCCGGTGACGCTGTATATCCGCTCCAGGCAGCAGGTGCTTGGTTCTCCGGTTTTAAAAAATGTCCTGCATTATACGATTGATGACACCGGGGTGACAACTTCCCAGGGAGATCAGAGTTCGTCGCTTGCGTGGGATCAGGTGTACCGTGTGGTTGCAACCAGGCATAATATCCTTGTCTGTATCAATCCGCGCAATGCGTTTATTATTCCAAGGGCCCAGGTTACGAAAGAGTATGGGCTGATCCGGGAAATTGCGCAGAAGCATTTGGAGAAGTATCGGTTTAAAATGAAGTAGATGATTTTGAATCCATGAAGGAGGTGTATGTCTGTGGTGTACGAAACGTATTCCGCTGCAGAGACTGCGGAGCTTGGAAAAACGATTGCGCGGCAGCTGCAGCCGGGCAGCGTCTGTGCGCTGGTCGGGGAGCTTGGCGTTGGCAAGACGGTGTTTACACAGGGGCTTGCGCAGGGGCTCGGGATTACGGAGCCGGTTTGCAGCCCGACCTTTACGATTGTGCAGGTGTATGAAGAAGGACGGATACCGTTTTATCATTTTGATGTGTACCGGATTGCGGATCTGCAGGAGATGGATGAGATCGGTTATGAAGAATATTTTTACGGCAGCGGCGTCACGCTTGTGGAATGGGCGGATCTGATTACAGATCTGATGCCTTTGTCCTACCAGAAGATTACGATAGAAAAGGATCTGGAGAAAGGATTTGATTACCGCCGTATTCTGGTGGAACAGGTGCAGCGGGGACAGGGAGGGGCCTTATGAAAATACTTGCGATCGACAGCTCCGGCATGGTTGCCAGTGTGGCTGTCGCAGAAGATGACACGCTCCTTGGAGAGTATACGATTCACCATAAAAAGACGCATTCGCAGACGCTGCTTCCGATGATTGATGAAGTAGTGCGGATGCTGGAGCTGGACCTTTCGGCGGTGGATGCGATTGCGGTCGCTGCAGGGCCGGGATCTTTTACCGGACTGCGCATTGGGTCTGCGACTGCAAAAGGCCTGGGCATGGCGCTGGATAAACCGCTTGTCGCAGTGCCGACGGTGGACGCGCTGGCTTATAATCTGGCAGGCTGCGGCGTGCTTGTCTGCCCGCTGATGGATGCCAGAAGGAATCAGGTGTATACCGGGCTGTACCGGTTTGAAGGGTATCAGATGCATGCGGTGCTGGATCAGTGTGCGGTAGGAATTGATGAGATTGTGGCGCGGATGAATGAATACGGACAGGCGGTTACGTTTCTGGGGGACGGCGTGCGTGTGTCAGCGCCTTATATACAGGAACACTGCAGTGTGCCGTATACATTTGCGCCTGCCCATTTAAACAAGCAGCGGGCGTCCGCGGTTGCCGTGCTGGCGATGGAGTATTATTCCAAGCGCATGGTGCAGACACCAGCGGAACACCGGCCGCAATATCTTCGCATGTCGCAGGCAGAGCGGGAACGGATGGAAAGACAGCGCTGATGGACTTTGCAATTTTAAAACTGACAAAAGAGCAGGTGCCGGAAGTCGCAAGGATAGAGACGGAATTGTTTTCCACACCGTGGTCTGAAAAAGCTTTTGCGGATACGCTTGGCATGGAGCATGTGCTGTTTTATACTGCGTCTGTAGAAGGGCGGGTCGCAGGCTACTGCGGCATCTATCTGGCGGCGGACGAAGGGGAAATTACAAATGTGGCAGTAGCCCCGGAATACCGCAGGCGGAATATGGCACAAAGCCTGCTGCGGACAGTGATGGCCCAGGCGCGTCAAAAAGGGGCGCGGCGTATTTTTTTAGAAGTCAGAAGCAGGAATGATCCGGCCATCTGCCTATATCAGAAACACGGATTTACCGTGATCGGCACGCGGAAAAATTATTATCAGTATCCACAGGACGACGCACTGGTGATGATGTACGAATATGCCGATATAGATACAAAGGAGTAACAGGCGCCAGATCCCCCTGCCACCAAATATATAGATAATTAGCCAGTGAATCCCGCTATATTCTTCCGGCCGGTTCGTATATACTGTAAGCAGACTGTATCTGTGCAGTCGGAATCAGGCAATATGCCAAAGACAGCCGGGAGGTAGAAGATGAAAGTATATTGTAATTGCTGCGGAAAAGAAATCCGGATGAAAGAAGATACGCAGATCGCACTGGAGGATTATGCAGTTATTGAAAAAAGCTGGGGGTATTTTTCCGGAAAGGACGGCGTCCGCCAGAAAATGAATATCTGTGAAGCATGTTTCGATGCATGGACCAGTACGTTTGCGCGTCCTGTACAGGAAATGGCGGAGCGGGAACTGATCTAAAAATGAAAAAGGAAGCAGAAATAGAAATGAAGGTGTAGAAATGTTAGATGTATGTTTGCTTGGAACTGCAGGTATGATGCCGCTGCCCTACCGTTACCTGACGGCATTAATGACCAGGTATAACGGGAGCAGCCTGCTGACAGACTGCGGGGAAGGCACGCAGATTGCAGTAAAAAAAGCTGGCTGGAGCTTTCATCCGATTGATATTATTTGTTTTACCCATTATCATGCAGACCACATCAGCGGCCTGCCGGGCCTGCTGTTAACAATGGGGAACGCGGAGCGCAAGGAGCCGCTGACGCTGATCGGGCCAAAGGGCCTGCAGCGTGTGGTGGCGGCGCTGCGGGTCATTGCCCCGGAGCTGCCGTTTGAGGTGCGGTGTGTGGAGATCACGGAGCCGGAGCAGGAATTTTGCCTGCACGGCTACCACATCCGGGCATTTATGGTCAGGCATAATGTCCCGTGCTACGGTTATACGATTGAGATCCGGCGGCAGGGCCGTTTCTGCGTGGAACAGGCGCAGCAGCTGCAGATCCCGAAAAATTACTGGGGGATCCTGCAAAAGGGGGAAACTGTAACATACGAAGGCCGTACCTTTACGCCTGACCTGGTTATGGGGCCGCCGCGCAAAGGCATTAAGCTGACTTACTGCACAGACACCCGCCCTGCCCCGTTACTGGTAAAAAATGCCGCTGATTCCGACCTGCTGATTTGTGAAGGCATGTATGCCGAGCCGGAAAAGCTGGTGAAGGCAAAGCAGTACAAACATATGACATTTTACGAAGCGGCGCAGGTAGCAAAGGAGGCGCAGGCCAAAGAGCTGTGGCTGACACATTTTTCACCTTCCCTGACCCACGCGGAACAATATATGCCGCAAGTACGCGAGATTTTTCCGGATGCACATTTAGGAAAAGACGGAAAAATGATGGAATTGAATTTTACAGAGGAATAAAAAACAGGAACCAGAGCGGGACGCTGCAGTAGCAGGGATGCCTGAAGGCGGAAGGAGGGATTTTTATGAAGAAATATGTGAGGATAGGAATAACGGCAGTTCTATCGGTTGCACTCATCGTCGGGTTCTATTATTACATGACGCACCGGCCGACGAAAGCCGCTGAAGATGATGTGGAAATTACACAGCTGCAGCAGGTATTGGCCAAAAGACTGGACAGCGCTTATCCGCCGACGCCGCGGGAGGTCATTAAGTTCTATAACCGTATTATTGAATGCGCTTACGGCGATGAATATACGTCAGAGCAGTTTGACCAGCTGGCGTCACAGGCAAGAATGCTGATGGACCAGGAGCTGATCGACAACAATCCGCAGGATACATACAAAAGCCAGCTGCAAAAAGAAATCGCTTCTTATAAAGAAGAATCCATGAAAATCTTACAGACGAGAGTCTGCGATGCAGATGATGTCCGTTTTCGCGAGATTGAAGGCAAAAAATGCGCCTATGTACAGGCAACCTATTTTATCAAAATAGGCAAAGGCGATTTTTCGAAAACCTATCAAAGCTACCTGCTGCGCCAGGACAAAGATAAAAATTGGAAAATCCTGGCCTATCATCTGGCAGACGCACCGGAGGAGGAAGAATGACAGAACAAAAAACCGCACAGCCGGACAATGGCAAGGAGGTCAAAATACTTGCCATCGAAAGCTCCTGTGACGAAACAGCGGCGGCTGTCGTGGTAAACGGGAGGGATGTCAGGTCCAATATTATCTCTTCACAGATTGATATTCATACATTATATGGAGGCGTTGTACCGGAAATAGCTTCCCGCAAGCATATCGAACGGATCAATCAGGTCATTGCCCAGGCGCTGGATACCGCTGCAATGACGCTCGACGATATGGACGCCATAGCCGTCACTTACTGCCCGGGGCTGGTAGGCGCGCTGCTGGTAGGCGTCGCGCAGGCAAAAGCAATCGCCTATGCCAAACAAAAGCCCCTGATCGGCGTCCATCATATCGAAGGGCATATCAGCGCCAATTATATCGAAAATAAAGATCTCAAGCCGCCGTTTTTCTGCCTGGTCGTCTCCGGCGGGCATACCCATCTGGTAAAAGTGGCCGGATACGGGAACTACGAAGTGATCGGCAGGACAAGAGACGATGCGGCAGGCGAAGCCTTTGACAAAGCAGCAAGAGCCATCGGATTAGGATATCCGGGCGGTCCGAAGATCGAACAAGCATCCCGCACCGGCAATCCGGACGCCATTCATTTTCCGCGTGCAAAAGTCAGCGGAAGCGAATACGACTTTTCTTTCAGCGGCTTAAAATCGTCCGTCCTGAATTACCTGAACGGATGCAGAATGAAAAACATACCTATCATACAGCAGGATGTAGCGGCATCCTTTCAAAAAGCAGTGATTGACGTACTGATTGACCATGCGATGGGCGCCGCGCAGCAATACGGGATTCAGAAATTCGCCATTGCAGGCGGCGTAGCGTCCAACAGCGTATTGCGCGCCGGCATGCAGGCAGCCTGCCAGGAACGGGGGATCGCGTTCTATCATCCGTCCCCGGTATTCTGCACAGACAATGCAGCGATGATCGGAACAGCAGCCTACTACGACTATATGGCAGGCAGGCGCGCCGACTGGCGGCTCAATGCCGTACCGAATTTAAAACTGGGTGAAAGAGTATGAAATATACAGCAATTGTGCTTGCGGCAGGAAAAGGCAGCCGGATGAACAGCAAAATCCACAAACAGTTTCTGGAGCTGGAAGGATATCCGCTGGTCTGCTATGCCCTGCGGACATTCGAGCAAAGCCTTGTGGATGAAATCATCCTGGTAACCGGAGAAACGGAACTGGAATACTGCCGCACGCAGATCGTAGAAAAATATCAGTTTCAAAAAGTAAGCAGAATCGTCCCCGGCGGCAGCGAGCGGTACCTTTCTGTCTATCAGGGCCTGTGCGCCGTCAGGGATGCAGACATCGTACTGATCCATGACGGAGCCAGGCCGTTTGTTACGCAGCAGATCATCGAACGCACGGTACAGGCGGCGGTCACTTATGGCTCCGGAATCGCCGCCGTACCGGCCAAAGATACCGTGAAGCTGTTAGATGAGCAGCAGTTTTCAGCAGACACGCCTCCCCGTGATCATGTATGGCTGATGCAGACGCCGCAAGTGTTTGCCTATGAGAAGATACGCAAGGCTTACGAGATGGTGATTTCACAGAAGATCAAAACTGTGACAGACGACGCGATGGTGCTGGAGACGGCGCTGCATGAGAAGGTGAAGATTGTGGAGGGGAGTTACCGCAATATGAAGGTGACGACGCCGGAGGATTTGGAGGTTGCAGGGGTTTTTGTGAGGAAGATGGAGGCTGAAGGGGGATATTTTAGATAATTGCCTGGAGGTGCGTGTGTGGACGGAATAAGAAGCGGCTTCCGGACGTATGAGGGCCAGCGGAAAGGGAAAGGGGCTGCGGCCTCTTTCCGCATAAGTTTTCCTAAAGTAATTTTAGTTTTTCAAAAGCGCTGTATAGCCCGTCCTCTGTTACGGATGGGCATACCATGTCGGCGATCTGTAAAAGGGAAGGGCTGCCGCTGGCCATACAGACGCCGGTTCCTGCGGCCTGCAGCATTTCCAAATCATTCATGCTGTCCCCAAAGGCAATCGTATCTTCTTTGGAGATTCCAAGGTAATCGCAAAGTCTTTCCACTGCGGTCCCTTTATCAAAAGCCTTGCTGGAAAGTTCCCCGTTCACGATGCCGCAGGCGTCTTCATCCTGTATACAGAAATCAAATTCTTCCTGCAGTAACTGCATAGGCTTTTTCAGGCGTTCTGCCCCGCGGCTCATAAATGCCATCCCATAAATAGGCTCGCCGTCATATTCAGACATAGGATGGATGCCTAGTTCCTTTTCA
>ERZ779624.370-NODE-370-length-14793-cov-12.450875_pt1 | contig 14793 bp, 13 predicted proteins | sample MGYA00514190_ERZ779624 | MGnify/ENA primary metagenome ERZ779624 (study PRJEB29562, sample SAMEA4376706) | mouse gut metagenome | isolation source: Cecum | study: EMG produced TPA metagenomics assembly of the A DSS colitis mouse model was used to assess the... | reverse complement strand
TTGGTACTCTAGGCAACGCTACGGCTTATTCCATTCTCCCCATCTCAGATGGGGGGATTAAAATACTTTTTCATTTATAAGTTCATAATATCCTAAAAGTCGTATAATATGCACTCAAAATAGCCATTTTTATGTCTGAAACCCAGTATTTACGATAGATTCGGGTTTTGAGTGCATATTATAATAGATACCTGGTCCTGCCCTGTCAGCTTGTATATGTCGGGAAAATCGGCACAGCCAAGCGTTTCCACTGGCTATGCCGACTTTACCTGCTTACTTGAAGATTATTAAATTGTCAATTTGATTTCACAGAAGAATCCGCGAAAACCGCCCTGATCTGCTCCAATGCCAGTTTCGGCATTCTGTCAGCATACAACAGTCCGTTGGTCTCCTGCTCCACATCTGTCAGCTGCGTATAACAATAGCCGCTCAAGTACGGCAGTTTATGAACCACTTGTAAGATGCCTTCTATTTTCTCCTTCAACACTTCGGCATCCCTTGCCTTCTCATGATAGCCCCAGGATTCCTGCCTGCCGTCTTCCAAGGCGATTCCTCCGAATTCCGATAGCAGTGCAGGCTCATCCGTATACACAAAATCCTCACTGCAGATCATTTTTCCCACCGCCGTATACGCCATTAACTCCTCTTTGCGGGCATAGACTTCATGTAGTTTTGCCGGGTCATCCTCGTAATCATGAATGCCGATCATATCCGTCTGCACTGCCTCCCAGCCGTCATTTGTGCTCACCAGTCGTCCGGCATCCAGCGCCTTGGTCAGAAAATATATGCTTTTGGCAAAAGCCTGCTGTGCTTTATCCCACAGCACATCCCGGATGCCCCAGCTTTCATTGAAAGGAACCCACGCGATGATACAGGGATGGTTGTAATCCCGCTCTATCATCTCTGTATATTCCTGTGTAAATCCCTGTACACCGGCCTCGTCAAAGGCATAAAACGAAGGCATTTCCTCCCATACCAGCATCCCCATGCGGTCCGCATAATATAAAAATCTGGGATCCTCTATTTTCTGATGCTTGCGCACACCGTTGAAACCCATGTCCTGCGCCAGCTTCAGATCCCGCACAAGCGCCTGGGCATCCGGCGGCGTCATCAGCGATTCCTGCCAGTAGCCCTGATCCAGTACCAGTTTCTGATACAGCGGATAATGATTCAGATAAATACGGCTTCCTTTTCTCTCGATCTTACGCATACCGAAATACGTCTCTACCCGGTCCTGCAGCACACCGCCCTGATATACTTCCAGCACCAGATCATAGAGATTAGGCTGTCCGGGTTCCCACAGATGAATCTTATTATCAATCGGATCTTCATTTTCCACTGAAAAAAGTACTCTTTCCATACGGTTTTGCAGTGACGCGACGCCCTGTTTCTTTTCTTTTCCCTGAAAAAAAAGTTTCCACACCAGCTTTCCACGATTCGGACAATCAGAAAAACGCAGTTTCATTTCCACTGTTTTCCTGTCAATATCCGGCGTGATTCTTGCCTGTTCAATCCGATATCCCGGCGTCATTTCCATCCATACATTCTGCCAGATTCCGCTGGTCGCCGTGTACCAGCAGCGATCCGTTTCCAGATCCCAATGCTGTTTTCCCCTCACCTGGGTTACAAAATAGTCATCCTGACATGCCACTGTAATGCGAATATCCGTCTCATCCCAGTCTATGTACGGTGTAATCTCACAGGAATGGGAAGTAAATCCTCCCTTATGGGATCCGGCATATTTTCCGTTGATCCAGACAAGGCAGCTATAATCCACCGCTCCGAAATGCAGCCAGAGCCGTTTTCCTCTCATTCTCTCTTCCAAAGGCAGCCATCGCTCATACCAGAGGCGGGTATGCGCCTCTTTGGCCAGACCGATCCCGCTGGCCTTGCTCTGGAAGCAAAAAGGAACCTGGATGGTCGTCGTATAGGCATGTTCCCGATACCATTCCTCTTCCATGCCTTTTCCGTCATCGTCAAACGCAAACTGCCAGCTTCCGTTCAGATCGATCCATTCCTCCCGATACCAGTCGGGACGCGGACTGTTCTCTTTCTTCTCTCTTTTCTCATTCATTGTTTATCTCCATTCCGAAGCGTTCTGCGCTGAAATACGCCAACCGAATCTTAAGTCCGATTCTGCAGTCAGGGAAATTTGTGACGCTTCTGCACAAATCTCTGACTGAAACTGAACTATTATGTGGAAAGCAGCATCGGATCCGCTCCATATCTGCCCATGCGCTCTCCATACAGAACCACGCCCGTTTCCTCCGACCTGATCCGCAGCGTCAGATAACCTCTTTCCAACGCAAGCTGCAGATCTTTATGTTCCACCGGAATATCCAGCCGGTATCCATAGCCGTAGGTTCCCATGTTCTGATGTAAAACCTCATCCCCGGAACTGCCGGCGCTGTTGGAAAACAAGGCTCTTCTGTCCCACGGGGCATCCGGCAGCGTATAAGTCCTGCTATTTTCTCCGATGCTCACATGAATCCTGCCCTCATAAGTCCGGGTGTCGCTCAGTCTGGTACCATTTATACACTCACAAGTAGATGCTTCCAGCCGCAGAATATATCTTTTTTCCGGTTTTACCGACAGATGACAATCCAACGTGCCTTTCTCCGTTCTTTCCGACGGATGACCGTACGGCTTCTCCTCTTCCATTCTTGCCAAGAGATCGCAGTCTGGATCACTCTCTGCCGCTTTTACCGGTAGATGATAGACCAGTTCGCCTGCTCCCGCCATCCAGAATAAATGCCGCACCGGGTTCACTTCCTCATGATGTCCGAATATGCCTGCAGTCTCAATTCTAGCCGGCCGGGCCGCATTACAAATCGCACCGCAGTCCGCATGACAGCCCACGACACAGTTCTCTTTGCAGATTACGCCACGAGCCACTTCACAAGTCTCATCATCATCCTTCGCACATTCCACTACTCTCGCTCTGTCTTCCAGAATCTCCATCTGGATACTGCTGTCGCACAGCATTTGCTCTTCCCGCCATAGTTCACAGAACCAATAGGCTCCTTTCATGCCAAAGGGTATTTCCAGACACACCTTCGCCGCTTCATATGGCTGATAACATTCTGCCGTAATTTCCATTTCCTGTCTGTCAAATAAAATATCGTCCTGCCCCTGGTCGTCGATTCCCTTTCCGATGACTCTAAGCTGCAGACGTTTCCCGGAAAGCGAACCATCCCAAAGGGAAACAGATACGGGAACTTCTATGGTGCTGCCGGCTTTTTGCCTTGTCAGGGGCGGATAGTCCGGCAATACCAGATTTTTACTGTTCACACAGCCATATCCCGCAGATGAAAAGTCACTGTGTACATAGCCGAAGTCCCTTTCCATTCTGGTATTGGTCAACGGGCTGGTGTCCTCATTCTCCTGGGAACTGAGATTCATCCGTACAAATCCTGCAATCTCCGGATACAGGCGCACCATCTGTTCTACCTGATTGATATGCAGAAACTCGCTGATAATGACCGGCTGTCCGCTTTGGCATTCTTTTCCCTGAAAATCCGTCTCTTTCAAATCCATCCGGCATGTCCTCTGCAGCAGATCCCGCACCATGTCTTCTTTCATCAGCGTTTTATTCTCTTCCGCATAACAGTTAAATACGCTGCCCGGATAATTCTGTTTTGTCAGACGCCCATAAAAATCTCTTGCTTCACTGTAGCTGACCGGATACATGTGATAATCCAGAAGCTGTGTCAGTCCGGTCTTCGCGTAGCCGGAATTGTCCACCAGCAGTATCTGCGGCATTTCCGTCCGGTAACGCTGCGCCATCTCCTTCTGCCATGCCTGCCCTTCCGGCTCATCCCAGGGGCTTCTCTCGTGATCTCCTGATATTCCCCAGGATTCGTTGAAGGTGGAAAACACGATAACACTTGGATGATAATTCTGCTTCCGTATCATACGCTTAAGCTGCTGTTCATAATTTATCCGCCATTTTTCATCCCGGAATGTGGCATAGAAGCTAACCGGCATTTCATCCCAGACAAGCATACCTGTCTCGTCACAGATCCGGTACCAGTCCGGCTCATTGTCCTTGATATGCATACGGATCAGGTTATAGCCATATTCTTTCGCCTTTCGGATGTCAAATTCCATGGTGCCCGGTTCCATTCCCTCAATTGCCGGATAAGTATAAAGCCCCCAGGGATTGTACCCCTGATCCAGCACCCCTCTCATGTAGAAAGGCTTCCTGTTCAGAAACAGCCTGTTTCCCACTGTCTCAATCAGCCGGAATGCCGCTTTTCTGGCGCTTTCCTCAACCACACGGCCATCCTTGCTGATGCGCGCTTTCAGCTCATAACAGAAGGGATCTTCCGGGCTCCACAAGTGTACCTGATCCAATTCCATATAAAATATCGCCCGTAAAGTCTCCGGTCTCTCCGCACTTTCTATTACTTCCGATTTCTCCGTTATTTCCAGTCTTTCTGTTCTCTCCGGCTTTCCTGCTTCTTCCGCGCTTTTGACTCCCTCCGGATTTCCGCTTTCCTCGGACCGCTCGTCTGCCTGCACATCAGCCTTTATGACTTTACCGTCCAGAAGAACTTCCACTGCAAGACGTTTTTGTTCCGCATTCTTTTCCCGGACTTCCTTCCCACAGTCAGCTTCCCTGCACAATGCTCTTTTCTCTATCGCCACCTGCCCTTTTAAACGCAGTCTGCTTAAATCCTCTGTCACAAATTCATAGGACAGCAGAATATCCGTGATCCGCAGTTCTCTCTGCTCTTCCAGCCAGACATCCTGCCAGATTCCCGGCGCATCGGTAAACCAGAATCCCTGTTTTCCTTTACAGATATCCGCTTTGTCAAAAGGATAGGTAACCTGAATGGTAATCCTGTATTCTCTGTCCGCCTGCATAGAACCTAGAAAGAATCTGACCGGACCGCAGGAACTTTCGAAACTTCCCACCGGTTCCTGATTCAGCCACACGTTACCGAAACCGTTCACCGCGCCTATCACCAGATCCCAGCTTCCCTCCTTCGGAGGGCAAACTGTTCTCTGATACCATCCGGTATTGCCAAGTTCCTCCGGATTAGTCGTCCATGCATTGTTTTGCCGCAGATCGTAAGCATCCGCCAGGAACGCTTCTCCGAATGCCGTCAGGGACTGCCAGGAAAAAGGCACCTGTATCCTGCGCTGCCATTTTCTTCTGTCAAACCAGCCTTCTTTCTCTCCTCGTCCCTCAGGGTCCCACGCAAACTGCCATATTCCATCCAGGCAGATTCTGTCATGCGAATCCGTCAGTTCTCCCCCCGGTATGTGCATCCGCCCGGATTCCGGTTCCGGTATCTGATATATGCGTTCTTTCGGGTTCCTGTATCCCTTCTCTTCCGCCTGTCTCAAGCCGGCTGAAACTTCATCTCCTGTGGCACAATGTTGTATGGAAAAAGCGGAAAATCCCTTTTCACCGGCCGCCACACAGCTATATTCTCCCGCCGGCAGATCTGCAAACACGAAATTTCCCCGCGCGTCTGTTTCCGTCCAGCAATCCCTTTCCCCGGCAAGGTGTAAGCTCACATGCCCCGCCGGGCTGCTGTCCTTTTCCCAAATACACCGTCCTTTACATTGACTGCCCTTTTTTACTCCGGAAACATCAAATTCCTGAAATACCGCCGTCGTCACAGGCGCCGCGTCCGTGACGGACAACGCCTGCAATATGATGCGTGGGCTTTCATGCCGCCAGTCCGCCTTCGGAAGATCACAGGACAGAATCTCCTTTTCATTCACCCGGACACATATCCTCTGCCCATGTAGTTCTACGGCAGCCCAAAGAGGCAGTGTAAAGGGTACACTTGCCTCTCCGAGTTCATAATATCTTTTGGTTCCGTCATACCGGAAGGTATCTCCCAGCGGGACACCGTTGGGAATGCGCAGGCTGACCCGGTCGTTTTCAAACACTGCCAGTACATAGGCATTGTAACCGCCGCTGCCGTAGTAAAATCCGACTCCCGCTCCGTCTTCCATATCCAGAAGTCTTGTGGTAAACCGGGCTTCCCCGCCGTCCACACGAAAGCCGGACACCAGCATATGCCCGTTTCGGCAACGGTCATACTCCTGTAACACTACGCTGTGGTCCGCACCGTATTGCGCACATAGATCTGCCGGGCTGTTACAGTTCAAAAAAAACCATTCTTCCTTTTCATACCGACGCATTCCACAATCTCCTTTTAGCACTCTGCCACTGTACGATTACATCCGTGCCAAAGTTTTTTTAATTTTAAAAACTCAGCATGCTTATATGATCTTTGATCTTTTATCTGTTAATCTTCTAATCCCAGATTCCCGATCTCCGTGGTAAATTCCTTTTCCATGCCTTCCAGCGCCTCTTCCGGTGTCATGGAACCATCCATCGCCTGCTGGATATAGGACTCCATAACATCACACAGTTTGGAAGAAATATAGGGCACATCCACATCCGCCAGCGTCTTTGCATAATTGAAAGATTCCATCAGCGCTTCATACAGTTCGCTGGAAGCCTGTACCTCAGGAATTTCATAGGTGGAAGCACGGCAGGGATCCATCGTATTTTCAATTTTCAGAAGTTCGCCGTCCCTGGAAGTCATAAATTCAATGAATTTCCATGCCAGTTCTTTATTCTTGCTTTCAGAGGCGATACTTGCTCCCCAGCCGCCAAGCGTAGGGGTTTTGCCGGGCGCAACCGCCACACCCACTTTATCCTTTACCGCAGAACCGTCTGCCTGACAGGTCAGCCACAAACCGGGCCACTGCTCCATCATAGCTGCGTTGCCGTTGGCAAAAAACTGATTTGCTTCATCCCAACCCATCTGAACCCACTCTTTCGGTGCACTCTTCTGCAGTTCCAGAATCCGGTTCATTGCCGCAACACCCTCTGCATTATTCATATTGGGGTTCAGATTTTCATCAATATCATCACCGCCCCGGTTAAAGAACAGAAGTCTTGTGCTTCCCTTTAACATCATCGCACAGTAACCGTAATCTACAGGAGAATCCTGATTCTCGCTTTTGGTGAAAAATTGCGCAACCTGTATCATTTCTTCATTGGTTTCGGGCACTTTCAATTCTGTACCGTATTTTTCCTGATAAGCTGCTTTCACCGACTCATCCTCAAAAAGATCTTTGCGGTAGAATAATAGCATAACATCCGGCTTATAGGGGATTGCAACCAGCTTGCCGTCATAATAGCCATAGGTATTGAACAGTCCCGGCAGGAAATCGTCCACGTTATAGGATTCGCCCGCATAGGTATTGATCATCTCTTCCAGAGGCTCTACCTTACCCGCGATTGCAAAGCCATGCAGGATCGCAATGGGAGACAGTACCACATCATATCTATGTGTATTGTTCAGGTCCAGCTGTACTTTATCCGTATACTGTTCACCCGGAATAGACTCTATCACTACCTTTGCCCCGGACATCTGTTCAAACACGGGTACCACCGCACTGACTGCTTTCTCAAAATCACCGCTCATAACCGGAATCGTCAGCGTCTGCCCCTCATACTGGCCATGCAGGGTACCGTCCAGATCAAGGTTCGCCAGTTCCGTGCCGTATTTCACGATCGTTTCGCTCTGTTTTACTTCGCTCTCTGTGTTTTCCGTCTGCTCATTTTCTGCCTGAACACTTTCCGTCTGCACGTTTTCGGTTTCCGTACTGCTTCCTTTTGCTTCATCCGATACGGCCACACCGCAGCCCGAAAGACTGCCCGTCAGCATCATTCCGCAGCACACTGCCGCCAGAAGCTTTTTCATCAACTTGTTCTTTTTCATACTTTGTCCTCCTTTTTATTTACACAGGCTCAGCCCTTTACCGCACCTGCCATGGTTCCCTTTACAATATATTTCTGTGTTGCCATAGATAAAATCACCGCAGGTATCATAGCCAGCACACCCGCTGCCGCCAGAGATCCGGACGGCGTATCCTTATGGGTCTGTACCATACTGGCAATACCGATGGGTAATGTTTTCTTTGCGTCCGAAGACTGCAGCACCAATGCCAGACCAAACTCATTCCAGGCTCCCACAAATACCAGAATGGCAATCACCGCCAGCCCGGCTTTTACAAGAGGCAGCGCGATCCGGGTATACATCTTAAATTCGGAGCAGCCATCAATTTCGGCAGATTCATAGATCTCCTGCGGAATATCCAGAAAGAAACTGAGTGCAAGCCAGATTGCCATCGGAAGCGCAAAGGAAATATAAGACATTGTCAGTCCCGTAAGCGTATCCAAAAGGTGCATCTTATTATAGATAATGTAATATGGTATTGTGTACACCAGCGCCGGAATCATTCGAATGATCAGAATAGAATTCTGCAACGCTTTCTTTCCTTTGAACCCGTACCGGCACAGTCCGAATCCCGCCATGGAAGCCAAAAGCAGCGACAGCAGCGTCGTCCCGCCTGCCGTCAGAAGACTGTTTTTGAAAAAAGTCAAAACATGAGACTTCTGAAAGATCTCAATATAATTGTCCAGATACAACGTATCCATGAATAAAATAGGCTTTTCCACAAATACCTGGGCGGAAGTTTTAAAGGAAGTAAGCACCGTCCAGTACAACGGAAAAACAAACAGGATTCCCAGAATCAAAAACATAACCGCCAGTCCTACAGATTGTATCATCCGCTTCTTTTTCATATCCACACCTCCAATCCTTATGGTTTTTCCCTGCCCGCCAGTCTCAAAAACAGAAATGAGCACAGAATGATGATCAGGAAGAAAATGTATGCTCCTGCCGAACCTTCTCCCACCTCGTAGTAGCGGAACGCCGTTTTGTAGATCGTGGATGCCAGCGTCTCCGTGGCATTGCCGGGCCCGCCGTTTGTCAGATTGTATGCAATGTCAAACATGCGGATGGCGTCCATAAACCGTAACGTAACGATCAGCAGAATAAACTTCTTGATGAAAGGAAGCGTAATCCGCCTGAACTGCTGCCACCATGAAGCACCGTCGATGCGCGCAGCCTCAAGCAGTTCTTCCGGTACGGTCTTAAGCGCTGCCATCAGGATCAGCATACAGAGGGGCGTGGTTGCCCAGACTTCCACAATAATGATGGCGATTCTGGCCGGTATTACCTCCGAAAACCAGCTGACACGATCCATTCCCAGACTCACCAGAATACCATTGAGCAGACCATAGATGGGCGAAAACATCAGCTTCCATATGGTAGCCGTCACAATGGGCGCTATCATCATGGGCATGGTAAAAACGATCTTTAAAACTTTAGACAGCCGGGGCAGAAGTCTCGTATTCAGCACTACTGCCAGCGTAAGTCCAAACAACAGATTCAGTACTACCGCGCTGACGGCAAATCCGAATGTCCAGAAAGTCGAATCCCAAAAATCCGCGCTCGTCAGCACCTTGATATAATTTCTGAATCCCACAAACCTTATGCTGTCTGAGGCCATTGCCGTGTTGTACTTAAAGAGGCTGAGCCCGAAGGAATACAGCATGGGTATGATTGAAAACACAAACAGAAACAGCACTGCCGGACCGATAAAACATATTGCAGCTCTCTTTTTTTCCCCATTCAGCTTTCTCACATCATCACCTCTTTCTTTCTGTTTTCTTTATGATGTCATTTTACAGTATTGTTATATCAATTAATATATTATATTTAGTATATAATTTTGTATCATACACTTTCACCCCGCTTTGTTCCATGTCTGAATTCCCAACAAACTATTTGTATTTTTCTAATTTTACTGGTATAATGTCTGTAATGACGGTTTCGGGTTCTTTTTCTCTTTTCCTCTAAAGTTAGTATACTAAGTCTGGGAATGCCGATTGAAAAACAAATCCCATAACCTGATTTTTCACACGCAAATTTGTGCCGAAGCGCCACGAATTTGTTTGTATGGCAAAGCTTTGTAAACAAAGTTTGCAAAGTTGATATTTGTTGCTTTAACAAAGTCATGCCCCTTGTAGTGAAAACGCTCCGGAATGGAGATTCTTATGAAAAACAGTCTTCCGCTTTACAAACAGATTATCATGGATCTGCTGGAGCAGATTCTGGACGGCGAACTGCGCCCCGGCGACAGAGTACCCTCCGAACACGAATTGTCAAGCAGTTACCGCGTCAGTTCCATCACTTCCAAAAATGCGCTGACTGAACTTGCCGAAAAAGGTTATATCATCCGGATCAAAGGCAAAGGCTCTTTTGTCAATTCCGCCGAAGCCCTGTTAAACATACCGGATTTTACCCACACTCTGCAGCAGCGGATCGTCATGAAGGCTAAAACAATCGGCCTGATCGTGCCTTCCATGAAAACGACCATCGACCAGCAGCTTCTAAACGCGGTGGAAATGGAACTGGCTCCCACGGAATACATTCTTGCCATTAGTATTACCCGTGAAAGCCAGCAATTAGAATCCGCTTCCATACAAAAATTTCGCGAAAGCGGGGTCAGCGGCCTGATCATCTTCCCTACCGAACACGAAATGTACAATGAAGAGATTCTGAAATTGAACTTAAGTGATTTTCCTTTTGTGCTGGTGGACCGTTACCTCCGCGGCATCCGTTCCAGCTGCATTTATACCGATAATTATGACATATCAAAGCTTGCCACCCTTCACCTGCTGGAGCAGGGCTGCCAACATGTGGCTTTCCTTTCTCCTGACAGCCACAACACCGTCACCTCAGACCGCATAAACGGTTTTCAGAACGGACTTTATGAACAGGGCATGACCGTATTGCCCGAAAATCTCTGCATGATTCCCCTCAGCGTAACCGATCCGGCTGAAAAAGAATCGCTCATTCTGCAGTATCTGAAAAGCCATCCCGGCATTGACGGTCTTTTTTGCGTAAACCGGGAAATGGCTAAATACGCGGCTCATCTGATGACAATCCATCAGCTTTGGAACCGCTACCGCATCGCCGCGTTTGATTATCCTGACGATCACAGAATTTCTTACATATCTCAGGATATTGGGCAGATCGCCCATAACTGTGTTCTGGAATTAATTGACTCCATTCAAAACGGGAGAAAAGATCATCATATCGTTGTTCCCGCCCGGCTGGTTCCGGCCCACACTTAAGAAACTGCCGCCCATAACGGACGGCAGTTTCTATATGTTCAGGTCTATTCTATTTTGTGATAGATTTTTTATCTGTTGCCACCGGCTCTTTCGGAATCACAACCTTATCCAGCTTCCAGATGTCATCCACGTATTCCTGAATGGTTCTGTCGGAAGTGAACTTGCCGGAACATGCCACATTTAAGATCGCGCTCTTCGCCCGGCCGCTCTCGTTTCTGTAAGCTGCTTCATCACTGTTATCTCTTTTTTATCAAGGTCGATCTCAAAATCATTGAACTGCGGCATATCGGAATTTCTGCCGCCGTCCACAATGATAGGGATATAGTCAGCCCCATAGTGTCGGACAGCGAATTGAGGGAAACGCAAACTGCGAATTATTTTTCCAACCTTTATCCCATTGACTGCGCAGTGCCGCCTGTGAATGCATGATCCTGCCGAAAATGCGGCGCACTGCTGTCGAGATGGATTTCCTCCTGAAGCTTAAAAGGCGGTGGTTCCCAAAGAGATTCACCGCCTATATGGGGCATTCAGCGTTTCAGCTGCCCACTGGTCAAGGCAGGCAGATGGACCAGTCCGGTGGCGACAGTCACCGCATCCATCTTCCGCATCAGGGAACCGATCCTTTCTTCATTCCAGAAGATATCGGAGAAATCAGAGAGCTCGCATGCGGATGGAGGACCGGGTCTGCTGGTACCGCTCCATGGGCGTGGTATCGATGCCGGAATGGACAGATGTATTATAGGTGCGCATATAGTCCTTGAGCAGCTCGTTGAACTGCGTCTGGGAGGTGACGGAATCCAAGTCCAGCGTATAGAGCCAGGTCTCCTTGAGCGTTCTGAACTGGCGCTCGATCTTGGCCTTGTATGTACCGTCACGGATCTTCGTATATAAAAGTACGGTGCCGATGGAGCCGCAGATGAGGGAGAGCTGCTCGTTTGGCAGGGATGAACGCCGCCTCCACAAGATGCTTATGGATCTGGGTGGAGTTCAGCCTCGGGAATGCCTCTTTGAGGCGATAGATCTCCTCAATGGCCGCATCCGGGAGCACCCGGGTGGAGCCCTTGTCGGAACGTTCCTGGTAATGCGCTCCACCTAAAAGCCGTCCGCAAAGGCGATTTTTAATATCACATCGTCCGCACCGATCGGCTCCTTTGCCCTCTCATTAAACTCCATCTCCGCCTTTAGGTTGATCACCTCATTGGCATCGGTGTAATACCGGACATCAAGGTGGTACTCCCCAAACTCCCGTGTTCTTTCATTGGCGATCTCCGTAGTCCATGCACCCATGTTATCCAAGTATTCGGCAATGTCCAGCCTGTCATAGTCCTTCATGGCAGAGAGGGCTTCCACAAGTTCCGCCGCCTCCATTCCGCTGACACTCAAAAGGCTGTACTGGGTCAGGTCTCTGTCCTGTATCAGCAGCAGGCTCTCTTTATCCTGTCCATTTATGGACATATCCTGCATCAGCTCCCTGTCACGCTCCAATTCAAAAAGCTGTGCCTCAATGCCCGTGATAAGCCCCGATGCCGTCCTGCGGATCATATCAAGGGAAGATTTCAGTTCTTTCATACCCTTCCCGCTGTTCCACCCGGCGATATACCCGAAAGAGTATTCCGATGTGTCTATCCCGAAATGCTTACACAACATCCCTGTTTAACGGACAGGAAAACCCGGAAAGGAACTGTAACAGCCTATCCTCTCCGAGCCGTCCGTCATCATTCTCCAAATACTCACGAATGTTCAGCACGATAAAATTATTCGCCTGCTGCATCCGTTTTCTTCCTTTTCTCCATGAATTTTATTATTTCATCCGCTCCCTGCAGATAAGTCACATTGATCGGAACACGAGGCGTCCTGTCGTTGGCAGACGCTTCAATCGCATCGGCAAACATCTCCACCTGCTCCTGACCTGATATAACAAAATTCTTGGTAATGCTTGAAGTTGCCATAAAAACACCTCCTTTATCAGTATGGCTCTTTTTGCGTTTCGCATACTTTCCTATCTACATTGTACGGTTTTGTAATCGCTCTTGCAACATAATTTTTGTGAATTTTTATGCCTACAGCGTTTCCTCCTTCCTTTTTGCCTTTTCAGCATCCGCTCTGTCTGCTCCAGCCGCTTGTGCCTTGAACGCTTCCAGCTTTTCCTTTAATGATGCCCTCTGCACAGGCTTGTCAGCCATTGCCGCAGCAACTTCCATTCCCTGCGCCCTGCCTCCCGCCATATAACCCTGCCTCGCATTTTCTATCGGATATGGTGTCGGTGCATCCGCAGCGTTTTCCTCCACTTCCGATTCTCCGAAAGTTTCTTCCTCCTGCCCTCCGTCTCCTTCCTCCGGCGTATCGTCCATGCCGATCGCATCACCGCCCTTTTCATCCATGTTGAGCAGAGCATTTAACGCCGATAACCGCTTCAGCTTCTCCGCAAGTTCCGATTCCTGCGCAAACGGCTTTTTAACCTCTACTTTTGCAGTCTCAAGCTGGCGTTCCACGGTTTCCAGTTTCGTCTGCGCCTCCGTAAGCTGTTTCGGCATGGACTCCAGCGCATGGTTGATACGGGAAATGTTGCCAAGCGGATCGGCGGCGATCTCAAGGTTTGTCAGGCAGATGGATACCGCCTATGCTTCCTGTCCCTGAAAAATATCTGTTCTGCAATGAGCCATTGGACGAATTGACCTGCATTATTTCACCTACCTTATAAATTATCCATATACATGACTGTTTTCTAAAATCAAACAGTCAGTCAATAGCAGGAGGCGCTTGTTTTTGCACCTCCGCCAAATAAAAATATCTGCTCTCATCAATGTTTCAAATTCGCATAATAATCCCAAATCCCGTTCAGGGTATTCCTTGCGGAAGGTGAAATCCCCAAATCCAGCCGGAACTGGTTCAGGCTGCCCTTTTCCTCTTTCAGCCGCCCGCCATTCTTCTCACTGACTGCATCCATGAACGCATGGTAGGCCTACTCCTTCACAGCAGCCGCTTCCTTTTCCGAACCGCCGGAATGGTATACCGTCTGCGCCTTAAAGTCCTGCAGTTCGCTTGATCCGTTCTTCCCCGAAAAACTCATATTTCCAGATTGTCTGCAAAAGGTTCTGACGTGTCAAAATCCTGCCCCTGTTGACCAACAGTTCCCGCAGTATTTCAAATTCACGCGGAGTAAGGTCAATGCCTTCTCCCCCTGCATAGGCTTTGTACCCGTCTAAGTCCAGTTTCAGATTCCTATAGCTTATAGTCTGCGGAATATCATTCTGATTTGATGAACGGCGTAGGACAGCGGCAATTTTCCGCAACAGTATAGGCATGGAAAAAGGCTTTGTAATATAATCGTCAGCTTGTAGGTCCAAGCCTTTAAGCTGGTTCCCCTCGTCGTCTAATGCCGTAAGCATGATAATAGGCACATCTGATTTTTGCCGGATAACTTCACAAACACCAAAACCGTCAATTTTTGGAAGCATAATATCAAGCAGTATTAAATCAAAGCTCTGTTCGGAATACTTCGCAAGGGCTTCCACACCGTCAGCTGCCAGTACAACACTATACCCGGCTTCCTGTATAAAATCATGCAGCAAAGCCTGTATAGATAAATCGTCCTCAACAATTAAAATCTTACTCATAGCGCACCTCCTGGCTTCTGATTATAACAGGGGAATTTGAATCTATCGTGTAGATTTGAAATTCTTTTCTTCCCTCACATCATTCCATCTCCCTAAACGTGCCAGCCATTCCCCCGACAAGGCTCCACTGGCGCTGCATATAGGATTTCA
>ERZ779624.369-NODE-369-length-14820-cov-5.935930_pt1 | contig 14820 bp, 10 predicted proteins | sample MGYA00514190_ERZ779624 | MGnify/ENA primary metagenome ERZ779624 (study PRJEB29562, sample SAMEA4376706) | mouse gut metagenome | isolation source: Cecum | study: EMG produced TPA metagenomics assembly of the A DSS colitis mouse model was used to assess the... | reverse complement strand
AATTCCACTCGGACATCTGCCCCATCTCCTGGCCCAAAAACACAAGCTTCGTGCCCGGATGGGTCATCATGAAGCCGTAGGCCGCCCTTAAGTTGGAGAACTTGGCCTCAAAAGTCTCTCCCGGCATCTTCCCGGCAATAGAGCCTTTGCCGTGGACCACCTCGTCGTGGGAGAATACCAGCACAAAATCCTCGCTGTAGGCGTACAGCATGCTAAAGGTCAGCCCGCCGTAATGGTGGCAGCGGAAATAGGGATTGCACTGCATATATCCCAGAAAATCATTCATCCAGCCCATGTTCCACTTATAATCAAAGCCCAGAGAGCCCTCTTTCACATCCCCGGTGATCTGCGGCCATGCCGTGGACTCCTCGGCAATAAGCATAGCTCCTTTGGTCTGCTTCTTGAAAATGGAATTTAAGTGCTTTAAAAACTCCACCGCCTCCAGGTTCTCATGGCCACCGTAAATATTGGCCACCCACTCGCCGGGATTCTTGCCGTAATCCAGATACAGCATGGAAGCCACCGCGTCCATGCGAATCCCGTCGGCATGGAACTTCTTCGCCCAGTAGAGGGCATTGGCGATCAGGAAGTTGGACACCTGGGGCCTTCCATAATTGTAGATCAAAGTTCCCCAGTGGGGGTGGGCTCCCTGTCTCGGATCCCTGTGCTCGTACACGCAGGTGCCGTCAAAGCAGGCCAGCCCCGCCAGATCTCTGGGGAAATGAGCCGGCACCCAGTCAAGGATCACGCCGATGCCCTGTCCGTGGAGGTAGTCCACAAAATACTGGAAATCATCCGGCGTTCCGTAGCGGCTGGTAGGCGCGTAGTATCCAGTCACCTGATACCCCCAGGAAGCGTCCAGAGGATGCTCCATCACAGGCAGAAGCTCCACATGGGTATATCCCATATCCTTTACGTACTCCGCCAGCTTTTCGGCGATCTCCCTGTAATTGTAGAACTCGCTGCCCACGATCTCCTTGCCGTCCTCGTCCACGGCAAAGGGCTTGCGAATCCAGGAGCCCAGATGCATCTCATAGATGGACATGGGTTGCTTTTTATTATCTGTCTTGTCCCGCTCCTTCATCCACACATCATCTGTCCACTGATAGCGGTCAATATCCCAGACAATGGACGCGTTGTTGGGGCGCAGCTCCCCATAGCTGCCATATGGATCCGCTTTGAGCATGGCGTCTCCGTTCTTGGCCTTTACCTCATACTTATAGACACAGCCTGCATCCAGGCCGGGGATAAACAGCTCAAACACCCCGTGGTCCCCAAGCCGTCTCATCTGGTGGCGGCGGCCGTCCCACATATTAAAGTCGCCCACAACGCTCACCCGCATGGCGCAGGGAGCCCACACCGCAAAGTACACGCCCTTTACGCCCTTGATCTCCATGACATGGGCACCCATCTTCTCGTACACATCATAGCAGATGCCCGCGTCAAATTTTTTCAGTCTGGCCTCGTCAAACTGGGGCTCATAGGCATAGGGATCCCCCATCTCCTGGGTAGTCCCGTTGTCATAGGACACTGACAGCGTGTAATCCGCCAGAGTTTTTCTTGGAATCAGAACCGCGAAAAATCCCGGGTCCTCCATCTTCTCCATAGGAAATTCCTTGCCGCCCCCGTTCATCTTCACGGTAACCGCCTGGGCTGTAGGGATAAATACCTGTATCAGCATCCCCTCCTCCGTCATATGCGGCCCCAGCAGATCATGAGGATTCGCCGCCTCTGAATATACCAGCTCTTCGATCCCCGCCCAATCCATCATTTCATACAGTGTCTTGCCCATAAATGTTCCCCCTCCGTAATAGTTTCATGTTTTCTATTTTACCATTATTTTATAGCGATTACAATGAAAAACTACTCTTCTTCCTCTCTGTGATAAGCCAGCATCAGATCCACCATCCGCCCGTAAGTCTTCACACCTTCTTTCTGATCATTTATCTTCAGATATGTATCGTTAACCTGGTTGGACACCTGGGCCACTTTCCCCTCATACCGGTTCCAAAATATGGAGTTATCCCGCAAGTCCTCCACCGCCCTGGGGTCCAGACTCCCGTAAATCTCCCGGTAGCTGTCTATATCCTGGCGAGCCAGGGCATTGCCCGCGTAGACCCAGCCGGTCAGATAACCGCTGTACTGAAAGATCCTCCTGTCCGACCCGATACAGGCCAGATAGCCGATAAAATTAGCCTCGTCCTCCCTCATAAATCCCCGCAGATGGGACAGCTCATGGCAGATAGTGTGGGGGATGTTGTAGGCAGTCATGGCCCTGTTGTAATTGCCCTCCACCGTAAAAGGAGAATAGATCCCGCTTAACTGCTGCACGGACAAGATCCACGATATGGTAACCGGCTTGGCCCTGGGATAATATCCCGAAAGGCCGGCATACTCCTCCCCCAGCGCCATCATGGCTTCCCGTCCCCAGACGGCCCACCTGGCCTCATAAAGACTGTCATCTACGGTCTCATTGACCTTCTCGGTCAGGTATCTGCACAGAGCCTTTAACTCCTCCACCGACGACTCCCTCATATCCAGATCCAGCTCGCTGGAAAAGGGCGGGCGGTAGTAATTTATCCCGCAGTTAAAGGTGTACAGAAATGCCGCCGCCCCCACGAGAAATACTGCCCGGGAGGCGATACAAAACCACCCTCTTCTCCTGCCAAATACATACCAGAGGGACGCTGCCCCCAGAGCGTACAGGCCGAATTCCACCACTGACACAGGGACCAGTCCGCAGATCCGCCCCACCACTGCGACGATAACGGAATAGATATGTACGGAGTACCATCTGGCAAACCCCTCTATGTTCCTGGCCCCCAGCTGCCCTGCCGCAGCCAGGGCCAAAAGCGTCGCTCCCCCTGCCCCAATGATCTTGTTCTGTCTGTTTCGCGCTGTGTTCTCCATATCCTTCTCCTTGCAGCCTGTCCCGGTTTTCCCCAATGGTCTTCCCTTAATTTTACCATATCTGGTCTTAAAATTCCTCAAATTTTTTCTTACCATTTTGTAAAAGTCCTTGCGCAAAACCGGGAAGTCATTTACACTAAAAAGATAAGACAGAAAGAAGGTACATTATGAAAGAGAATCCTAACCCTACGGAAAAAGAACCGTTTAACTGGAAGGCTGAGCTGATCAGCTGGATCCAGGTTCTGGTGATCGCTGCCCTGATCGCCTTTGTACTTAACCGGTTTATCATTGCCAACAGCCGTGTGCCCAGCGCCTCCATGGAAAATACCATCATGACTCACGACCGGGTCATCGGCTCCAGGCTTACTTACTATTTCAGCGACCCGCAGCGGGGCGATGTGGCTATCTTTTATTTTCCTGATGATGTGACAGAAAAAACTTACTTTGTCAAGCGGGTCATCGGCATGCCTGGGGATACCGTTGACATCCGGGACGGCCATGTGTACTTAAACGGCTCCGATACCCCCCTGGAGGAGCCCTACATCAAGGAACCTATGGAGACGCCGGAAGAGCTGCATTATGAAGTCCCGGAGGGCTGCTATTTTATGCTGGGGGATAACCGAAACTTTTCCGCGGACTCCCGTTTTTGGAAAAACACATTTGTAAAGAAAGAAAAGATCATTGCCAAAGTTCTCTTCCGCTACTTCCCAAGTATCGGGCGGATCCAATAAAAGCGCGGAATCAAAAAGGGGTTGTGACAAAATCTGGCGATCCGCCATTTTGCCACAGCCCCGCATTATTAAACCAGTTTTTTCAGCCATGAAAACCGCCTGTGCTCAGACAGCCATACCATCACCGCGCAAAATACCACCATAGGTGCAAAAACCGACACCATGATCCCTTTTTTCGTAAGGGGAATGGGATTCCACTTTGCTGTCAGGGAAAACAGATGGATAAAATATACGTGAGACAAATAAATCCACTGGCTCATACTTCGCAGTCTGGAATATATCTTCCGATCCTTCCATGTAACGCGGAGCGCGGCCGATACCATAAAAAACGCTGCCGGCGCTGCTGTCAGCACCATATTCGTGTTGCCGAACCGATCCACCTCTGCGTACATCGCAAGCACAGAGATCAGGACGCCCAACACCGCGGGCCAAAATGGAATCTGCTTTTTCGCTTTTGCGATCCACAGGCCCACTGCCACATAGAAGGTTCCATAAAACACCCCGTTTCGCATGGTAATAAAAGTTCGGCTGTAGATCCCCAAGATATCCTGCATTTTTAAGGGAAGACGTCCGGCCCAATAGCTGTTATCGCCAACATACCCGATCAAAAACAAGATCCATCCCACTGTGAGGATCTGCCAGATCTTCATTCCCGCAAAACAGCCAAGCCACACCAGCAGGCACGCGGTCAAAAGGGCCGGAAGAAACCATAACTGGGGCATAGGATGACTGAAAAAGAAATTTTTCATGTAGTACAATGCCCACTCTTTCAAGCTGATTCCTTTTCCCAGCCAGTTTAGTGCCTCAATCGGAAGATAGAGAACCGACCAGATCAGCGCCAATTTCGCGATGCGCAGGCAATATGCCTTGATGATCGCCTGATCTTTTCTTGTTCTGCCATTTTCCACTTTCCTGAACAAGAGAAAACCTGCCATGACAAAGAACCCCGGCACCGCCAGGTTAGAGAGCCACCCTCCAATCACCATGCGCCACTTACTTTCCGCAGGATAAAAGATCTGGATCACATGCCGCGCGCTCACAAGCACTGCCAGGATCACTTTTGTCACGTCAAGTCCATGATACTGTCGCTTTTCGCTCATGCAAGATACTTTTTCAGCAATTCCACTTTATCCAGCTTCTCCCATGGCAGATCCAGGTCATTTCTTCCAAAGTGTCCGTATGCCGCGGTCTGCTTATAAATAGGCCTTCTCAGGTCCAGCATCTTAATGATGCCTGCCGGCCTTAAGTCAAAGTTCTCGCGGATGATCTCAACCAGACAGCTGTTGCTCACCTTGCCTGTGCCAAAGGTATCTACCATGACGGATGTTGGCTGCGCCACTCCGATGGCATAGGAAAGCTGGATCTCGCACTTGTCCGCAAGGCCCGCGGCCACGATGTTCTTTGCCACATATCTGGCCGCGTAGGCTGCAGAACGATCCACCTTCGTGCAGTCCTTACCGGAGAAAGCGCCGCCGCCGTGACGGGCATAGCCGCCGTATGTATCCACGATGATCTTTCTTCCTGTCAATCCGCTGTCCCCGTGAGGTCCGCCGATGACAAATCTTCCCGTAGGATTGATAAAGAACTTGGTGTTCTCATCCACCATGTCAGCCGGAAGGACGGGATCAAACACGTATTTTTTGATGTCCGCGTGAATCTGCTCCTGGGTCACGTTCTCGTCATGCTGGGTGGAAAGGACCACTGCGTCCAGACGGATCGCCTTGCCGTTCTCATCATACTCTACGGTCACCTGGCTTTTGCCGTCGGGGCGAAGGTATGTGAGAGTTCCATCCTTGCGAACCTTAGTCAGCTGCCGCACCAGCTTGTGGGCCAGAGCAATGGGATAAGGCATATACTCCTGAGTCTCGTTGCTGGCGAATCCGAACATCATACCCTGGTCGCCTGCTCCGATGGCCTCAATCTCCGCGTCGCTCATCTTATTCTCTTTGGCCTCCAGAGCCTTGTCCACGCCCATGGCAATGTCTGTGGACTGCTCGTCAATGGCAGTGATAACGCCGCAGGTATCGCAGTCAAATCCGTATTTTGCCCTGTCGTAGCCAATCTCCCGAATGGTCTCCCGGACAACCTTCTGCATGTCTACATAGGCCTTAGTGGTGATCTCTCCCATGACCATCACAATCCCTGTGGTCACTGCGGTCTCACAGGCCACCCGGCTCATGGGGTCCTGCTCCAGCAGTGCGTCCAAAATCGCATCGGAGATCGCGTCGCACATCTTATCCGGATGTCCTTCTGTCACGGACTCAGATGTAAATAACAGTTTTTCCATTTGTTTTTCCTCCTTGGAATCATTTAGACACAACGAAAAGTCCGTAGTGCGAACTGCGGACTTGATCTCTTTACATCAAATCCTCTTATTGTTCGATTTCTCGCTCAGGTTGGCACCTTCCCGTCCTATATATCAACCGGGGGTTGCCGTGACTTCACAGATCCTTTGTATCTCCATCACTCTGAATAAGGGATATACGTACTTTTCAATTGTCAGGTATTACATGTAACGTAAAAATTATAGCGGATTTTCCCTGGGCTGTCAAGGGTTCCGGCATAAATTTTCCCATGCTAAAATTAACCACTCGTAACCGTTCAGATAACCCCTGAACTGTTACAGCCACTCAGCTAATTTTCAGACGAAATTTCTGCTGGTCCTTATCGCAGTCCACCCGCTCGATCATGGCTCCCAAGCCTTTCAGCTTCTCCTCAAAATGCTCATAGCCCCGCTGTATGTATCCGATCTCGTCCACCACCGTGTACCCGTCGGCAGCAAGACCGGCCAGCACCAGGGCCGCCCCTGCCCTAAGGTCCGGGGCATTGACTGAAGCGCCTGTAAAACAGCCCACCCCGTCAATGATGGCTACATTGCCTTCTACTTTTATATTGCTGCCCATGCGGGCCAGTTCATCCACATATTTAAACCGATTCTCAAATATCCCTTCCGTCACAATGCTGGTGCCGTGGGCCAGGGCCAGGGTCACTGACATCTGGGGCTGCATGTCCGTAGGAAAGCCCGGGTAAGGAAGGGTGTTGATGTTGGTATGTCTCTGATAGGGCTTTCCCACCACCCTGACGGCGTCGTCAAATTCCACGACTTCGCACCCAATCTCCAGAAGCTTAGCTGAGATCGCCTCCAGATGCTTGGGGATCACATTCTTTACCGTCACGTCTCCCCTGGTCACTGCCGCCGCGCACATAAAGGTTCCGGCCTCGATCTGGTCCGGAATAATGGAGTACTCGGTTCCATGGAGCCTTCTGACGCCGCGAATGCGGATAATATCCGTGCCTGCTCCCTTGATATTAGCGCCCATGCTGTTTAGGAAATTAGCCACATCCACAACATGGGGTTCTTTTGCCACATTCTCAATGATGGTCAGCCCTTCCGCCAGGGAAGCTGCCATCATGATATTAATGGTAGCTCCTACGGACACCTTGTCCAGATAAATATGGCTTCCCACCAGGTCAATGGCGTGGGCCACCACCGCCCCCCGCTCGATCTCAATCTTCGCGCCCAGAGCCCGAAAACCTTTCAGATGCAGGTCTATAGGTCTGCTGCCAATATTGCACCCTCCGGGCAGAGGCACCTGGGCGCTTTTGTATTTGCCTAAAAGGGCTCCGATAAAATAGTAGGACGCCCGGATCCTTCGTATATATTCATCATCCACTTCCACTTCATGGATATCTTTTGCGTTAATTCTTACAGTATGTCTGTCAATTCTCTCGACCCTGGCTCCAATCTCCTCAATGGCCTCCAAAAGGACATTGATATCCCTGACATCCGGAAGATTGTCTATGATGACATCTTCATCCGTCATGATCGCAGCCGCCAGAATACCGAGAGCAGCATTCTTCGCTCCGCTGATAGTCACTTCTCCTGCCAGCGGGTTGCCGCCTTTCATAATATACTGTTCCATTCCGCACCTCGATTATCAATCTATTCTCTTACAAACACTTTACTTTTTTCTTTCGCTCACGTAAATTATACTCCATGTCTGGGAAGACGTCAAGTCCGGCTCTTTTGTTTACGGTTTTTGGAGATCTCCCGTGGTTACCGCACAGATAAAGTCATTTTTCAGGTTTGCGAAATACTGTCCTCCATCATTAAGCCCCATCTTCACGCTCTGGCCTGTGGATGGATCAAAAATAGATACATTATACTGGTCAAAACCATTGAGAAGGACATAGGAACCATTTTCCACATAAGCTAACACCGGATATCCCTGGCCGATGAAATACAGCACCTGGTTCAGGGAACATCCTCTGGCGTCCACAAGGGTGACGCCGCTGTCTGTGTTCATGCTCTCTGTAAATTCCCCCAGACTTCGGATGATGTCATAAGCTGCCTTCTGGGCATCCCGGATCGTGACCGCAGGGTCCCGGTTCACACGGTTCCATATGATCTGCTGCTTTTCATCTGTCACCAGCCCCATATGCTCGTAGGATGCTTCCACGGCATCGGCGAATTTTTCATAGATCCCCAGAAGACAGCCCTGGCCGTAGGCGTAGAACCGCATGCCTGACACGGGAAGTCCGGACTTCAATTCTATGGTCTCTGACTGGTCATAAGTGATCCGCCGGGCTGCCGCCACCTTCACGGTCCTGCCTGACCTGACCTCGGTATCCAGCTGGATAAAATACAATTTCCTGCGTATCTCGGAGGCAAACCACCCGATCCCCTCCATGTAGGGTTCTTCCACAGCGGTATTGCAGACAATGGTATCCTCGTCTATATAGGAGTAATCGTGTTCCCCGTATCTTTCGTAACGCCTTACATGAACGCGGGCGCTTTCCACCTCCACATCAGCAACATAACTGTTTTCTTTTTCATATCGGGTCTGCAGCTTAAGGTCGCTGTCCACGATCTCCAGGGCATACATAGGCTGGCTCTCCTGACGCCCGTTGAGGATCCACTGGCTGTTCTGCCTGGAAAGGCCATAGACAAAGTCATCCTGAACAAAGCCAAGGCTTTGGATCTGGTCTCCCTCCTGAGCCCGGATCTCCCGGTTTTCTCCTGTGGCTAAGTCAAACAGATGGATGACTGTCCCACCGCCGTCCGTCCCTTCCTGCCAGGCCACTTTTCGGCTGTCCTTGCTGATGGCGTAGGTCCCCTCTTTCAGGCCGTCAGCCACAACAATATGCTCATTGCTCGACAGGTCCACTCCAAAGATGGTCTGTCCCCTGAAAAGATACAGCATCCCTGTCTCACTATAATAGGAAAGTTTCTCGATATCCAGCTTTATCTGGTCAAAGGATTCCTCCGCCGGAATAAAAAAGCGCTCTTCTATGGCGCCGGAGTGATCGTACCGACACAGGCTGATCCCCTGCATTCCTTCATGGAGTCCCCGATTCATGTACCCGTACACCAGAAACACCACGTCCCCCTCATCGCTTACGGACACGATGCGGATGTCGTGCTGGTCATAGCTGCTCCTGCCGCTCTCATCCGAACTGCTCCGAAATGAAAATAATTTCACTGCCCTTGTCTCGTCTTGGTTTTGGTCATAGCACCACAGATCCCGGTTAAACACAAAGCCGAGATACCGGCTGTCAGGACTTTTCACCAGCTGGATGGCCTCATCATTGCCAATGCCCAGCATGAGCCTGCGGCCGGAGTACAAGTCTCTCTCCCCGGAAAAGATCTGGTTAGTCACCCGGTCAAAAGCCATCATGTAGATTCTTTTTGTGTTCCAGCGCATGGTGTAGTAGTCGTTTACTTCATAGTACTCTTTCTCCCCGGATTCTGACTGGCGGCTTACGTGGTACTGAACCTGAACTTGTCCCATGATCCCGTCCAGGTCTTTTAACATCACCTGCATCTCCCCCTCCAGCTTTATATCAAGGCCTGCCCATGTCAGCTGGGAAAAACTGGACTTGATGGTCACATGGCCCAGAGAGGAGTTGTCCGCAGTCTCCGAAGTTTCCAGATAAGTTACCAGATCTCCCGCCTGCCCCGGCGTCATGCTCTTGGTGGAAAATTCCCTGGCCAGGGCTGTCATCTGGGCTCCGTAGTCCTGTTCCGTCCACAGAATCCGGGTATAGTAATGGATCACTCCCTGGTCAACAGTCTCTATCATCAGATGCAGCATGTACTCCGTATCCCGGGAAAGGAGATTCTGGATCGGAAGGACCATCTGAATATCCTCCCTGCCCTGTTCCAGATCTTCCACAGGAGTGCGCTCCACCAGCCTTTCCAGATCCATGCTCCGTATCTCATACTGAGCCGCGGCTATCTGGGACTGGCTGTAGGCAACCCGTATGTTAAGTCTCCGGTCCTGCGGCAGGACCACCAGAGATTCCCGCAGGATGGTCTGGTCCATCTCCTGGCGGTAGGGCGTTAAACGGCTCTCCTCACCCTCATTCATTCGGGCGTAGGCTATGGGAAGCGTGGGCTCTTCCATGACTGTGTACACGGTCTCTGACTTGTTCATGGTGCTCTGGGCCGTTATAAAATAAATCCCAAGGGCTGTTATGAATACGCCCGCCAGGATCAATGTTCTTTTGACTATTTTACTCATATATAAAAACTTCCTTTGTCCGCATTTTCTCTATTGTAAATGCTATCCAAAAAAACTACAACTTAATCTTTTATGAAATTGTTTCCGATAAACTGAAAGACGCCGATCAAAACGGCGTCCTTTCTTGTCATCTCGGTATTATCTTAACATCTCCCCATACGGCATCTTCTTCTCTGGATCTCATTCATAAAAAGAACTTTCACAATATCTATAAGCCAATTATCCCGCGGCGGCGGGCCCCATGGCGGCGGACCTCCTGGTGGACGGCCTCCCGGCGGCGGGCCCCATGGCGGCGGACCTCCTGGCGGACGGCCTCCCGGCGGCGGGCCCCATGGCGGCGGACCTCCTGGCGGACGGCCTCCCGGCGGCGGACCTCCTGGACGACTCTGGAGCGCCTCGATATCTTGGGCCGCATACGTCTCTTCCGCCTCCGTATCATCCTGTGTCCAATCCCTCTCCTGGGCTTCGCCGGTGATCCAGTCCCTGGGAACCATCCCGCACACAGCCCGGCAGGCCTGCTCGATCATCAGCATGTCGGGAAATTCGTCATAGATCGGGCTACCACTGTAGTCCATGGCGTCACACTGGTGTATCACATACCTCTGAATCTCCTTTATCCTCTGAGGATACATCCCCTGAAAATAGTCCATGTCCCGAACAACATGAGCGCCTGGCTGGACTCTTTCCTTCCACTGGGGAGAATATTCTGTCATAAACTTCTCCTGATTCTCTTTACTTCATCATATGCGAAGTTTTCGGCGGTGAAACTAAAATGTACTCTACGATCTTATGTAATGTAAATCGCCGTTTTTCGTACAAATCATCAAAAACCCGATGAATTGGCACTCCAATAAATTCAGGTGTAACTTAAGGTTGTCACTGGCTTACCAGGAGTCGCTTAAGTTAATAACATCGCTAGTACATCATTGCATTAATAACTGAGTAATAGTGCTTGATATCTGCGTCAGCCCCTCCCCAATCTAAATTTTTAATGTACCCAAAGGATCAACGGTATGCACAATCTCCACGTTGGACTTTAACTCTTTGTGAATCTGTCAGTGAATTACCTCATAGCGTAATCTAAGATATGAATTTTCCAAAACCGCACATTCCTGCAATCTCAAAACACCTAATCTTGACAGCTCACTTTCTGACACCAAAGATCTTCCGTCAATTAAAGTAGATGTATCTTTTCCGCCAACTAATACAGGCGCTACGACAATATCAACATAATCGATCAGCTTTTCACGAAGAAACAGTTCATTTAATGTGCCTCCGGTCTGTATCGTTATTCTCTCACATCCATATTCTGATCCAAGTTTTGTAAGAACATCTTTCAGCGATAATTCATTTTGATATATGATGTGGAGATTAGCTTCTGCCATTCCAAATGCCGGATGTTTTTCGTTGGTTGTAACCAGCACAAATTGTCTTGATAAAGCACAAAAATAATGTACGCCATGTTTCTTTAAGTGTTTATTGTCAATTACAACAAAGGAGACCGGCGTTTTATTTGGCATGTCTGCTGTATTAACACCGATCTTGGCCTGCACTCTTCCGGAATTAAGGGACCATAAATCGGTGGTTCGCTCTATTTCATAATATTGATGTAATCCTTCTTTCACTCCCGCTATTTTAGGAAAGTCCTTATCCACATCTAAATGATCTGATGCGCCGGTGCTGATTTTGCCATCCACAGACATTAGCATAAATAATGTTGTAATGGGTCTGTCCATTTTATCCCTCCAACCTGTGATTGTCGTTGACTCCATGATACGCTTCATCGCTAATGGAAAAACCTTTGTGTTACTCTAATATACCCCATAAGACACCTCCGCAGATTAATTATTTATCCTGATTTCAGCCCCACTTACCCTATATACAAAATGTGAAATCAAAAATTCCAAGCTTTTCACACCAGTCAGTCAAATGGAACCATATGGATTTCCCATATCCTTTTCCCATATGTCTCATGGCAATATAGAAATATTCCAATTCCCAACTGCCTTCCTTCTGTTCCATTCCCCAAAATGCTACCGTCTCTTCACAGATAACGGCCTTATAGACAGGATTTCTCTTTATAAAGCATTCGGTGATATTAAACAGCCTGTAAAAAATTCATTTTTTCTTATCTTCCTCCAACAACACAGTACCCACAGGAACCAGCCGGTCGCCGGCGCAAAAATCCGACTTATCCCGCCCTGGAATCTTCAGCGCATAATTTCCTTTGCAGGGACCGTCTGCCCGCGCATCCCCAGGATGAACATATTTTCCCGGATGCCCGGGGTCCGGCTGCTCAATAGCCTCAATCAGACATAAAAAAGGCTTCCCCGCTCCAGGTACGCAGACTGCCTGATCTCCCTGGCAGAGCCTGCCCTCGACAACTTGTCCTGCAATAACCACACCCCCGTGCATTAATGCAAACACATCGCGAATCACAAAAACAAACCCTGACTGCTTCTTTTTATCTCCATCGAAACACAACTTCATACAAATAACCTCCCAACTCTCTGTCTCTGCCACAATTATACTATATTTGGCTTTTAAATGAAATAGCTTCTCCGAAAATCCTCCTTAACCCGGATAAACTGAAACTATAATTTCATTATATATCAATTTAATTATTTTTCCATTTTACGCAAGAATTCGTCTTTAAAAGCTTAATACCCATACCTCCCCCGATACCTAAAAAACATCCCCCCGCTCAGCACCAAGGCCATAAGCTCCGCTCCAGGTGTTGCCAGCCAGATCCCGTTCACCCCCAGAACCGCCGGAAGCACCAGCATCATAACCATCATAAACACAAACGACCGGGAAAACGCCAGCACCGCGGAAACGATCCCATTGGAAAGCGCCGTAAACATCCCACTAGCAAAGATATTAAACCCGATAAACAAAAGCCCAATGGTGCAGATCCGGTTTCCCGTCACCGCCAGATCATAGACTGGGTTGTCCGGGCGGGCAAAGACGGACACCAGCGGCTTTGTAAACAGCATAGAGCCTGCCATTGTGACCACGGAAATCCCGGCGATGACCTTTAAGCTGACCGTCACCAGTTTTTTCAGCTTCTCACGATTCTGTTCCCCATAGTAAAAGCTGAGCATAGGGGCCACCCCGTAGGAATACCCCGTGTACAGGGAGCTTGCAAACATCAGCACATACATGATGATGGTAACCGCCGCCACGCCGTCCTCTCCCACATATGTAAGCATAGTCCAGTTAAACATCATGGTAACGATTCCGGTGACAAGGGCAGTGGCCATCTCCGAACTTCCGTTGACGGCCGCATTTACAAGAACCCGAAACCGGAACACCGGCCTCTTAAAATGCAGCAGACTCTTTTTACTCATAAAGACAATCAAGCCCACAACCGCGGTGACGGAATATCCCAGTCCGGTGGCGATAGCCGCGCCTCCGATTCCCATGTGGAATCCGGCGATAAACACATAGTCAAGCGCCATATTCAGAACGCCGCCTGCCACGGAACAGACCAGGGAAAGCGTCGCCTTCTCACTGGCGATCATGTAGAGAGTAAAATTATTCATCAGAAGAATGGGCACCGTAAACACCAGATAGCGGCCCAGATACTCCACACAGTACACTTCCACATCCGGCGAAAGGTTCATGGCCGAAAAGATATTTCTCATGGTCATATATCCAAGTACCCACATAACAATTCCCACCAGCACGTTTACCAGGATCAGGGCGGTAAAATCTTCCTTTGCCTCCTCTATCTTCTGCTCCCCCATTTTCCGCATGATGACCGCGCTTCCTCCGGCGGCCAGCATGGTGGAAATGGCAGTGACAAGCTGGATCACCGGCGCCGTCAAATTGATGGCCGAAAGGGCGCTGGTTCCGATCAGATTTGAGACAAACAGGCCGTCAACCATTGTGTAAAAGGACATAAATACCGTCATAGCAATAGTGGGTACGGCGAATTTTAAAATATTTTTCAGGGTTACTGGTTTTAAATATACGTTTTCATGTTTCACAGATTTGTTCTCCTTTCTCCTTGCGTTTTCTGTCTTCCTATCGTATCATAGACCATACAGTAACAGTATGGTCAATAGAAAAATAAACGATCACAGGAGAAAATGAATATGGATGAAAAAAGCAAGCTGCTGACAATCGGACAATTTGCCGCCCTCCACGGCATCAACAAAAAAACCCTGATGTGGTACGATGAGATCGGGCTGTTTAAGCCTGCCGCCGTGAACCCGGTCAATGGCTACCGCTGTTATAATTACTACCAGAGCCCTATTCTGGAGACGATCCTCCTTTTGCGGGAGCTGGATGTGTCCATTGGGGAGATCCAGGATTTTATGAAAAACCGCTCCGCCCAACACATGAAAAAGCTTTTGGATGAAAAGATCGGGGAACTGGACCTGCAGATCATGCACCTGCAGGCAGTGAAGCAAACCTTATGTAACCATCAACAGAACATGACCGCCCTCCTGACCATGGATCTGTCAGAAATCGCGGTTGTGGAAAAGGAAGAGCGCTGTCTGGTGACTGTGGACATAGACAAAGACATCACCTTTGAACAGGAAGTGGAGCTGATCACAGCCGAAACGGCCAGATACCAGCTTGGCCGCCTTCACGACGCCTCCTACGGCTCCATGATCCCTGTGGCCAGCATAGAAAACGGCAAGTTT